>ORJL010605584.1_pt1 | contig 17626 bp, 19 predicted proteins | sample 1779941 | NCBI WGS metagenome assembly ORJL01 (sample SAMEA104232317, study PRJEB22302) | groundwater metagenome | biome: forest; feature: aquifer; material: groundwater | place: USA | collected 2011-08-07 | depth 5.8 m | reverse complement strand
TTGTCCAGCCGCAGGCTCCAGAACAGGTCCAGGTCCAGACCCAAGACGTCCGCCACCAGCACCTTCAACACCACGTCGTGGGTGCAGACCGCCACCTCGCCTCCGGGATGCGCGCCCACGATGCGCTGGAGCGCGGCGGCCGCCCGCTGGTGGACCTGAGCCAGGCTTTCCCCTCCCGGCATCTGCACGCTGGCGGGATGCTCATACCAGTGTCGCAGCAAGGGGGCGAACTTATGCTCCACCTCGGCTCTCAGCAGCCCGCACCACTCACCATGGTCCATCTCGGTGAGCTCTTCCTCCTCATGGACGGCCAACCCGTGGGGAACGGCGATGGCGTAGGCCGTATCGTGGGCCCGCTGCAGCGGGCTGGAGAAGACGGCCGCCAGTTCGACGGCGCCCAGGCGGCCCCCCAACAGCTCGGCCTGGCGCTGGCCCAGCTCGGACAGCTCGGTGTCTATGCGGCCCTGATAACGCCCCGTGGGGTTCCAGGTGCTTTCGCCATGGCGGACTAGGTAGACACGAGTGCGCTCGATCGCAGACCTCGCGACGAAAAATCCGACCCATTATAGGCCCAAACTCGACTCTCTATCCAGGTAGGGTAAATTACCTAGAGAAGTGGGGAACTTACACCATGCCCCCAGAGTCCGGCTGCCGTAAGGTATTCGCGAAACATATGGGGGGCATCTGGTCTTTCGATAGAAGGGTCTCGTGGTCGAGCTGGGTGCGGGGTGGAGAGCGCTATGTTTGAGATAGTAATCTATGGGCGCGGCGGCCAGGGCAACGTGACGGCGGCCGAGATCCTGGCCGCCGCCGCTTTTGAAGACGGCCTCTATTGCCAGGCCTACCCTTTCTTTGGCTCAGAACGCATGGGGTCGCCCGTCCAGGCCTATGTGCGTTTGAATCGGGAGCCCATCCGCCTCCGGACCCAAATAAAGAGCGCCGACGTGCTGATCATCCAAGATGAAACCCTGGTGGGAAATGGCGCGGGCGCCCCAGTGGTCAAGCCCACGGGGATGATCATCGCTAACTCCCGTAAAAGACGAGGGGAGCTGGCTCTGCCGGTCGAGGTCTGGACGGTACCGGCGCTCCAGATTGCGCAGGAGCTAATCGGACGGCCGTCGGTGAACGTGGTCATGCTGGGCGCTTTCGCTGCTGCCACCGGAGTTGTCAGCCTGGGTGCCATCGAGCAGGCCGCTCGCCGGCGCTTCCCAGGCCCTGTCGGCGAGCATAACTGCGAAGCTGCTCGGCGCGCGTACCAGATAGTCGCGGAACAAAGGAAGGGGCTATGAGATTAACACCGGGGCTCGTGGTTCTGCCCGGAACCAGTCGCGCCACCAAGACCGGCAGTTGGCGGACCTCTCGTCCAATCTTCCTACATCAGAGATGCAGCGGCTGTCGCCTCTGCGAGTTGTGCTGTCCAGAAGGAATCGTCACCGGCACCGGCAAGGTGTTCGATTGCGATTTAACCTACTGCAAGGGCTGCGGCATCTGTGTCGAGGTCTGCCCGTTGAAGGATAAGGACATTGTCATGCAGCCGGAGGAGAGATGATGGCACAGGTGCTTCAGACCGCCAGAGCCACTAAGGCGGCGGTCTTGGAAGGGTCCCGAGCTATCGCCGAGGTGGTGGGGCTATGCCGACCCCAGGTGATCTCGGCCTATCCCATCACCCCCCAGACCCATATTGTCGAAGCCCTGGCCCAGATGGTTGCCGAAGGCTCACTCAAGGCTGAGTTCGTCAACGTCGAAAGCGAGCACTCCGCGGCCTCTGTCGTCCTGGGTGCTAGCGCGACCGGGGCAAGGGTCTACACTGCCAGCAGCTCCCAGGGCATATCCCTGATGAGCGAGGTCTTGTTCAACATCTCCGGCACCAGGTTGCCCGTGGTCATGACCTGCGCCAACCGTGCCCTCTCCGCACCTCTCAACATCTGGAATGACCAGCAGGACTCCCTGTCGGTCCGGGACGCCGGCTGGATACAGCTCTACGCCGAGGACAACCAGGAGGCTATCGACACCCATATTCAGGCCTATCGGATCGCTGAGGACCGGAGAATCCTGCTGCCCGTGATGGTATGCGTGGACGGCTTTCTCCTGACTCATACCTACGAACCTCTGATCCTGCCCGCGCAGGAGGATGTGGATGCCTTCCTGCCGCCGTACCGCCCGCTTAGCTATTTGACGCCCGATGCGCCCGTGACCTTCGGCGCCTTTGCGGACCCCGAATACTATCTGGAGAGCCGCTATCAGCTCCACCAGGCAATGGGGCGAGCCAGGGGTGTGATCGAGGACGTTGCCCAGCGCTACGCTCAAGTTTTCGGACGCCACCATCACGGTGGCCTCATAGACAGCTACTTCATGGAAGGCGCGGCTACCGCCGTAGTGGCAATGGGCTCGGTGGTGGCGACACTGCGAGACGTGGTAGAAGGGCTCCGCGGCAGGGGCGAACCCGTGGGGCTGGTGAAAGTCCGCTCCTTCCGCCCCTTCCCCACCGAGGCGCTCCGCGCCGCTCTCGGCGGTGTGGAGAGGGTGGTTGTACTAGAGAAGGCGCTGTCTCCGGGCGGCGTCGGTATCCTGGCGGCCGAGGTCAGGGCGATCTTCCAGGGAAAGGCGCGCCAACCCGCCATCAGCGCCTTCGTCGCGGGCCTAGGAGGGCGTGATATTCCAGTAGGGGCTCTGGAAGAGATGATCGAGAGAGCAGCCGCGGGAGCAGTTGAAGAGCAATTCCTGGGCCTGAAGCCCGAGCTGGCGGAGGAGGAGCTAGGTGATTAGAGCGGCTGAGCCCACGCGGAACCTGATAGCGCCGGGGCACACAGCCTGTACGGGCTGCGGGCTCTTGGTGGCGGCCAGGCTGGCCCTGAACGCCGCCGGTCCCAAAGTGATCGTCGCCAACGCCACGGGCTGTCTGGAGATCACCACCTCCAAGTTCCCCCAATCGGCCTGGGAGGTGCCCTGGATCCACTCGCTTTTCGAGAACACCGCGGCCGTGGCCTCGGGGATAGAGGCGGCGTTGAAGGCGCAGGGGCGGCAGACGGAAGTGAGGGTCGTCGCCCAGGGCGGGGATGGTGGCACCGCTGACATCGGCTTACAGGCCCTGAGCGGCATGCTCGAACGGGGCCACGATATCCTCTACATTTGCTATGACAACGAAGCCTACATGAACACCGGGATACAGCGCAGCAGCCAAACCCCGCTGGGCGCGCGAACCATGACCACGCCTCCCGGCTCCCTGTCCTGGGGTCAGACGAGGCCGAAGAAAGATATGCCAGCAATCGCCGCGGCCCACGGCATTCCCTACGTGGCGACGGCGTCGATCGCCTACCCCCAAGACTTGACGAAGAAGGTCAGAAAGGCTATGGGCATCCGCGGGCCCAAGTACCTTCATGTCCACAGCTCCTGTCCGCTGGGGTGGGGCCATGACTCTTCTCTCAGCATCCGAGTGGCCCGTCTAGCCGTGCAGACAGGGCTCTTCCCAATCTACGAAATCATCAACGGCCGGGTGGCGAACGTGAAGCGCCTCAACTCCCGGCCTCCGGTCAACGAATACCTGAAGACTCAGCGGCGCTTTGATCACCTGTTCAAGCCTGGCGGCGAAGCGATGCTCGCTCAGGTCCAGGCGGTGGCGGATGGGAATGCTGCCCGGTTCGGCTTCCCGCAGGTGAGGTCAGACGCCAGCGGCGACGAGGCTGCGGACGAAGAAGAGTAGCCCCGAGGCGCGCCGCACGTCATCTCCCTCCCCATTTCTCTCCCCCTGACTTGGGAAGCCTCCCTGGCCGCTGGCGTTACGCGAAAAGCACGCGGGAAGCCTTCGCGATCAACTGGAGCAGCGGGCTGGGGTAGACGCCCAGGGCCACTATGATGGCGCTCAGCACGAGTGCCGCGCCTGACAGTGTCCGTGAGACCTTGATCCTCTCTGGGCTGGGCGGCGCGTTGATGAACATGTGTTTGATGACGACAAGATAGTAGTAAAGGGATACCAAGCTCATCACTATCGCCACTCCCGCCAGCCACAGCAGAGAAGGGCTCTCTCGGACGACTGCCGCGAAAAGATAGAACTTGGTGGTGAACCCGGCGAAGAACGGCAGACCGGCTGAGGAAAAGAACGCCACCGCTAAGACCAGAGCGAGCAGCGGGGCACGCTGGGCCAATCCATCGTAATCTGCAATCTCCTCCTTACCCGTGCGATTGAACACGGCGGTGACGCCTGTAAAAGCGGCCAGATTGGTGGCTGCGTAGCCGATCAGATGGAACAATATGGCGTCGGACACCGCGGCCGCCCCTGGCCCCAGGGCTGCAAAGCCCAGCAGCAGGTATCCAGCCTGCCCGATGCTGGAGTAGGCGATCAGCCGCTTGATGTTCCTCTGGACCAGGGCTACAAGATTGCCGACTAGCATGCTGACCAACGCGAGGGCCGCCAGCACGGCCTGCCAATCGAGTCCAATGGGCAGGAATGCTGTCGCCACCAAGCGCAGGAGCAAGGCGAAGGCGGCCGCCTTGGAGGCGACGGACAGGAAGGCTGTGACAGGTGTGGGCGCGCCCTCGTAGACGTCGGGCGCCCACATGTGGAAGGGCACGACTGCTACCTTGAACGCGAAACCCCCCAGGACCAAAACGAGCCCTAGTCCGAAGACGGGGACCAGGGCGGTGCCCTGTCTCAGGGAGTCGGCCAAGCCGACAAAGGTCGTGGTCCCCGTGGCGCCGTAGAGGAGGCTCAGGCCGAATAGCAGTATGGCCGAGGAGAGAGCTCCCAGGAGAATGTACTTCACACCCGCTTCGTTGGATTTCGGGTCCTCGCGTGCATAGGAGGTTAGCACATAGAAAGTGAAGCTCATCAACTCCAGGGAGATGTAGGCGGTCAATAACTCGCTGGCGGAAGACATCAGCATCATCGCCAATACCGCCACCAACACCAGCCCGTAGTACTCGCCCGGGTGCTCCAAGCGTTGCCGCACAAAGTCCAGGGAGAGCACGCAGACAGCTATACCCAGCAAGGGGAAGCCGATCCGAAAGAGTACCGAGAAGTGGTCAATCTGAATCAGGCCCCCAAGCTGCGCATTCAGGCCTAACTGGGCCACTACTGTCGCCAGGGACGCCAGCAGTCCCAAGATGCCCAGATACGGCAGCCAGCCCTTCCAGCGCTGGGGCAGCACCAGGTCGGTGCCCCAGACCAGGAAGGCGACTCCGGCGAGCACGAACTCGGGGGTCAGCAGCCCCCAACCGGCGTTCATAGTGCCCCCCCGAGTCGGGCCAGGATCGGGACCACCCCGGACTCGATCGTGCGCAGAAACGGACCGGGGTTAACGCCCACATAGACGAGGAAGAAGACCAGGATGCTCATGCTCACCAGTTCCACCCTGGTAGCGTTACGCAGCTTGTCCCAGCGAGGGTCGAGGGGCCCGAAGAAAACCTTCGCCAGCAATCTGAGGATGTAGACGGCCGTAATGGCCGCTCCGACCACCCCCAGGACTCCCAGCAGCGGGTAGCTCTGGAAGGTGCCCACGAACACCAAGAACTCCGCTACGAACCCGGAAAGGCCGGGCAGACCGAGTGACGCGAGGCCGGCTACCGTGAAGATCGCCGCGGTGAGGCCCATGCGTTTGGCCAGCCCCTCGAAGAGGGAGATGTCTCTTACATGGGCCTGGTCGTAGATGCTGCCCACCACCGCGAAGAAGAGGGCTGTCATGATTCCGTGGGAGAACATCTGGAGCACGGCGCCGTTCACCCCGGCCACCTGCATCGTTGCCAGGCCCATCAAGACATATCCCATGTGGCTGACGCTGGAGTAGCCCACCACGTACTTCAGGTCCCGCTGAGCCAGGGCGGAGACGGCCCCATAGACAACGTTCACGGTGCCCAGGGCGAGGAGCACGGGCAGCCAGCTCTGGGCGCCCTCCGGGAACAGCGTCATGGCAACCCGGATGATGCCGTAGGCGCCGAGCTTCATCAGCACCCCGGCGTGCAGCATGCTCACTGCCGTTGGCGCAGCGACATGGCCATCGGGCGACCAGGTGTGGAAGGGCCACAGGCCCGCCAGGATGCCGAACCCAACCATGAAGAAAGGGAAGAAGAGCAGCTGAAAGCCCTTGCTGAAGGCCACCTCGGAGAGGATGATCAGATCAAACGTGCCCCCCTGGGCCTGGGCGTAGACTGCGATCAGGCCGACCCAGACCAGTACACTGCCCGCCACAAGGTACAGCACCAGCTTCATCGCGCCGTATTCTTTGGTGCGCAGAAACGTCTTGAAGTCAGTGGTGCTACCCCACACCCCAATGAGCAAGTACATCGGCAGGACGGCGAGCTCGTAAGCGAAAAACAGGAGGAAGAGATCGAGGGCGATGAACACGCCGTAGACACCGGTAACGAGGGTGAACAACAGGACGAAGAATTCCTTGGTCCGGTTGTTAATGTTCAAAGAGATCAGGATGGCAGTCAGCGTCACGATGCCAGTCAGGAGCACCATAAGAGCGGAGATCCCATCCACGCCGACGCGCCACTGGATGCCCAAGGACGGGATCCAGGCGTATACCTCCTGGAATTGGAATCCCCCTCGGACGTGATCGTAGGAAAGGAAGACGTACAGAGACAGGATGGCAACGAAGCCGCCGATGCCGACCGCCGACGCCTTGATCGCTGTCCTCCGGCGGCCAGGGATGGCCAGGAGCAGGAAAATGGCGGCAAAAGGCACTAGGGCCGTCAGAGTCAGTAGGTGCCCATCTATCCAAGCAAGCATTGTCGCTAGCCCAGGAGCACTGCCGCTAGCGCTAGGACGATGACGCCCAGGGTCATCCCCAGGCCATAGTTGTACAGCCTCCCCGTTTCGTGCAAGCGCATCTTGAAGCCCGTCAGGGCGGTCGCCTGGGCGGACCCGTTCACCCCCACATCGTTCACTATCCTGCGGTCGAACCATGCCGTCGCCGCCGCCGCTGCCAGTACCACCTTGTTGATGACCGTCTGATAGGCCGCGTCGAGGTAGTACTTGTTAACGGCCAGCTTGTAGACGACTTGGAGGGGCTGCGCCACCGCTTGGGGGAACACGAAGCCGTTCTGATATATGAGCCAGGCCAGAGCCAGACCCGCCAGCGTCGCCAGGGTCGAAAGGACGGCGATGTGAGGGTGAAAGACGAAGGGTTCAGGCGAGCCGGCATATAAGAATGAGCCGAGGCCCTGGAACGAGCCAGGGAGCCGCAGAAGCGGCCCAAAGCTGTCCAGCACGATGAGGCCGGCGAAGCCGGCGAGGAGGGTCAGCGCTAGCATCGGAACGGCCATGGTCCAGGGCGCTTCATGAGCATGCTCGTAGCTGGGACGATGCCGCGGTTCACCGAAGAAGACCAGCAGACACAGCCGTCCCACGTAGACGCCGGTCAGAAAGACCGCGAAGAGGCTGAGGGCGAAGACGAAGGGATTCCGCGCCACCGTGGCCAGTACCTCGTCCTTGCTCCAGAAGCCAGCTAGGAGCGGCAGGCCCGCCAAGGCTAAAGCGCCCAGGATGAACATAGCGGCGGTCAGGGGCATCTTGCGCCACAGACCTCCTAAATCCCTCACGTCTTGCTTCCCCGTGGCGTGGATCACGCTGCCCGCGCCGAGAAAGAGGAGCGCCTTGAAGAAGGCATGGGTCAGGAGGAAGAAGATTGCCGCGGTGAGGCCGCCGAAGCCCAAGGCAAGCATCATGAAGCCCAGCTTGCTGATCGTCGAATAGGCGATCACGCGCTTGATGTCCGTCATCACAATGGCCATCGTCGAAGCCAAGAGGGTGGTAATCAGGCCGATGGCTCCCACGACCATCAGTACCCAGGGCGTGGCCTCGAACAGGGGGAAGGTCCGGGCTACTAGATACACGCCCGCGGCGACCATGGTGGCGGCGTGGATCAGGGCGCTCACCGGGGTTGGTCCCTCCATGGCGTCAGGCAGCCAGACGTGGAGGGGGAACTGAGCTGACTTGCCCATCGCTCCCAGGAAGATCAGGAGGGAGGAGAAGGCGACCATGGCGGGAGCGATGGCGCCGCTCTCCGCCGCGGCGAAGATGCCGCTTAGCTGGAACGTCCCCGTCGCCTTGAACAGCAGCAGGATGCCGATTAGAAACCCCACGTCGCCGATGCGCGTGGTGATGAACGCCTTCTTGGCAGCCTCGGCGGCTGGGCGCCGCTCATACCAAAAGCCGATGAGCAGATAGGAGCAGAGGCCCACTAGCTCCCAGGCCACGTACAGCAGCAGCAGGTTGTCGGCCAGGACGAGCGCCAGCATGGACGCCGCAAAGAGGGATTGGAGCGCGAAGTACCATCCGAACCTGGGGTCTCCCTTCATGTACCCCAGGGAATACACCTGCACCGCCAGCGCCACCGAGGTGACGACCCCCATCATCACGATCGCCAACGGGTCGATCACCATCCCCAGGCGGACATCCGCTGCGCCGAAGGTAAACCAGGGGACGGAATAGGCCCCCTGCTGGCCTTGCTCCAGGTAGTCAGCAGCCACCGGGAAGAACAGTCCCAAGCCAGCGGCGATCGCCAGGATGGATAGCCACGCCCCTCTACCGGGCAACCAACGGTTCACGGAGACGAGGATGCCGAAAGCCGCCAGGCAGGCGGCCGGCACCATCCAGGCCCAGGACATACCGAGCGGCCCCAGGAAGCGCTCCAGGGTCACCATTTCATGAGGTCCACTTCATCCACGTTGACGGTGCCCCGGTTCCGGTACAGGCGGAGAATGATGGCCAGCGCCAGGCCGACCTCGGCCGCGGCAACGGTGATGACGAAGATGGCAATGATTTGGCCCACGAACTGCTGTGGAGCAAGGTAGGAAGCGAAAGCGATGAAATTGATATTGACGGCGTTGAGCATCAGCTCGATGGCCATCAGGATGAGCACCGCGTTGCGCCGGGCCAACACCCCGTACAAACCGATGCAGAAGAGCGCGGTGCTGACCACCAGGATCGCTGGCAGCGGAATCACTCCTCCTCTCCCAACCGAGCGATAATCAGAGCACCCATCAGCGCCACCAGCAACACCAGGGATGCGACCTCGAACGGAATGGCCCACTGTGTGAACAGGCTCGTGCCCAGACGAGGAAGGTCAACCACGGGCCCCGGCTGCACGGGCCCCCAGGCGGATGTCACTAGGATAGCGGCGAAGAGGGCAAGGACTAGGGCTGATGCGATCAGGGCGAGGGGACGCTGAGCATTATCCAGCTCCTGGGAGGCATCCGGACGCTGGGTGAGCATGATGGCGAAGAAAAGGACGATGACAATGGCACCTCCGAAAAGCAGCACCTGCACCAGCGCCAGGAATGGTGCCAGGAGAAGGACGAAGAGCCCCGCTACCGCCAGCAGAGTAAGGAGCAGGAAAACGGCGCTGTGGACGACGCGGCGGGCACCGACGACACCCAGAGCAGCGGCTAAGGCTAGGGCGCTCGCCACGTAGAAGAGGAGCTGCGTGGGCGTCACTGGCCTGTCACGCTTCTTTCGGCGCCGCCGCGGGTTCTGCTTCCCCGCCCTCTGGAGAAATGCCAGCCTGGCGCGAAGCCGAGGCCTGCGGTCGCTTGTAGCCAGGGCGCTCCCAGGGAGGCGCGCCCGTGGTGGGCTCGATCCCCCGCGCCCGCATCCGCTGGACATAATCGGTGCCCCAGTGGTGCAGCGTTTCCCGGTCTATCAGGAGCTGGCTGCGAGCGGGCGCGGCCATCTCATGGACGTCGGTCATGACGATGGCGTCGAAGTTGCACACCTCCACGCAAAGGCTGCAGAGAATGCAATTGGCGATGTCCAGTTCGTACTGGTCCACTATCTTGCGCCGGGGGCTTCTACCCTCTTTGAACAGAGGGTTGTCCTTCATCGTGACGACGATGCACTCAGTGGGGCAGACTCGGGCGCAAGCCATACAACCGGTGCAGGCGGACTCACCCACTTTAGCGTCCCAGATAAGGCCCGGAAAGCCCATGTAGCGGGGCTGAAGGGGCAGGTGCCGCTGGGGATACTGCACCGTCACCGGACGCCGCAGGAGGGTCTTCAAGGTCGTGCTCAGGGCCTTCAGCGCCCCGATCATAGTACGAACTCCTCGCGGCGCACCAGACGCAGGCGGTCCTTCGCCGATGCCCCACGGTGCCGGCGGACTAGCCCCCAGATTGCCCCAGCCAGGAGAAGCAGGGAGAGCCCCAGCATGAGCCCACCAGGCCACTGGTAGAAGCGGTAAAAACCGGTGAGCACCAGGTTCACCAGGCTCAAGGACAGGAGGGGCTTCCAGCCAATCTCCATGAGCTGATCCACGCGCAACCGAGGAAGGGCCGAGCGGAGCCAGAAGATCAGGGCCACCACCAGATAACACTTGCTGAGGAACCAGAACGGGCCGCTAGCCGGCTCCAACCAGCCGGGCAGGCCCGGTCCGTTCCAGCCCGCGAGAAAAAGAAGCGAAACAAGGGCGGCGAGGGCGAAGGTGTTGGCATACTCGGCGAGGAAGAACATCGCCCAGTGGATGCCGCTGTACTCGATCAGTGGGCCACCCATCAGCTCCGATTCCGCCGAGGGGATATCGAAGGGCGTGCGGCCGACCTCCGCCAGGCCCGCCAGCAATACCAACACCATCCCCAGGGGCTGGACCAGGGCGTAGGGCAGGGCTGACTGCTGCTGGACGATCTCCCGCAGGTCCAGAGACCCCGCGACCATTACGACCGCTAGTACCGCGAAGACCAGCGGCAGCTCGTAGGTGATCAATTGGGCCGCGATCCGCGCCGCGCCCAGGAGAGCGTACTTGTTGTACGAACTGATGCCGGCGATCACCATGCCGGGGATGGACAGCGTGGATACTGCCACGATAAAGAAGACGCCCAGGTCCAGATTGCGCACTACCAGATCAGCCGTAAAAGGGACGGTGACCCAAATGACGAACGCGGGTACGAACACAATCAGAGGAGCAGTCCAGAACAAGACCTTGTCCACCCGGCCCGGAAGCAAATCCTCCTTGACCAAGAGCTTGAGCGCGTCAGCTAAGGGTTGCAGCAGCCCGAAAGGGCCGGTCCGCATCGGCCCCAGCCTCTGTTGAATGCGGGCCAGGACCTTGCGCTCTAGGTACGTGAGGGTCAGGACGGTTAGGGTAATGAAGAGCAGCAGCACGGCCAGGCGGCCCAGCAGCTCAGCCAGCGTGACACCTGGCATAACTAGCGTTTCTCCTCAGTGGCCAACCGCTCACCCCTCAACGGTCCACATCTCCCATAACGATGTCAATGGAGGCGAGAATGGCAACTACATCGGCGACGTACGCATCGCGCAGCATCACCGGCAGGGCCATCAGATTGACGAAGGAGGGAGCGCGTATCTTCACTCGGTACGGCCTGTCCTTGCCGTCGCTGATCAGATAGACGCCGAACTCCCCGCGGGGGCCCTCCGTGGGCACGTAGACTTCGCCCGCGGGTGGACGCAGCCCCCTAGGCAAGTTTGCCGCTAGGACTGGCCCCGGACTCAAGCGCCTCGCCGCCTGCTTGACCACCCGCAGCGATTGGCGCATTTCCTCCACTCGCACCAGGTAGCGATCGAAGCAGTCTCCGTGGCTCCCCACGGGCACGTCGAAGTCAAAAGTGTCGTAAAGGGAGTAGGGCTCCACCCGGCGGATATCGTGCACAACCCCACAAGCGCGCAGGTTAGGTCCGCTCACGCCGAGAGCGATCGCCTCGGCGGCGCCGATGGCGCCTACGCCCTGGGTGCGCTCGAGGAAAACCTCGCTGCCAGTGAGCAGCTCGTCGCACTCTTTGACTCCTCGTTCAAGCGCTGGGATAAGGTCGTTGAGCAAAACATCGAAGTCGGCGGGCAGGTCGTTCTTGACGCCTCCGACCCGGAAGTAGTTGTGCATCATGCGGGCGCCCGACACTGCCTCGAACAGCGCTTGGATGTTCTCCCGCTCGCGAAACCCGTACATGAAAGACGTCCCTAGGACGCCCACGTCAGCCCCGCAGGCCGAGTAGAACATCAGGTGACTGGCGATGCGGCTCAACTCCAGCAGGATGATGCGTATGAGCTCGGCCCGTTCGGGGGGCTTTACGCCCAGGAGCTTCTCCACGGCCAGCACAAAAGCGTGCTCGCAGTTGAAGTTGGCCAGGTAGTCCACCCGATCGAAGAGGGTGATCACCTGACGATAGAGCTCGCCTTCGCAGAGCTTCTCGGTGCCCCGGTGCAGATACCCGATAAACGGCTCCACCCTGGTGACCCGCTCGCCGTCTATGTCCAGCACCAGCCGGAACACCCCGTGTGTACTGGGGTGCTGCGGGCCCATGTTGACCATCATCTCCACGGACCTACCAGGGGAGTACGAGGTCGTTTGCGTGGTCATTGGCTGGCCTCGCCCCTGTCCCGTTGCAGCGGAGTCGGGTCCTTCACTCCTTGGGGATAGCTCTTGCGCATGGGATAGCCCTCGATGCCCTCAAAGAGCAGCAGCGGTTTGAGGTTCGGGTGGCCCTCGAAAGCGATCCCGAAGAGCTCCGCCGCTTCCCGCTCGTGCCAATCAGCGCCTCCCCAGACAGAAGTAACAGAGGGCAAGCTGGGAGCCTCGGGCGCCAGGTCCACCTTGACCACCAGGCGGTGTCGGTGCCGGGTTGACCACAGGTGGTATACGACCTGGAGCTTGGTCACCCAGTCCACCCCGGAGATACAGCGCAGATAGTCGAAGGCCAGGCGCGGGTGCCCCGTGAGGGCGCGGCACACGGCCACTAGGTCAGGGGGAGGGGCGTTTACGATGGTCTCCTCGCGGCGATGCTCTACAGAGCAATTCAGCCCCTTTAACGCTTCGTTGAGCGCCACCTCCAGCTCATTGGAGGGACCGCCGGGTGCCGCCGGGGAGGGGCCTGCTTCGGTCATGCGTGCTGCCCCTGAGAGATGTCGCGCCCCACGTCCTGCATGATCTTCCTCTGGAGCTTGATGAGCCCATCCATAAGGGCCTCGGGGCGGGGAGGACATCCAGGTATATAGATGTCTACCGGAATTATCTGGTCCACACCCATTACCACGGAATAGGAACGAACGTAAGGTCCGCCGCAAGTGGCGCAACTTCCCATGGCGACCACCCATTTGGGCTCTGGCATCTGTTCGTAGAGAAGGCGGATGGGGTCCGCCATCTTTTTGACCACCGTCCCCGCGATGATCATCACGTCCGACTGGCGGGGCGAAGGCCAGGTCACGATGCCGAACCGGTCGAGGTCATGGTGCGCCATATACGTGCTGATCATCTCGATAGCGCAACACGCCAGCCCGAACTGAAGGGGCCACAGGGAGGATTTCCGCGCCAGGGCAAAGAGCTGCTCGGCCTTGCCTACCAGCACGCCCGGGAGGAGACTCTGGTAGGGTGCCCCGCCATCCCGAGGGTGAACGGCGCCCCCAGTCCCCTGTCCGTTGGCTGCGTCACCGGGGCTTCGTTCTAAGGCCATCGGAAGGCCCCTTTGCGCCAGCCGTAACAATAACCGAAGCCGAGGATGGCGATGAAGGAGATCATCTCCCAGAAAACGGCCGCATTCGCCTGGGTGAAGACAACGGCCCAGGGGAAAATGAAGGCCGCTTCAACGTCGAATATCAGGAAGAAGAGAGCGAACAGATAGTACCGCAGCTTCATCTGCTGCCAATGCTGGCCGCTGGAGGGAATCCCGCACTCATAGGGCGTAAGCTTCTGGGCTGTGGCGTTGCGCGGGGCAAGGAGCGAACCGGCGAGGAATGCACCCAGCACCATCCCCATGCCCAGGAGTGTCGCCAACAAGACGGCGGCATAGTCCGCAGCGTAATCGTTAGGCATGCATGTCACCTAGACGCGCAACTAGGGCTGGACCGTTGGCGACAGCTTACTGTCCCTGGCCCCGCGCCAGGATGGTCAACCTACGCTACTTTGCCTGAGCAACTTGCATCACGACCGCGGCAGGTCCACTGGCCCCCGCTGACGCCCTTGAGGCCATCGCCGGACTCGGAGAAGCTGCCAGGCAGGGCGTGCCGTCTTCTCTCACGGGCGAGCGAAGGTTAGGATGGGGTTCCATGCCTTGATAGCTGGTGGCCGTGTTAGAATGCGGCGGTTGGGCCCGCGCCCTAGCAGCCGGGTCAGGAGGCCTCTCCGCTTCAGCGGACAGCCCAGGGGACAGCATGCGACACGGGCGCCGGCCCGGTGACAGCTTTATCCATCTGATAGGCTCGCGCCCCTTCGGCCTACGCAAGAGCCTGGGCGTGGCCGGGCTTTACGCCACGGGCTACGGCAACGTGGGCTCCTCCATCTACTACGCCCTGGGCGTCGTGGCCATCGCCGCGGCGGGGGCGACGCCAGTCGCCCTGGCTGTCGCGGGCATCTTCTTCGTCTTTGTAGCCCTGGACTACGCCGAAGGCTCGGCTATGTTCCCGGAGGCGGGCGGCTCGGCCAGCTTCGCCCGCCACGCCTTCGGGGACCGCGCCGGCTTCCTGTCCGGCTGGGCCCTGATGCTGAGCTATGTAGTAACTATTTCAATCTCCGCTTTCACCATCCCGCCTTACCTTGGACACTTCTGGGCGCCGCTCAAGGAGAACGCCGCTGTTGGTACGGTAACATCCATGGGCATCGTCGGATTCTTGGCACTTGTGAACATTCTCGGTGTCAGAGAGACCTCCTGGCTGAACATTGGCGCTGCAGCTCTTGACTTGCTCACCCAAGCCATCCTGATCATTGCCGGCATGGTACTGCTCTTCTCACCCACCATCCTCATCGAGCGCATAACCGGAGCCTGGCCCGAGCCCCAGAACCTCCTCTTCGGCATCGCGCTGGCAGCCCTGGCATATACGGGAGTGGAGACGATCTCCCAGATGGCCGAGGAGACGCGCCGGGCCTCGGTACGAGTCCCCCGGGCCCTGGTCATGATGATTTTCACCGTGTTGCTAGTTTTCGGCGGCATTTCAATCGTTGCGTTCTCCGCCATGACGCCCGAGGAGCTAGCTACTAAGTGGGCAACCGACCCTGTGGCCGGGATCGCCTTCAATCTGCCGCTAGCTTGGCTACAAGATGTCATGAAGCCGATGGTGGCGGTGCTCGCGGCCAGCATCCTGCTGATCGCTACCAACGCGGGCATCATCGGGGTGTCACGGCTAGCTTTTTCCCTCGGCACCAATAAGCAGCTGCCCCCGACATTCAGTCGTGTACACAAGAAATTTCAGACCCCCTACCTCAGCATCACAACCTTCGCGGCGATAGCGATGCTGCTGCTACTTCCGGGATTCTTCTCACCGGGCGTATTCACAGATATGGGCGCCCTCTACACCTTCGGCTCATTGCTCTCCTTCTCTTTCGCCCACGCCGCGATTCTAGCCTTGCGCATCAAGGAACCGCAGCGTCCGCGCAGCTTCAAGATAAAGCCTAACCTCTCTCTGTTCGGCCGGGAGATTCCGATCTCGACCGCTCTCGGCCTCATGGTCGATCTCGGAATCCTCATAGTCATCATCTACTTCCAGAGCTATAGCCGCTGGGTGGGGTTCGGCTGGCTCGCGTTGGGGCTCGTTTTGTACACGCTCTACCAGCGGCGCCTGCGCCGGAAGGACCAGCCGCCGCGTTAGCCGGGCGTATCCCTTGCCCTCTCCCTAGGCGCGCGAATATAATCGCTCAGCGCCAAGGAGGGCCAGAGCGTGAAGGTCCGCAAGGTGCTCGTCCCCATTAGCGGCCAGGAGGCGGACAACGAGGCGGTGCGCCTAGCCTGCCGCCTGGCCAAGCCCGACAAGGGCAAGGTCTTCGTCCTCTTTGTGGTGGAGGTGAAGCGCTCCCTCCCGTTGGATGTGAACATGGAGCCTGAGGTGAAACGGGGGGAGGGGGTGCTGGCGCAGGTGGAGCGGATCGCGGAGGAAGAGGACTACGAGGTGGTGACCAGCCTGCTCCAGTCCCGCGAGGTGGGGCCCGCCATCGTGGACGAAGCGGCGGAGATAGCGGCCGACGTGATCATCATGGGGGTGACGCATAAGCCGCGCCTGGGGGCGCCCTTTTCCCTGAGCGATACCGCGCTCCATGTCTTGAAGAACGCCCCCTGCCGGGTGCTGGTCCTACGGGAATATGCAGCGGTGGCGGCCACGCCACGCCAGGAGGCCCGGTGAAGGTGATCATCATGGGCTGCGGCCGGGTGGGGGCCCAACTGGCAGGCATGTTGGACAACGCCGGCCACGAGGTGGTTGTCATCGACGTGGACTCCTACGCCTTCCGGCGGCTCCCCAGCGGCTTCGCCGGCCGGCCGATGCTGGGGGATGCCACTGACCAGGATGTGCTGCGGCGAGCGGGCATCCAGGAAGCGGACGCCTTCGTCGCCGTGACCCAGGGCGATAACCGCAACGTCCTGGCCGCCCAGATAGCCCAGCACGTCTTCAAGGTCCCGCGGGTCATCACCCGCATCTACGACCCCATCCGCGAGGAGCTGTACCACTCCCTGGGCCTGCGGACCATCAGCCCCACCAAGGTGGGTGCCCAGCTCATCCGCGAGGCGGTGGAGGGCGAGGCTTAGGCGATGTACATCATAATCGTGGGCGGCGGGAAGGTGGGCTTCTATCTGGCACGCACCCTCCTGGAGCGGGGTCACGAGGTGCTGGTCCTGGAGCGTGACGGACGCAAGGTGGAGGGGATCCGGGAGGAGCTGGGCAGCGTCGCCATGCGGGGCGACGGCTGCGAGGCCAAGACCTTGACCGAGGCGGGGACCGGCCGCGCCGACCTACTCATTGCCGTCACCGGCGACGACGAGGACAACCTGGTCGCCTGCCAGGTCGCTAAGCGCAAGTTCCACGTGGCGCGCACCATCTGCCTCCTGAACAACCCCAGCAATGCCGAGATCTTCCGCATCCTGGGCATCGACGCCACCGTCAGCAGCACCGTCCTCCTCCTAGAGCAGATAGAGCAACAGGTCGCCGCCCACCCCTTCACGTATCTGCTGCAACTGAAAGCCCAGGGCCTCCACGTCCTGGAGGTCAAGATCCCCGCCCGGGCCAAGGTGGTGGGCCGCCGTCTCAAGGATATCCAACTGCCTCCCGAGAGCGCTATCTCCCTGATCCTCAATCGGGAGCGGGGGGCGCAAGTGCCGACTCCGGAGACGGTGCTGGCCCCGGAAGACGAGGTGATCGCCATCACCCGGGTGGAGAGGGAGGCGGAGTTGCGGGCTGCCCTGGTAGGATAGGGCGATGGCGCACCAGGTCGCGTACTTCGGGCCAGCGGGCACCTTTACCGAAGAGGCTGCCCTGCTCTTCGTAGGTAAGAACGCCGCCAAAGAACTGGTCCCCTTCCCTAGCATCATGGCCGTAGGCAGCGCCGTGAAAACGGGCATGGCCACAGAGGGGGTCGTCCCCATCGAGAACAGCTTGGAAGGCTCGGTCAACGATACTCTCGACCTCCTTATTCACGAGGCGCCCGCGATATCCATCCTCGGGGAGCTGGTCCTGCCGATCACCCACTGCCTGCTAGTGCGGCCGGGGACCAAGATGGAACAGATCACGGTGGTCTACTCCCATCCCCAGGCTCTGGGGCAGTGCCGCCGTTTCCTGGACCAAATATTTAGCCTAAACAGCGGCCGCCCCAGGGCACGCCTGGAGGCCTCGCTAAGCACAGCCCAGGCCGTCCAAGACATGCTATCCGCACCCCCAGAACACGTTCATGCCGGACCGAAGCACTCGGACATTCTGATAGCGGCGGTC
>ORJL010587116.1_pt1 | contig 17629 bp, 16 predicted proteins | sample 1779941 | NCBI WGS metagenome assembly ORJL01 (sample SAMEA104232317, study PRJEB22302) | groundwater metagenome | biome: forest; feature: aquifer; material: groundwater | place: USA | collected 2011-08-07 | depth 5.8 m | reverse complement strand
TGAGCCCACCCATGCTCCTTCGCTGCCCCCGCGCGGGGCCAGCGCGAAGTAGATCCAAAGCACTCCTTGAAGAAGCGCGCCATCAAGCGCTGGATCTCCCCCACCGTCTGCTCCCCGAATTCCCCCAGCGGCCGTGACAACAATCTCGCCGGGCTGCAGAACCACCCGTTCGATGGTCGCCACGTTGCCGAGTGGGGCGCGGTTCCAGTCCCTCACTTGAGCATCCCCTCCTCCTCTTCGAGAGCGCGTCGAACCGCATCCCAAGGGGCGGTCTCCCATCCCGGCACGCCCATCGACAGCAGCCAATCGAACGCAGCGAGCGGGCTGATCGGCGGGAGTGGAACGCGCACCTTGGGCAGGGCATCAAGAGTTGGTCCCACGTGGCAGTGAAGCGGGGCATGGCTGCATGCGCCGTCGCCCTTCATGTCGTCCTCCGAATCGTCCTCGAGGTGGACCGCGATGGCGCGCGCGGTCCCGTCCGTTGCCAGGCCCGAGAGCATCGCCGTGAACTGATGCAGGTGGTTCGTGCGTGGATTGCAAAGGGCCAGCAGCGTCAACTGCGCTGTCGCGAAACCGGCTAGACCGGTCAGGGCCTCCGAGCCCTGGGGCGCGCCCCCAATCGGGCGTATGTACAACTCCTCCAACGGCCCACACCTTCGACTCGTGAACCTCCCCTGAATGTTCCTGAGGCAATGCCCTCGCTTGGCGAGTTCGATGAGGCGGGACCGAAGGTCGGACTCGAGCGAATCGCCGACCTCGTCCCGCAGCTTCCGGTGGCACTTGTATAGAGAAACCCACTCGTCCCAGTCGTTCATCGGGACTCCAAGACCTTCGCCCAGTACGAGAGGCCGAGGGATTCCGCATTCCGCGGAACCGCTCCGTCCTTCCAGCGCCGAAGCCAGGCATCCGGCAGAAGCCCGGTCTCGGCCTCGAACCGCTTGCGTTCGACGCTGATATCCACCTCGGCTGACCCTTCGGGATCGAGGTCCCGGCCTCGGATGATGCTCGCGAATCCTGGCGCGTGCGCGAGCGCTCGGTGACCGTCTCCATCGCGAAGGAGGAAAAGCACAACGGGAGCCTTCCGTGGAGCCTCGAGGAACTGATCGCGGATGGCCTCCAGTTCCTCCACGGCAGACCGCTCATCCAACGGCAGGAGGAGTACGAGGCTCTCCGGTTGAGCGAGGGCATCCGCGACGGTTCTGACGCGTGTGTGGGGCGCATCGAACGGCGCGAGGCTCGTCACTTCGCCGACCAGCCACTCCAGGAGGCCGGGGTCGGGGTAGTACACGACCGCGAATCCTCCGGGGGCTCCCGAGAAGGCGCTGACCATGTCTTGGGCGGGATCACGCATGGGGCGCAGACTGCACGAGCAACTCGCGGACCAACGGGTGCGGACGCATGACAGGCCGTCCCTGTTCCATGCGTTCCAGGAGCATTCCATGGCTCAGGAGGCGGAGCTTGCACTCCAGATCGATCCCCCGGCCGTCCGTTCCGTCGGCTTCCAGGAGCGCGAGGTCATCACCTTTGAGCAGAAGCCGTCGGAAGCTGTCGCGCTGTTGTGCCGCGGCGTCGAGCACGTCCTCGCGCGTCGGCCAGTCCTTGTGGTTCCGGATGAGTGCCCTCGATCTCGCGTCCGAGATCAGTTGCAGGAAGTTCCTCGGGATTCCGCCGCTCAGTTCGATCGCAGTCTCGACGCATTCGCGGATCGCCCTTGCTTCCCCCGTCTGGGATTGCGAGGGGTCCGCGAGAAGGCTCCATAGCGGATCGGGGAGCGAGTCCGGCTCGAGGTGTTTCGCAAGCACGCGAGCGAGAAAGCGGCGGCCGAGTTGACCCTCCGCGCCGTCCACGGTCACTGGACGCAGACAGACAAATTGCGCCCCAGGGCGGATCACGTCTTGTGCGTCGGGGCCATACGCGGCGTGCCACGGGACGACGACGACGAGTGCGGGCTCCTCGGGAAGACTTCCGAGGACGTCAAAGATGGCCCGCGCACGGGGCTCGCTGCACTTCTCGAGGCCGTCCACGAGAAGAGCCACGCGCCTTGGATGAGCCAACCTCGTGACCTCCCGGACCGCCGTTGCCGCGACTGTCGCCGCGCTCCACACGGGGCAGGCCGCGTTCGGCTTGCGATACTCGGCCCCGAGCAAGCTCTTCGACACGAGGACTTCACGCAGGCTTGCGGATACGTCGAGCCCGAGGTCCTCCACCGCGACGCAGATGAGCCGGGCGGCAATCCTGAGGACGACCCTCTCCGGATCCGCTTCGCGCATGTTCTCGAAGCGATCAATCCGGACCAAGCATGCCACGTGGTCCTGCTGTAGCCGCCAAGCGGCGTGGGCGACCTCGGTGCTCTTCCCGATGCCGGTAGGACCGGCGACGAGCACCGTCGTTTTCCCAGCCCGAATCCACTCTGCAATACGCTCTCCGCCCTCGTCGGATCGCTCGACGTAGGCGCGCTCACCTGGGTCGAGCGGGCGGTGGGGGGCCAAGGCCGACATGCGCTGGATCACGCCACTTCTCCTCGTGGTGCGATTGTCCCGTCAACCTGACCGCGAGTCAATCCCGAGCCCTCCCGAGCCGCTGGGCAAGGGTCCCCTCTCGCCAATCGAGGAGGCCCACGTGGTCCGGGAACGGCGAGAGACCGTCAACGGCGTCCGACGTGCGCGGGAGGCGCGGTTGGCCACTTCATGCCCGTGGGGGGCGGCCGTCACCCGCTCGGAGCCGCCCGACCAGCACCTTCAACTCTTCGCAGCGGTCGAGAAGCCCCCGAAGCGAACGACATGCCTCCACCATCAGCTTCTGTCGGCCCCTTCCGACGGACTGGTCTCCGAACCGATCCAGGAAGCGTACGAACGATCCCACGCTCGGCTTCGGCTCCTCCCGCACGTCTTTCCACCCGATTCCAAGCTCGCCGAGCTTCTCGGGATGTCCCCCCATCAGCCAGACCTCGATTTCCTCGATCGCGGCGCAGCCGAGCAGCCACCTGCCGCCGTCCCTGGCGTGCGTTTCCAGAGCAGCAATCTGCTCGACTCGATTCTCGCCGCCTGCTGCCCCGCTCTTCCCGTCCCGGTCCGGCATGAGGATGTAGCCGTTGTATGTCGGGTCCTCCGGGATGACGAGCGCCCGGAAGCTCACAATGCGGCCTCCATCCAGCCTTGCGCAAACAGCTCGTTGAGCGGCGTGCGCTTGACCACCTCCTGGAGATGCGGCACTTCGGTCACCGGCAACGCGCGCGTGGAGCCGTCCTGCGTGTCCCTCCACACGTAGACGATGTTCGCGTACAGCTCCTCGGGGAGGTACGCGAGGAGCAGGGGCGAGTGCGTCGTGACGAGCACCTGCGGTCTACCCAGCGCGGAGCGCTGCCGGAGCAGCTCGGCCAGGAGCCGCAGGCGGGTCGCGTTGACCCCGTTCTCGATCTCCTCGACGAGGAGCACCGCCGGGGGATCCGGCTCGAAGAGCGCAGCAGCGATCGCCGCGAATCGCAGCGTGCCGTCGGAGAGGCTGAGCGCAGGCACGGGCTCCGACAGCCCGTTCTCCTTCACTCCGAACATCACCTCCCCCAGCTCGGTCTTGAAGAAGTGCAGGTCGCTGACGTGCGTCGGAGTCAGGTTCTGGAGCCAGCTCAGATAGGCGTCCTTCGTCGCGGGATCCTCCGAGAGCGTTTTCACGACGGAGGCGAAGTACTCGCCTCGGTCCCCCATGCGTCGTGACCCGAGCCGCTCATATCCTCGAAGCAGCGCCGGGGAGGCGTCGAGGAACTGCAAGTCCGAGAGGGCCTCGCTCGCCTTCGCCGCCAGTTCCGCGTTCGCGGGCGTGACGGCTCTCTCGCCATCCAACTGCTTCAGGATGGCCACATGGGGGGAGAACTTGTGGTGGGGCGCCTTTCCCCCGCCCCCTCCTTTACCTTTGTACACGCGTGCCGTGATGTACGGATCGCCGGGGGACGGCTGGTCTACGGGCGCGGTGTCGTAGATCTTCTCCCGGTCGTCGGCCGGGGAGCGCAACGACTCGCTGCTAAGCACGCCATTGCGCGGATCGAGCCCCACGGATCACAGGAGTTGATGTTCGCCGACCTCGAACAGCACCTCGATTTCGACCGTGGTCGCACCCGTGCCGCCCGAGGAGGGCATCCAGCACGCGTAGCGGGACCCGCCACGAACCCCTGGCCATCGCTTCCGCGTGGCCTCTTCGTGGTGTCCGTCGAACACGTCACGGACCGTATGACCAAGCGCAAGGCCCTGGACGATCCTGAGACCGTCCAGCAGATTGGACTTGCCGCTTGCGTTCGCGCCGATGAGGGCCGTGAACGGCCCAAAAGGGAGCACAGCACTTCGGATGCTCTTGAACCCGCGAATGGTGAGCTTGCGAATCAACGTGTCGTCTCCCCAGGCTTGGACATTCTGCCACGAGGGCCGCGGCCGGGCCAGCCCTGTCAGTCCAGCATTCCCTCCAGCTCCTTCATTCCCTTCGTGATCTCCTCCTCGATCATCGCGAGGTCCGCGAGGATCTCCTTCGGCGGGCGATGCGCGACCTCCTCGTGCACGACCTCCTTGTAGCGGTTGATGCTGAGGTCGTACCCCTGCGCAGTGATGTCGGCCTTCGGTACGCAGAAACTCTGCGCCGTGCGGGGGCGCTTGCGCTCCGTGGCGTCGCGCGCTGCCCAGCGGGTCCGTACGTCGGGCAGGTTGTTCTTCCCGTGCTCCTCCGCGGTGAGCGCGTGCTTCGGCACCGGGCCGAGCTTGTCCTCGGAGAGGAGCGGAGTGCGCTTGTCGTCGAGGCTCCAGCCATCCGCATCCACGTCGTAGAACCAGACGTGGTCCGTCCCGCCGGAATTGGTCTTCGTGAAGATGAGGATGGCGGTCGACACGCCAGCGTATGGCTTGAACACCCCGCCGGGGAGCGATAGCACGGCGTCCAGCTTCTGCTCCTCGACCAGCATCTTCCGCAGCGTCTTGTGCGCATTGGACGACCCGAAGAGCACACCGTCGGGCACGATGACGGCCGCGCGTCCGCCCGGCTTGAGAAGCCGCAGGAAGAGGGCGAGGAACAGCAGCTCGGTCTTCTTGGTCTTCACGATCGCCTGCAGGTCCTTCGCGGTGTGTTCAAAATCGAGCGAGCCTGCGAACGGCGGGTTCGCGAGGACGAGCGTGTACTTCTCCGCCTCGCCCGCGTGGTCCTGCGCCAGGGAGTCGCAGTAGCGGACGTCCGGGTTCTCCACCCCGTGCAGCAGCATGTTCATGCTCCCGATGCGGAGCATGGTGTTGTCGAAGTCGAACCCGTGGAACATCCGCTGCAGGTAGGTGATCTGCTCCATCACATCCAACGGGTTCGAGATCCCGCCCGACCAGAACGCGTCCCAGATGCGGTCGATCTGATTGCGCAGGTCCCCAGTGAGCACGTCGTTCCCTCCACAGTCATCTCGCGCCGGTGCCTACCAACCTAGCGGAGGCCAACTGAGCAGCGGCGAGCCAAGCCCCCCGAGCGACGTCACCGAAGGCCTTGATCAGCTTTCGAAAGGAGCGGCATGCCTGGTAAGCCGCCGCGAAATCGAAGTCCTGGGTCAGCGGGGCCTGGTCGACCGTCTCGGAGTACGTGCGCCCGGTGTCCATCCGCTTTTCCAGTTCCCCTTTCGCGTCCCGGGGCACCTCGGGGTCCGGGTGCGATGTCGCTCTGGCCGCGATTCCCCGCTTTCCGCGCAGCGACTCGATGGCCGCGAGGAACCAAGCCTCGTACTCCCGTTTCGCCATCACGACCACGACCGGAATCGCACCCGCGGCCTTCTTCGCCCACTCCTCGATCGCGGGAGCGGTCTCGAGCGGGCAGTCGTCGTCGCTGTCGAACAGGATCATCACCGCGGAGCAGCCGCGCTTCAGCGCAAGGCCGACCGCCTTCGCCACGCTCGTCGAGTTCCGAAAGTCCGAGCGCTTGCGACGGATGGGGCTGAGGATCCCGAACCCGTATGCTGAGGCTTCGGCTTGAAGACGACGGAGCAGCACCGGAACTGCTTCCACATCGCCGTGGCCCTCCACGATGGGCTGGATGTCCACCTAGAGTTTCTCGAACAGCTCCGACTGCTCCAGACGTCCAGGTCCCACGAAGAAGGGCTCCGCCTCCAGGGCGTTCGATCGAAGGAGTTCCCCTGCCCCCATCAAGTGCTCCTGGATGGATTCGCGGCAAGCCCTCGACACCACACCGACCCGAGTCGCCCCCTGACGCCACTCGACGACCCGCAGATGGCGATCCTCGATCCACTTCGCATCGAGCACCTCCGGGCTGTGCGTCGTGACCACCACCTGGGCCAGCTTGCTCGCCGAGTGGAGCAGGTCGAGGATCGCTCCGAGGGCGCCGGGATGAATCGTTGCCTCCGGCTCTTCGACCACGATCAGCGGGGGCCGGGGCTCCTGGAAGGTCGCCAGGATCAGTCCGAGAGCGCGAAGCGTCCCGTCGGACATGCTGAATGCCTCGAACTTCAAGCGCTTCCTTGCGCCTCCGGATCTCGCACGGGCGCGGTTCGCCGCGGCCGGCTTCTCCGCCTCCCACTCCTGGGCGAATTCGAGCGACAACATCTTCCCATGCTTGATCGGCCGAACGCTTACGGTGTTCGGCACGATGGACGCGAGGATCTCACAGGCGCGATCCAGGTTCGCCTGGGAATGCCGTCCGATCTCTCGCAGAACGCTCGCCGAATTGCTGCCGTCCGGCCGCAGCGTCACCCCGGAATCGGGGACTTGCATCTCGCGCACCTTGCCCGGCTCGATCGCGTAGACCCTCGCGCCGGCCAGCGTTCGAAGCACCGGGGCGAATCGTGCGTCTCCCGCCACGAGAGGGAGGACCAGAGACGAGGGATCGAGGGCAGGTTCCAGTCCGGCCGCGTTCGACCGAAAGCCCCTCTTGGTCCGGTCGAACCAGACCCTCTCTCCCTTCGTCGGGACCACCCGGCACTGCTCGCGCACGACCTCGAATCTGTGACTCGGCAGCGCGCGGACCTCGAAGGCGTAGGAACCCGCCCGCGTACTCCCGTTCATCGCGCCGAACTCGACGCCGATTCCGAGATTGGGGGGAAAGCTCTGCCCCGAGGTCCGATTCCGCACAGCCTCGAGACCGCCGCGGTTCTCGAACGCAGAAGAGAGGGGTGCTCCGGTGCAGTCAGCGAGGAAGGCGAACGCGTCGACCACGTTGCTCTTGCCCGATCCATTGCGTCCCACGAGGAACGTCGGGTTGTCGAATTCGACCTTCCCGGCAACGACGCTCCGGAAGCGCTTGAGGTGAAGCTGACGAATGACCGGGTCCATGCGTTGCTGAGTCCAGTGGGGCAGTGCGCGATGGTATCCGAGGCGGCTCAGGGCGTCAATCGGAGCAGCCCGGCTGGGAAAAGGCCGCCCTCACCGCCCGCGCGACTTGAGCTTCTGCAGCTCCAGCTCGACCTTCGGGCGGTCAGGGTGGTTCGCGGGCATGAGCTTCAGCATCTGCTCCGTGTCCGCGATTGCGCCGTCCACGTCGCCAAGGAGAGCGCGCACGCCCGCCCGCGCGTGCCACGCCTCCACGTACTTCGGGTTCGCGGCGAGCGCCGCGTCGTAGCCCTCCTTCGCCTCCGCCGTCCGCCCAAGGTCGTAGAGCGCATTCCCGCGGTTGTAGAGCGCCGCATCCCACCCCGGCCGCTGGCGCAGCGCCTCGTCCAGGTCCGCAAGCGCCCCCGCCGCGTCCCCCTTCGCCCGCTTGACCCCCGCGCGGTTCACGTACGCCTCCGCGCACGAAGGGTTCGCTTCGATCGCTGCCGTGTAGTCCGCGAGCGCACCGTCTTCGTCGTGCGTTGCCTGCTTCACGTACCCCCGCTCGAAGAGCGCGTCCGCGCTCTTCGGCCGCAGCGACACTGCGCGATCCAGGTCCGAGAGCGCGCCAGCCAGGTCGCCCTGCGACTCGCGAAGCGTCCCGCGTTTCAGCAGCGCCTCGAAGAACGCCGGCGCCCGCGCAATCGCCTCTCCGTAGTCCGCCTCCGCCCCCTTCGCGTCCCCGCGATCTTCGTGCAAGAGCCCCCGGTTGTACCACCCCTGCGCCAGATCGGGCGCGAGCGTCACCGCCTTCGTGTAGTCCTCCATCGCCCCGTCGAGGTCCCCCGCCGCGTGCTTCGACGAACCCCGATTCCCATACGCCGCCGCGCACCCCGCATCGACCGCAATCGCCGCGCTGTAGTCCTGGATCGCCCCCGCGTGGTCCCCCTTCGCCTCCTTCGCCACCCCGCGGTTCACCAGCGTCGCCACGTCGCGAGGGTACAGCTCGACCGCACGATCGAGGTCCCCCATCGCCTTCTCCGCGTCGCCGAGCGCCCGCTCCAGCACCGCCCTCGCGTTGAACGCCTCCCAGCAACCGGGCACGAGGAGGATGCATTGGCTGTACTCCTCCACCCCGCGTCGATACGCCGCGTGCCAGTCCTCTCCCTTCGCCATCGCCGCCATCCCCTCTCCCTGCGCGACGACGCCTCGGAAGTAGTAGACCTCCCCGCAGTCGGGCCGCGCCTTCTTCACCTGGTCGAGGTCCCCCTGCGCCTCCGCGAAGCGGCAGAGCAGGTACCGCATCTTCGCCCGCGCGAGCAGGATGTCCGTGCGGAACGGCTGGATCGCCGCGCTCCCCAGCGACGCCGTCAGGCCCGCCTCCGCCTCCGCCGCCTTCCCCGCGGCAAGCGCGCGGATCGCCTCCGCGACCTTCCGTAGATCGTCCGCCATCCCCTGCCCCCAGATCCGCGCCTCCGAGGCCGCATCGAGCCGCGTCTCGATCGTCTTGTGCATCTCCCGCGCGAGCGCACTCTCGGGCGGCGTCGCCCCAGGCTGCGGCCCCGTCGGCCCCAGCGTCACCTGCGGGATCGGCATCACCGCGAGGTAGACCGAGAGCGTGGAGAACGCCTCGAGGAGGTCTCCGTACGGCAGGTCCGGGTCGAGCCGCCGCGACTCGTCATACATCCCCCTCCCGTCCGCGTTCCCGCAGAGGAGCCGCGTCCACCCCGCGAACGCCCGCGCCGTCGCCTGGGACGTCGCGTCCGCGGGAGTCTCCGAGAGGAACTCCTCGACCCGCGGCCAGTCCTTCATCGCGCGGCGCCGCCTCTCCGCCTCGTCGCGCGTCGAGTCGTACCAAGCGCGCTCCATTGAGGAGAGCGTGTCGGAGAGGAGCAGCCACCGCGCGAGGACGTTCTGCACGCGGCCCCCCTTCGCGAGGGCCGTCTCCGCCGTCGCCTGCGCGGCCATCGCACGGTCGCGCGCCGCTTTGTCTGCCGTCGTGCGCGCCAGGACCTCCGCGTCGGCCCGCGCCTGCGCAGCGTGCACGTCGCGTCCGCGGCGCAGCTCGGAGTGGACCCACAACCCCGCCCCGACGATCGCGAGGACGAAGGCCGCCACGCTCGCCGCCGTCGCCGCGCGGTTCTTGCGTGCGCGGCGGACGACCCGCCCCGCAAGCGAGATGGGCCTCGCCGAGATCCCCTCCCCGTCGATCCACCGGTCCAGGTCGACTGCGAGGTTGCGCATCGTCGCGTAGCGGCGCGAGGGGTCCTTCTCGAGGGCCTTCGCGCAGATCGTCTCGAGGTCGCGGTCGACCTTCGGCGCGAGACGGCGGATCGGGATGGGGTCGAGCTCCGCGATCGCGTTCAAGACTTCGCGGAGGCCGTTCCCGTCGAACGGCCCCCGGCGCGTGAGCATCTCGTAGAGCACGGCGCCGAGCGAGAACTGATCGCTCGCGGGGCCGATCCGCGAGGGCTCGCCGGAGGCCTGCTCGGGCGACATGTACTGCGGCGTTCCGACGAGCGACCCGCTGACCGTGAGGCGGAGGGCGCTCGAGGCCTCCCCGCCGCCGAGGTCGACCTCCTTCGCGAGGCCGAAGTCCATGACGAACGTGCGGCCGCTCGCGTCGAGGAGGACGTTCCCGGGCTTCACGTCGCGGTGGACGACGCCGTTCTCGTGCGCGTAGGCGAGCGAGTCGGCGATCTCGCGCGCCCAGACCGCGGCCTGGCGCGGGGCGACCTCCTGCTTCATCGCCTCGTCGAGCGAGCGCCCCTCGATGAACTCGGTGGTGAAGTACGGCTGGTCCCCCTCGCGGCCCACGTCGAGGACGCCGACGATGCCGGGGTGGCGGAGCTTCGCGGCGAGGCGCGCCTCGCGCAAGAAGCGCTCCGATTGCATCGGGGTGATGCCGCCGTCGGAGAGGATCAGCTTGAGCGCCACGATGCGGCGGAGCTGCGTGTCCCAGGCCTTCCAGACGACGCCCATGCCGCCGCGGCCGACCTCGACGAGGAGGCGGTATCGGCCGAACGGCTTCCCCTGCTCGTCGCGCGCGTCAGGCGCCGGCGCGGGGACGCGACCGAGGCGCGAGGCGGAGAGGTCGAGCGTGCGCGCGCTCGACGGCGCGAGGTCGGCGGTCGCGAGCGAGTCGGCGCTCGCGTTGCGGAGCGCGGCCTGGACCTGATCGGGCGAGAGGACGCCGGTGGGGTCCGGCGGGGGGGCGGGGGCAGGGACCGGGTCGGGCATCGACGACTCCACTTCCCCCGACCCAGCGATGCTAGCCGCGAGAGGCGACAGAAGCAAGAGCGCGCACGAGCGGGGTCGCAAGCACAATCGGTGATGGACGATTCGGTTCACCACGAAGACACGAACGCCACGAAGGGGCACAAAGAGGACATGGCCATTCGCGCGGCGTCCGCGGTGCGCATGGAACCCCCTCTTCGTGGCCTTCTGGCCTTTGTGGTGAATCGTGCGCGCAAGCCACCTCGTTCCGCATCCCACCGCCCGCACGCGTCCCTTGCGCGGGCCAGGGCCGTCCTGCATGCTGTGCCGCATGAAGACGGTCATCCAACGGGTCTCCCGCGCCAGCGTCCGCATCGCGGGCGAGGTGCGCGCCGAGATCGGCCGAGGCCTTCTCCTCCTCGTCGGCGTCGAGGTCGGCGACGGCGATGCGCAAGCCGAGGCGCTTGCGAAGAAGGTCGCGGGTCTGCGGATCTTCGACGACGACGCGGGGAAGATGAACCTCTCGAACGAGCAGGTCGGCGGAGAGGTCCTCGCCGTCTCGCAGTTCACGCTCTGCGCCGACCTCTCGCGCGGGAAGCGGCCGGGGTTCGATCCGGCGATGAGGCCTCCCGAGGCGGAGCGGCTCTACGAGCGGTTCTGCGGCGCGCTCGAGCAGTCGACGGGACGTCCGGTGAAGCGCGGCGTCTTCGGCGCCTCGATGCAGGTCGAACTGGTGAACGACGGCCCCGCAACCTTCCTGCTCGCCGTCGCGCCCGCGGACTCGTCATGGAGTGGCGCCCGTGAGGGCGCCGTGGATCGCCGCCCGTAAGGGCGGCTGCGCCTATTTCGCGCCAGCGAAGTCGTACGCGTTCGGCGTCTCGAGCGCGAGCGCCGCGAACGCCGTCGCGTAGACACGCCCGCCGACGCGCGACCACGCCCCCTCCGGGTCCCAGCTCCCCTCGTCGTCGCCATCGACGCGCTGCATCGGGAGGAGCACGGCCTCGAGCTCCTTCTGCCAACGCTCCCACGACTCGCCGCCTCGCGCGCGCCACGCGATCGACGCGTAGCGGAAGTACCAGAAGTTCAGGATGTCGTCGTCGTTCCGCCAGCGGTCCGCCGGCGACCGCGGCTTCGCCTTCGGGATCGCGAAGTGCCCGTTCCAGTTCGGGCGGTGCGGCTCGAGGAACGCGAACTGCCGCGAGGCGACCTCGTCGTCGAGCGGGATCCCGAGGAACGCCCTGCTCGCCAGGAGCGTCGCCGTCCCGTCGTACCCCCCGAGGCAGTACGGCATCACGTGTTGGAAGCGCGGCCGCCCCGTCGCGTTCTCGACGAGGGCCGCGACGTAGTCGCGAGCGATGTCGAGGAACGTGGAGTCGACCTCCAGGCCCGCCTCCTTCCCGACGACGAGGGCCTGGATCGCGAACGAGCTGGGCGCCGCGTCCTCGCCCCGCAGGTACGCCCCCCACGGCAGATCGCCTCCCTGCGGCACCTCGAACAGGTGGGCGATCGCGCGCTGCGCAGGCCCGCGCAGGCTCGCCTCGCCGCTCATCGCGTACGCCTCCGCGAGCGCGAGCGTCCCGATCGTGTGGTTGTAGTTCGAGGCGTTGCCCGGATGCGGGTTCGGGTCGCTCGCCGACGGCGCGCCGACGGGCGACGGGGCCCACGACGGCGCGCTGTCGATCTTCCCGTTCGGCGCCTGGCAACCGAGGAGGTAGTCGAGGCCGCGCCGCGCGACGTCGCCGTACTCGCCGTCGAGGCGGCACCCCTCGCCGAGGAAGACGAGCACCGCGAGCCCCGTCACCCCCGCGTCGACGTAGCGGTCCTCCTCGATGAAGTCGGGGAACGGGATCCCGCCGCTCCACGGGTTGTGCCTCGAGCACGACCAGCGGCCGTCCGCCTCCTGGTGCCGCGCGAGCCAGTCGCAGGCTGCGTGGACGGGGGCCGAGCCCGCACGCGAACCGACGAGCTTCGGCAGAGGCGTCGTCGGCGCGGCATGCGGCGCGAGCTCCGCGGGCAGCACCGCGGCGAAGCCTCCTCGCAGGATCCCCGCGCGAAGGCCATCACGCACGCGCGCGTCCTTCTCCTTCAAGGCGACCTCCGCGGCCCGCTTCGCCTGCGCATCGCCCTTCGGTACAAGGCGCCAGGCGATCGCGAGGCGCCCCTCGGCGTCGGTTCGTTTCTCGATGGCAACGAGGAGGGAGTCGACGTCCCCTGCACGGGCGTGCCATGCAGCGAAGGCCGAGAGCGTCACGAGGTCGGTCTCCGCGACGAGCGTGTCGCCTCCTCCAGGGGGCTTCCCGAGCCGCGCGAGAACGCACGCGGCGAGGGCGCGGTCGCGCGGGTCGGTCGACTCGAGCGCGATCCGCGCGGCGGGCTCCGAGGCCGGGTGGGCGCCGAGGAGCGCGACCGCCTCGCGGCGCACCGTGAGGTCGGTCTCGTGGGCACTCGCGAAGAGCACCGCGGTCGCTTCCTTCGCGGGAATCCCGCCGAGCGCCCGCACGACGGCAAGGCGGACCTCCCACGCCGCGTCGGCGGAGAGGCGTACGAGCGCGGGCACCTGCAGCGTGTCGCCCGAATCGCCGAGCACGCGCGCGAGGGCGGCGCGGACCGCGGGGGAGGCGTCGGCCTCGCACGCGAGGAGCGCGTCGGGGAGGGGGCGGTGCAGGCGAAGGGCCGAGCGACCGAGCGCGACGACGGAGCAGGCGCGAACGGCGGGGTCGGGGAAGGCGAGGCCCGTGCCGAAGAGCCACTCGATCGCGGCGGTGCCGGGCATCGCGACGAGCGCGTCGGCCGCGGCGTCGGCGAGCGCGGGGTCGGAGGCCTGCGTCATGATCAGACGCGCAGCCTCGACGGTGCCGTCGGAGGCGATCTCGGCGAGGGCGGATTCGCGCTCCTCGAGGGAGCCTGTCTGCAGCTTGTCCGCGAGGGGCGCGAGGTCGCCTGCGAAGGCGCTGGCGGCGATGAGGACGGCGAAGAGGCGATGCACCGAGGCATTCCACACGCGCCGGCGTGGTCCGTCAACTCGATTCGATCCACGAAGACACACCAAGACACACGAAGGCGGCAAGAGCGATCTTCACTCGGGTGGCAGCTTTGCCCCCCTTTCGTGTGTCTTCGTGTGTCTTCGTGGCTCGACCGGCTCGGGCAGAGGAACCCCTTGAATCCGTCGAACGAGGGGCTACAATCGCCCGATTCCAGGGCACCCCGCGAGCGAGACAGATGACCGAGTCGAGCGCCACATCGACCGCCAGCAGAGACCCCGCACTCCTCACGAAGGTCGGGAGGACGCCTCTCCGCAGGCTCACCCGCCTCGCCGGGCTCAAGCCGGATGTCGAGATCTGGGCGAAGCTCGAGTCCACCAATCCGGGCGGGTCGGTGAAGGATCGCGCAGCGCTCTCCATCCTCGAGGACGCCGAGAGGAGCGGCCACCTCCGCCCAGGCATGACCCTCCTCGACAGCACCAGCGGCAATACCGGGATCGCCTACGCCCTCATCGGCGCGCTCAAGGGGTATCCCGTCGAGCTGGTCATGCCCCTCAACGTCTCCGAGGAGCGCAAGCGCTTCGTGCGCGAGTACGGCGCCACCACGCGCTTCACGGACCCCATGGAAGGCTCCGACGGCGCCATCCGAGAAGCCCGGCGCCTCGCCGCAGAACAGCCAGACCGATACCTCTACCTCGATCAGTATTCCAATGACGCGAACTGGAAGGCCCACTACCACGGCACCGCGCCGGAGATCTGGGAACAGACCGCGGGCCGCGTGACCCACATCGTCGCCGGACTGGGGACGAGCGGGACGATGATGGGCACGGGAAGGCGACTGAAGGAGCTCTCGCCGACGCTTCAGGTCCACGCCGTCCAGCCCGCCGAGCCCGTCCACGGCCTCGAGGGGATGAAGCACATGCCGACGGCGATCGTGCCGCGGATCTACGACGAGGCCTTCCCCGACAAGACCCACTGGATCGGGACCGAGGCGGCCTACGAGTGCGTGAAGCGGCTCGCCGCCGAGGAGGGGCTCTTCGTCGGATACTCGAGCGGCGCAGCGCTCCGCGCGGCCCTCGACATCGCGGCGGGGCTCGATCGCGGCGTCATCGTCGCCATCCTCCCCGATGGAGGAGAGCGGTACCACAGCACCTGGTTCTACGCCGACGAGGTCCTCCCGCTCGCGGCGAAGGCGCCTCCGGCGGGGCCCGTGCTGCGGCTCACCCCCGCCGTCGTGCGCGACCTCGTCGCGGAGGCCGAGCGGACCTACCCGAACGAGGGGTGTGGGCTCTTCCTCGGGAAGACAGAGCGCATCTTCGACATCGCGGGTCTGGCCGTCGCAGTCAACGTCCACCCTGATCGGCACGAGGACAGGTTCACGATCGCCGACAAGGAGCAGTTGAGGATCCGCCGCGAGGCACGGAACCAGGGGATGGAGGTCACAGGGGTGTTCCACTCGCACCCCGATCATCCCGCGGTCCCCTCGGCGACCGACGCGCCGTATCTCGCGCTGTGGGAGAAGTGCCCCTTCGTGATCGCCTCGGTGCGCGGCGGCAAGGTGTCATGCGTGCGCGCGTGGATTCACGACGACGAGATCCGCGAGATTCCGATCGAGATCGTCTACGAGTTGGAGAGGCGCCCGTAAGGGCGCCGTGGATCGCCGCCCGTGAGGGCGGCCGCATGGAGGATGGCCACCATGGCCAACGTCATCATCCGCGTCCCCGCTCCCTTACAGAAGTCCGTGGGGAACAAGGCCGAAGTCGCCGTTGTCGCGAACAACATCTCGGAGGCGATCGCCGCGCTCGAGGCCGCCTACCCCGGCGTGAAGGAAAAGGTCTGCGACGACAGCGGCAAGGTGCGGAAGTACCTCAACCTCTACGTCAACGACGAGGACGTCCGCTTCCTCAAGGGAGAGGCGACCGAGCTGAAGGACGGCGACGAGGTGTCGATCATCCCGGCCATCGCGGGCGGGCGGTAGGATGCCGTTCCAGGCGCCCGAGCAGCTCAACATCGCCGACTGGTTCCTCGACGCCCGCGTGCGCGAGGGACGCGGCGACCGCACCGCGATCCTCACCGACGACCGCAGGCTCACCTACCGCGAGGTGCAGCGCCTCGCGCACCGATTCGGGAACGTCCTCCGCGGGATGGGCGTCGAGCCCGAGCAGCGCGTGATCATCGCCCTCCCCGACGGGCCCGAGTACGTCGCGGCGCTGTTCGGCATCCTCGAGATCGGCGCCGTCGTCGTCATGGTGAACCCGGGCCTCAAGGCCGAGGAGATCGCCTGGTTCTACGAATACACGCGCGCGAAGGCGGCGATCGTCCACCGCGACACGCACGAGGCGTTCGCCGCGGCCGCGAAGGGGGCCCGCCACCTCAAGCAGATGCTTGTCGTAGGCGAGGGGCCGTTCGAGGCGGCCCTCGCGGGCGCCTCCGACCAGCTCGAGACGTTCCCCTCGCACCGGGACGACGCGGCGATCTGGCTCTTCAGCGGCGGGACGACGGGGAGGCCGAAGGCGGTCGTCCAGACGCACCAGTCGTTCGCGAACACGACGGAGTGCTACGCGAAGGGGGCGATGGGGTACCGCGAGTCGGACGTGACGCTCTCCGTGCCGAAACTCTACTTCGGGTACGCGACGGGGTCGAACCTCCTCTTCCCGTTCTCGGTCGGCGCGACGACGGCGCTCTTCCCCGAGCGCGTCACGGCCGACGTGCTGTTCGAGAAGATCCGCAAATTCCGCCCGACGATCCTGATCAACGTGCCGACGATGGTGAACCAGATGGTGGCGCACGCGGAGGCGGCGAAGCAGGACCTCTCGTGCCTGCGCCTCTCGACCTCCGCGGGCGAGGCGCTCCCGGTCGAGCTGCACGAGAGGTGGAACCGGGCGTTCGGAGTCGACCTCCTCGACGGGCTCGGGACGGCGGAGATGTGGCACATCTTCCTGACGAACCGTCCCGGCGACGTGACGCCCGGGACGCTCGGGAAGGTCGTCGCGGGGTTCGAGGTGAAGGTCTGCGACGACGACGGGCGCGAGCTGCCCGCCGGCGAGGTCGGCTGGCTGTGGGTGCGCGGGAACTCGCGCGCGATCGCCTACTGGCAGCAGATGGAGAAGACGCAGGCGGCCTTCCGCGGCGAGTGGTACGTCTCGGGCGACATGCTCGTGCGGCGGTCGGACGGGACGTTCGTCTACTGCGGCCGCGGGGACGACATGCTGAAGGTGTCGGGGAAGTGGCTCTCGCCGCAGGAGGTGGAGAACTGCCTGATGCAGCACCCGCTCGTTGCGGAGTGCGCGGTGGTCGGGGTGAAGGACGCGGCGGGGCTCGTGAAGCCGTGCGCCTACGTGGTCGCGAAGGAGCGGCGCGAGGGGCTCGACGAGGCGCTGAAGACGTGGGTGAAGCAGAAGCTCGAGCCGTACAAGTACCCGCGCGAGGTCGTCTTCATGGACGTCCTGCCGCGGACCCACCTCGGCAAGGTCGACCGCGCGAGGTTGAAACGGGGATAGGCGGACTTGCCGCGGGCGGCGACAGCCTCAGTTCCGATTCCAGATGTCTACGGCGAGCACCAGGGAGAGGGCATGGGACCACGCGGTAGCGCGGTTGTCTGCGCGGCCATCGCAATCACTTGCGTCATCGTCCTCCTCGAGGAGCCTCCGCCACCGACGGCGACGGAACTGGCGGTCCGGCGTGGTGACGAGGTCTTCAGGAACAAGGCGATGTGCCTGACCTGCCATTCCCTCGACGGGCGGGGAGGTCAGAATGGTCCGCCGCTGGATCACGTTGCGGCGATGGTCATCCGCATGAAGGGCTCGCGCGACCAGGCCAGGCAGTTCTTTCTCGATCACCTGGTCGACCCCGCAAACCATCCCGGCGCAAGACATCGCGCCGGGCCGCCCCCCTTTACTTCATGCCCCTCCTATCGGGGGGCCCTTGAGGAGAGGGAACTCCAGGACATCGCGGAGTACCTGCTGACGTTGGAGTAGCCGTCGCGCCGCTCCCGCCACGCCAGCGTGCCCCAGGGGCTTAGAGCCTGTCACGAAACAACATGTCCACTCTGGGGTGTTCGCAGGAACCCAATTTCTGCAGACCAGCGCCGAAGGCGCGTCAGAATGTAGCCAGGGCCGAAGGCCCTGGAAAATGCGACCGGCTGAGGATCGGAGCCCCGAAGGG
>ORJL011460697.1_pt1 | contig 17637 bp, 13 predicted proteins | sample 1779941 | NCBI WGS metagenome assembly ORJL01 (sample SAMEA104232317, study PRJEB22302) | groundwater metagenome | biome: forest; feature: aquifer; material: groundwater | place: USA | collected 2011-08-07 | depth 5.8 m | reverse complement strand
GCTGTCCCCAGCGGGCCGCAGACGCGGTTGAACGACCAAGACGGCGCGCTGGGACAGCCGCGCCCTACCGCCGGTAAGCCGCTCGACGTCCGCCCTTACCAGTACGACCTCGAGATGGCCTTCTCCCGCGGCCTCTACACCGGCTGGCTGCGGGGCACCAACAACCAGGAACTTGTGCACGGACGCTTCGGCAAAAAACGGGGCGTCTATTTGGGCCAGGTTGGGCGGATCCAGGGCGGAACCGTGTTCCTCCGGCTGGAGGCTCCACTCAAGCCCGGCGACGGCATCGTGTTCGACGCCGGGAGGCCCGACCAGGACGAAGAAGGGGGCCGCATCTATTCGGTCGATAAACGAGGCGCTGAAGCACAGCTCGGGTTCGGGCACGGAGACATTGACTTCAGCAGGGTGCGCCCCGGAGACAGACTCTGGAAGACAAGCGATCCGGAGCTGGACAAACGGCTGCGGCAAAGCTTCGCCGGGGACCAGCCGCGCTTCCAACGGGCTGTCGATATTGAGGCTCATGGGCGGGTGGGCGCCCCTCTGACGTTGATCGTGCGTGACGAACTCGGGCATGTCGTGCGCGTCGAGTCAGCCATGCCGCTTGCCGCGGCAGAGAAGCAACCGCTCACCACCGAACGCCTCCGCGAGCAACTCGGACGCCTGGGTGGCACTGCGTTCAGGCTCGGGGGCTTTCAAAATCAGATCGAGGGCCAGGCCATGCTTCCGGTGAGCGAGTTGAACCGCCTCCGACGTGAGGCTGTGACCGGGCTGGACCGCCTTCGCGCCCTCCCGCTCCGATGGAGCCTGAACCCTCCTTCGACCAAACCTGCGGACCTGGTCACCTCACGAGAAACGGCTGCACCGACGGCGCAGGCTCGATCCGCTCCCGAACTCATCGCTTTGGTCCGCCAGACCGCGCAACTCGACGCCGCCCTCGCGGCTGGAGTGCGAACCGTCTATTGCGAATTCGAGGACCCCAAACTCTATCGCGCCGCCATCGTTCGCTTCCGCGAGTGGCAACAGACTCCGGGAGGCAAAGCGGGACCGACTCCCTCGGCCATTTTCGTCGCGCCCCCGCGCATCACCAAGCCGGGCGAGGAGTGGATTCTCAACCAGGTCCGTTCCTGCGACGCCGATGGTTGGCTGGTGCGCAACTATGATCAACTCGCTTTCTTCAGCGGTGCCCGTTGCATCGGGGACTACTCCCTCAACGTGGCCAACGCGCTGGCCGCCGACTACTTCAAGACGCGCTACAATCTAGAGCGCCTCACCGCCTCCTACGATCTGAACATTATCCAGTTGGAGGCCCTGCTCCAGTCAGGCCCGCCCGAGTGGTTCGACATCACCATCCACCAGCACATGCCGATGTTCCACATGGAGCACTGCCTTTTCTGCGCCTTCCTCTCGAAGGGCAAAGATTACAGGGACTGCGGCCGCCCATGCGACCACCACCAACTCGAACTTCGGGACCGCGTCGGCGCGGAGCACCCCGTGAAGGTCGATGCCGGCTGCCGTAACACCGTGTTCAACGCCCTGGCCCAGACCGGGGCCGAATACGCCGAACGCTTGGTGAGCTTGGGGGCGCGTCATTTCCGTGTGGAATTCCTGAACGAGACGCCACCGCAAGTCACCCAGACCCTCCAGATGTACGCCCAGTTGCTGCGCGGGGAAATCTCCGGAGTCGAACTCTGGCGCCGGCTCAAACTCCGCCGCCAACTTGGCGTCACCCGCGGCCCCATGGAAAAGCCCGACTACACCCGTTCCGCGATCTGAGCGCCGTGGGCAACAGAAGGAAACGAAGGAAACAAAGAGGACAAGAGGATGCGGACCAGGAATCAACCGCAAAGAAGCGCGAAGGAGCGCGAAGGAGGAGAGACGCTGACGGCGATGAACCCGAGAATCAGGAATCCTTCGGGGTCCTTTGGTTCCTTTGCGGTCAAATCTCCGGCGTCCAACTCCAGAACCGCTTCAAAGGCGAGGTCCGAAGCCTGAAAGGCTGGCAATTCGACAGCCCAGGGCATAGCGAAGCGCCGCCCTGGGTTCCAGCCCCCTGATGATCTGCGAAGCCCTGTAGGGGCGACAGAGGGCCTTCTCTGGATGGGTGATGTCGCCCTGATTCTGATCAGTGCACGAGGTCGTCGGGTTTGTGGAAGAGCCGGCAACTCGGACTGGGAGCGCCGGCATCTTGCCGGCGCGTGGATGAAAAAGCGGCCCTGACGCCGGCAAGATGCCACCGCTCCCAGCGAAAGGGTCTGACAATCGGCTATGCCAACCTTCGCTCTGAACGGGCCGCGTTTGTGGTCGCGGGAGAGGCGGGGCGCTTTCCTCCGGTCTTTTCCTTCATTTACGCGGAGCGATGTGGCGGTTAGGTTATGGCTATGAATACGCCTTCCTCACTCACGGTTACCACCGGTAACGACCTGGCCGGGCATGAGATCATGCAGTATTTAGGAATCGTTCGCGGCATCGTCGTTCGATCCACCGGCATCGGACGAGGTATCATCGGTGGTCTGCGTTCACTCGGAGGTGGCAATATCCCCGAGTATGTCGCAGTTTGCGAGGAGGCGCGGCAGCACGCTTACCAGCTCATGATTTCCAACGCTGCAGAGCTCGGCGCAGACGCCATCATTGCGTTTCGCTACGATGCTACCGAGTTCATGCCAGGATCCACGGAAGTGCTCGCCTATGGGACAGCCGTTAAGATCAGAGGAGCCTAGCTGAGCGTATGGGATACGAGCTATTCATCTGCCCTCCTGACGGCGTCGCTGGCGTTCCTCCACAGAAGGTCGCGGAGGCATTCAAGAGCGTCGGCTGGGAGGTCTTAGACGACGAAGGATGTCTATGAGAGGATTGCCGCAGAGAGAGGGCTTATGACCATCGCACAGACCGACAAACTGACTCCTCAGAAGCCGCTCCGCTTGTGGCCCGGCGTGCTGATCGTGGTGCTGCAGTGGCTGGGCAGGTTTGTCGTCCCCATCGTCGTGCCCCAGGCCCTGCCATTCGGGGTGATTGGCGGCCTGCTCGGCGGGTTGGCTATCGTCGTGTGGTGGGTGTTCTTCAGCCGGGCGCCTCGGTCCGAGCGCTGGGGCGCCATCGGCCTGATGATCGTCGCGATGGTCGCCACATCACGCCTGCTCCACGTGTCGATTGCGACTGGGATGATGGGGATGATGTTCGTCCTCTACGCCATCCCGGTCCTGAGTCTCGCCTTCGTCGTCGGGTCGGGGGCCAGCCGTCGCCTCGCGGACGGACCTCGGCGCGCGGCGATGGTCGCGACCATCCTGCTCGCGTGCGGAGTGTGGACGCTCGTGCGGACCAACGGCATGACCGCCAACGCCAACTCGGATTTCGCGTGGCGGTGGGCGAAGACTCCCGAGGAGCGGCTCCTGGCCCAAGCCGGCGACGAGCCGACGGCGCTCCCGTCGGCTCCGGCAGCAGCGAAGACACGAGCCGACTGGCCCGGCTTTCGCGGGCCCGATCGCGACAGCGTCATTCGGGGCGTGCGAATCCAGACCAACTGGTCGGCGTCGCCTCCGGTCGTACTATGGCGCCGACCTATCGGACCGGGCTGGTCGTCCTTCGCAGTCCGGGGCGACCTCCTCTACACCCAGGAGCAGCGCGGTGACGAGGAGGTCGTCGCCTGCTACAACGTGACCACCGGCGAGCCGGTGTGGAAACATCGCGACGCGGCCCGATTCTGGGAGTCGAATGGCGGCGCCGGTCCGCGCGCGACGCCGACTCTCAGCAACGGTCGCGTCTATGCATTTGGCGCGACCGGAATCCTGAACGCACTCAACGCCGGTCACGGCGCCGTCGTGTGGTCGCGCAACGCGGCGTCTGACACCGGGACGAAGGTCCCTGGTTGGGGCTTCGCGAGCTCGCCGTTGGTGGTCGGCGACGTCGTCATCGTCGCCGCCGCTGGGAACCTTGTCGCCTACGACGTCGCCACCGGCGATCGGCGCTGGAGCGGCCCGGCCGGCGGCTCTGGCTACAGCTCGCCGCATCTACTGACGATCGGCGGAATCGCGCAGATACTGCTGATGGGCGGAGCGGGCGCCACTAGCGTCGCGCCGACCGATGGCACGCTGCTCTGGAAGCACCCGTGGCCGGGGATCCCCATCGTGCAGCCAGCCCGGGTCGTGGACGGCGATGTCCTGATCACCACCGCCAACGCCAGCGGGGGAATCGGGACGCGCCGCATCTCGATCGCGCACGGACCCGGCGGATGGACCATCGAAGAGCGCTGGACGTCGAACGGGCTGAAGCCCTACTTCAACGACTTCGTCGTTCACAAAGGCCATGCCTTCGGCTTTGACGGCTCCATACTCGCGTGTATCGACCTCGAGGAGGGAAAGCGCAAGTGGAAGGGCGGACGCTACGGCAACGGCCAGCTCGTCCTGTTGGCCGACCAGGACTTGCTGCTGGTGCTGTCGGAGCAGGGTGAGCTGGCGCTGGTCAGGGCGACCCCCGACCAGTTCACGGAGCTCGCGCGGTCCCCGGTGATCGAGGGCAAGACCTGGAACCACCCGGTGCTGGTCGGCGACGTCCTGCTGGTTCGCAACGGCCAGGAGATGGCTGCGTTCCGGCTATCCCTCGCGGGCCGCTGAGTTCCACATTAGTCACACTCGGAGCATCTGCGTCCGGGGAGACAATCTGGAAATCAGCGTCGTGGGCAACAGAAGGCAACGAAGGAAACAAAGAGAACGAGGGGATGTGGACCCGGAATCAACCGCAAAGAAGCGCTAAGATGCGCTAAGGAGGAGAGACACTGACGGCGATGAGCCCAAGCGGACTGGGAGCGCCGGCATCTTGCCGGCGAGCGCGCGCAGTAGTGTGGTCCACGCCGGCAAGATGCCGGCGCTCCCAGCGAAAGGGTCTGTCGATTGTCCGTGCCAACCTTCGTTCTGAGCGGGTCGCCCGCTTGTCCAGTTTCGCTCGAGGCGATGCTCCCAATCCGTCCGCCCCAAGTCCAATCGCCCCAGCGACGGCACCTACTTCGCGCCGCTTTCGCCGCCTCACGTCCCTGGCGGAAAAACCGATCCATTGCCCCCTTCGGCGCCTAGTCTGCTGGGCTGGGGCATCGAAGGCCTGGCGCTTGCTTTTCCAGCCCGCGAATCCCGCCAGTTGGGTGAAGACTGGGCTAATACGCGTGGAATTCCCCCTCCCGGTCCATCTTGGCGTTTTGGCGATTTGCACTCGCAATCGGCGGGTGGTCCCATTACCATTACTCGACACGAATCAAAAGCGCCCCGCCATCCGGTATGTCATTGGCCGGCGAGTCTGTCACAATGTACACTGTTAGTCCGTATCGCCATACCAAAATCCACCACACCTATTGAACGACCATCCTCGCCTGCCATGACGTTGCTACGCCTGCTCAATCACTCCGCCCTCTCGCTTGTCTTGTTGCTAGCGGCTGTTCCGCTCGATGCCGCAGCCGCGTCTACGTCGGATTGGGCTACCGCGGCTCCGGAAACGGTCGGACTGGACTCGGCGGCACTCGTCGAGATGTTCGACTTCGTTCGCGGGCACCATGTTCCAGTGCATAGCGTGCAAATCGCGCGGCATGGACGGTTGGTGCTGGACGCTTACTTCTATCCCTACAATGCCGAGATGCGGCATGACGTGGCCTCGGTAACCAAGAGCATCACCTCCACCCTCATCGGTTTGGCGATTGAAAAGGGCCATCTGCAGAACCTGGGGCAACCCGTCTTGAGTCTGTTCCCAGGCCGCTCCGTCGCCGCCCTCGAGGCGCGGAAGGGAAGTCTGACGATTGAACACCTCCTGACCATGCAGGCAGGGTGGGACTGCGGCGTCGCTGCGAATGATCCTGGAATTTATGTGGATGCGCGGCTCGCCGAGATGCGCCGCAGCACCGACTGGGCGCAATTTGCGCTGGACCTGCCGATGGTGGCCGAGCCGGGCACGCGTTGGGCTTACTGCAACGCGAACTGCCATCTGTTGTCGGCCCTTCTCACGCAGGTCACGGGCACCACCGCGCTAGCCTTTGCACGCCGCGGGCTCTCCGAGCCACTCGGCATCTTCGACGCCTCGTGGCCCGCCGACCCGCAGGGTCACAACTATGGCTGGGCCGACCTCCAGTTGCACCCCCGCGACCTGGTGAAGCTCGGACAGCTTTTTCTCCAGCGTGGACGCTGGGGCGACCGCCAGATTGTCCCGGAAGCCTGGATTCGGACAGCCACGCGCGCGCACGTCGAGCACACTGGCATCAGCGACCACTATGGCTACCTCTGGTGGGTGAAAGGCGAGAAGTACCCCGGAATGTTCGAAGCCATCGGCCGCGGCGGACAGCGAATCACCGTCTGGCCTGCGAGGGACCTCGTGATCGTGCTCACGGGCGGTGGTTTCGAGCCCGCCGACCTCGGGAAGTTCATTCTACAGGCCCTCAAATCGGACGAATCCTTGCCCTCAAATCGTGAAACTTCCATCCGACTTGCGGAACGAGTCGTCGCCGCGACCAGAGCTCCGGCGCCGCAACCTCCGGCCCCAAGACCTGCTCTCGCGACGCGCATCTCCGGCAAGACCTTCAAATTGTCCGCGAACACTCTCGGCCTCAGCACGCTCATGCTTAAGTTCGGAGACCCCGCACAAGCCGAAGCCGAACTCTTGTGGGAGGGACATCGCGAACGTTGCCGGTTGGGCTTAGACGGCGTCGAACGCTTCTCGACCAACACGCTGGTGGACTTGCCGGCGGCGGGCAAAGGCCACTGGCTCAGTGATGATACTTTCTTGCTCGAACTCGACTTGATTGGAGGCATCAACTGCTATCGGTTCACGCTCACTTTCGCCAACGCTGGAGAAAAAGTGAAGGTGGCCTTAAGCGAACGCACAGGGTTGAACCAAGAGCAGTTCGACGGTGCGGTGTCACCTTGAGACTGCACGACAATCGACCCAGCCCCGCAGGTTACAACGAGGCGGTAAAGACGACTGCGAGATCATGAAGTGTCGCCTGATCATCTTACATTGGGCAAGCGGCGGGAACCGCACGGCACCGCTGGCCAGCGAGCCCACGAGGGGGCGCATGCCTGGTGAATGTTGGAACGTGAGTCGCAGTGAGGTGGAGATGCAGTGAAAGGGTCGGTCCGATAATTGTGAGTGCGAGCGTATGTATTGAAGGTCTCGTGGGTTGCGAGGGCTTCGCCATGAACGTCGGCCAGGCGACGGCCGATGTGGTTGTACCCTGGTGCCGAGCGATTGAACTGCGGATTCGACGTCTTCTCCCCTTCCTGATTTGATGAGTTCCAGATTGACCACGCCTGAGAGTCTTGCTCGGAAGAGAATCTGGAACTCACGAAATCAGGAAAGGCTAGGATTCAGATTCCTCTGACGGCGGATGCGCCGCCATCACCTGCGCCAGTTCCTGCGAGAATTTCGCGGCATCCTGTTCGGTGACGAAGTCTTTCGTTACTGGCATCTTGTTCAGGATATTGAGCGCCTTGGCGTAGGCGGGCTTGAGCTTCTCGATGCGCGGCTTCGTCCTACCGACCGACATCACGCGCAGGAACGAGACGGCTTGAAGCCGGGGAATCTGGATGGTGCTCATGGGTTCCTTGAAAGAGTGAAAGGGGCGGTCCGAGAAACGTCAACATCAATTTTCGTGCTTGCATCAACCTTCGTGCTTGTCGCGGGGCAGGCGGATCGCTTTCCTCGCGTCTCTTTCTTCGTTTACGCGGAGCGATGCGCCGGCTAGACTATGGACATGAATACGCCTGCCTCAATCACGGTTACCACTGGGAACGACGTGGCTGGGCATGCTATCATGCAGTACCTGGGGATCGTTCGCAGCATCATCGTTCGATCGACCGGCATCGGACGAGGCATCATTGGTGGTCTGCGTTCACTCGGGGGTGGAAATATACCCGAGTATGTCGCGGTTTGTGAGGAAGCGCGTCAGCACGCTTACCAGCTCATGATTGCCCATGCCGCGGAGCTGGGCGCAGACGCGATTATTGCGTTTCGCTACGATGCCACTGAATTCACGCAGGGCTCCACGGAAGTACTCGCGTATGGGACAGCCGTTAAGATCAGAAGAGCATAGCCAGCCGCTCAGGGGAGCCACGGGAGTGGGGTTGGTTTCGAGGTTGGGCCGTCCAGCGCACGGTCGGTTGGCTTGTCGTTGGCCATGAAGGGAAAACTCGCAATCGCCGGAGCCGCTGCGCTTCTGTGCGTCGCTGCCCTCGGCTTGGCCGTTGTGATGGGCGGCGGGCGGTTGAATTCAAAAGCACGAAAGGAATGGAAGGAAAACGCCATCGCGGAACTCGCCCAACTTACCAGCGACACTGCCGGGGTCCGCAGAGACATAGAGTCGCTCAAAACGAAGGCGTCTGGAGGTTCTGAGTGGGACAGGTGGATTTCCGAAGACATCATTGTGATGACAAACGGGGAGTGGATGGCGTACCGCAATACTTGTGCGAAGGAAGAAAGACGGATTCCGGACCTGTTCATCGGCCGTGGTTCTGACGGCAAGTGGTACTACTCGACCTACCACTTCTGCATCGGGATGATCGTCTTGAAAAGTATGATGGATCAGCCAGAGAGCCTGACGGCGTTTCGCAGGGATGGCTACTTGCGGGAGTTCGATGGGCGTTCAGATGAATGTCTTAAGAGGACTTGGCCTTTGAAGCAATGATGTGCAACAACATGGTCCACGAACAGGACGCAGCGAAACGCGAGAGCGGCCCGGCGGGGTTGAACTCTATCGCCGGGCGTAATGCAATGCCACTGCCTTTGGACAAAATCCACGAGATCGAGGTGCGGGAAGATTATCCTGCCGCGATTGACGCTCTTGAGGCGCGGCTCCAGGCAGATCCCTCCGAGAAAGAGACGGTGATTCGGTTGGGCTTCAACCTCTGGTACGCAGCTCATGAGGAGGCAAGATTGCGGAAGGGATTGCCCACTGAGCGTTATGGGCGCCGCTTTATGGATCTGTTTCGTGAGTATCGAGCGGAGTTGCAGGACGATGCTGATGTCTGCTGGGCGTTCGGCTTGGGGATCAGCCTGTTCTGGCACGAGTTCCCGGGAGCCGACGAACCCTTGGGCAAGGCGTTGCTCGCGCGAGCGAAAAGCTTGGATTGCTTCTATTGTCGCATGAAGCAGGAAGAGATGAGCGTGCGTTTTCGAGGCAGAGGCATCTTCGCAAGCTACTACGCGACCGCCCAACCAAGTGCTGCACCAAATGGCTCCCCCGCGGCGCCGGGTGGCGATTCGGGAGTTACGGAGGGACCGCCATCGGTGAGCTGATCATTCGCCAATTTCTCGCCGTGCCACGAGTTCAAATGACAAGCAAGCCTAAACGCCCGTGGAGCCGCGCGATGCGCAGTAGGCTGTGCGCCGCTGCCGCCGTGCTGTGCTTCGCCATTTTGCTGCTAACCCAATGTAACACCCCTCCGCATCGCTCCGACTCCGCTCGCTCTGGCAACCTCCCAAACGGAATTGCGCTCGAACCCGTCAGGGTCGAGGGGCTGAATGCCGATTTTTTCCACCGGACTTCAGCGAAACCGCAAAAGGCATTGATCCTCTTGGGAGGTTCAGAAGGAGGCAAGAGTTGGAGTGAGCACACGGCGTTCATCCAGGAACTTGTTGACCAGGGCTTCTGCGTCTTGTCACTGGCCTACTTTGGAGCAGACGATCTGCCAAGCGACCTTCGAGCCATTCCGCTGGAGTATTTTACCAAGGCGTTTCGTTGGCTATCCGCACAAAAGGAAGTCGTGATACCCAACGATTATGCGCTGGTGGGGGTTTCGCGCGGGGCCGAGTTGGCATTGCTCTTAGGGAGCCGGTACCCCGAAGTCAAGGCCGTCGTCGCAATCGCCCCGAGTTCGGTCGTCTTTCCGGGGCCTCCGACGGGCAAGTTGGATGTGTTGCGGGGTCAGCACTCGGCCTGGAGCCTTGACAGGCATGAACTCGCATTCGTACCGATTCCCTATTCGTGGACCACTCTGCGAGGCATGATCACCGGCAAGCGCACGCGGATGTTCGAGAAAGCCCTTCAAGACTCTCGCCACCGGCAAGCAGCGGCGATCCCCGTCGAGAAGACCCAGGGGCATATCCTGCTGGCTTCATTCACGCGCGATCAAGTCTGGCCGTCGAGTCTGATGTCCGAGCAGATCATGCAACGCCTGCGCCAGAGCGGATTCCGCTTTCACTCTGAGCACGCCGCCTACAACGCCGGCCATTCCGAGTGGTCGATCGAGCCCTGCCGGACTAAAATCCTGACCTTTTTAAGGGAACGCTTCCTGATGCCGGCACCAGACCCCCTTTCAACAGCGAAGGAGGGGGGACACTGACCGCGATGAACCCGAGAACTGGGAATCCTTTGCAGAGTGTGCAGCCTGAAGGGCTGGGAACTCGACAGCCCAGGGCAAAGCAAAGCGCCGCCCTGGGTTCCAGCCCCCTGGAAATGCGCAAAGCCCTGTAGGGGCTACACACGGCGCTGCCGCAGCAGTTCCATCAGCCAGACTGTCCGCTCGATAATCCGAGTCCTTGGTGACCACCACACGCTGCTCCAAAAGCGAGAGTTCGTTGATGACCTCATCCGTCGTCCGGTTTCGCGCGCTCAATTGTGAGGTGTGAACGGCATCGTGGCCCGCGATCTGCAACGCGGTGCACGGTCCCTGCGGCAGGTGCGCGTCCACCAGGAACTTCATGCGAGGACCAGGTGCTTGCTTTTGAGCTTGAGCGACTGCGCGGCGAATTCGATGCAAGCCCGCAGATCGTCACGCTCCAGATCGGGGGAACTCCGCCAGTAGGTCCTCAAGCGAGTCGCCCGCCACGAGGTACTCCAGGAGAGACTCGACCGGATAGCGCAAGCGCCGGATGGCCGGTTTGCCGTGGCAAATCTCCGGGTCAATCGTGATGCGTGACAAAAGCTCGCTCATAACAAAGGTAATTGAAGCTCAGACCGGGGTTCTGTCAAGGCACCCTTCGTGATCTCAGGCTGCCGTTTGAGGAACGAGTTTTGAACTGAGTCGCCCACGGTGGTCAGAAAGCGCGTGTTCGCGGCTTTTGCAGCCTGCCCGGCGCTGCCAGCAGAAGCTCCCTTGCCTTTAACGTTTAACGCTTCAGCCTCTCTTGCCCGCAGATTGCAGGGGACACAAGGGTGCGGACCAGGAATCAACCGCAAAGAACCGCGGAGGATCGCGAAGGAGGAGAGACACTGGCGGCGATGAGCCCAAGAATCAGGAGCCCTTTGCGCTACTTTGAGGCCTTTGCGGTTAAGTCAAAAATGTGCTCCGGATTCCCTGGGCGCGCACGGAGACGATTCGGGTTACAGGCTCCAGCCCTTGCGATACTCCGTTCGCACGTAGCGGTTGGCCTCAGGGAGATTGGTCACCTTGAGATTCGCCGCATCCCACTCGATCCGGGCGTCCACCCGTTTGGCGATGTTCCCCAGCAGGCAGGTTTCTGTCAAAGGACCGGAATAGGAGAAATCCGACCCTGCCGGCTGGCCTGTTTTGCAGGCTCGCACCCAGTCCATCTCGTGGCTGCCTTGGATGCGCGGCAAGGTCCTAGCGGGCCTTTTGTACTCCTTGTTCAGGCTCAGCGGCAGCAGGCGTGGCTCGTTGCCATACACGCCGCAAACGAGCTTTCCCTTGGTGCCGTTGAAGAGTACGCCGCCTTCGACGGGCCACTCCAGTTCCTCACTCATATCCTCGGGCCGCGGCGGGCGGGTGCCTTCATACCAGGTCAACTTAAGGGGCGACAGAGTGTCGCGGGCGGGAAATCGGTAGGTGACGATCGCCGAGAGCGGATGCGTGTCCGGGTTCAGGCCGCACGAAGTGGCCTCGATGCTGGCGGGCGCTCCAAGCTTCAATGCCCAAACCACCGCGTCGAGCGTGTGTGCGCCGCGGTCGCCCATCATGCCGCAGCCGAAGTCCCACCAGCACCGCCACACCGCCGGGTGATAGGCCGGATGATAAGGCCGCTCCGGAGCCGGGCCAAGCCAGAGATCCCAATTCAGCGAGGCCGGCACCGACGGCGTGTCCTTGGGCGGTGCGCCCCATTTCGAGCTCCAGCCCGCGTGGCCCCACGGATAATAGGACAGGCTGCACCACGCGTTCACGTCGCGAATCTCCCCGATGGCGCCGTCCCAAATCCATTCGCAGATCGAACGGATGCCGTCCATGGAATGCCCCTGGTTGCCCATCTGGGTGGCGACACGCGCCTCCTTGGCCGCCTTGGCCACCATGCGCGCCTCATACACCTCGTGGGTCAGTGGCTTCTGGCAATACACGTGTTTCCCGGCCTTGATGGTGGCCATGATGATCACGGCATTGCTAAGGGCCGGCGTGGCGATCATCACCGCGTCGATGTCCTTTTGCTTGTCCAGCATCTCGCGGTAGTCTGTCCAGGTTTTCGCGTTCGGGTAGCGCTTGAACGTGTTGGCCGCGAAAGAAGGATCCACGTCGCAAAGGGCCACGATGTTCTCCGTTTCCAGGTTTTTCAGATTGGCCGCGCCCATGCCCCCAACGCCGATGCCGGCGATGTTCAGTTTCTCCCCTGGCGCCCGCTGGTTTGGGCCGCCCAGCACGTGTCGGGGAATGATGCTCAAGGCTGCTACCGAGGTCGAAGTGGCAACAAGGAAACGACGACGGTTAATCCGGGCTGAATTCATGTCGTCAACCTACCCCCAAGTTCCACCCGCCGACAACGCCAAAGTTGAGAGTCCGATCATTGTCGATGCCAACCCTTGTCCTGAAGGTCTTGTGGTCTTGTGGTTTACGAGGATTCGGATTGCTCTGCCGCCGGACGCGCCGCATCTCTCGCGCGGGCTCGCGGGCCCTAGTCCTGAGGCCGCCTCCAAAAGGAGTGCCGCAGGCGAAGTGCCTGCGGCGCTGATTCCCGTTTTGGGGGTTTGGCCCGTGAGGGCCGTGCCTGGTTGTGCTGGTGTTATTGGCGCACTCGGTAATACCGCTGCTTATCCTGGCCTGCCGGCGCGAGGGTTACGCTGTTACCGGTCGGTGCGGGGCTGACGTCTTTCCAGGTCGTGGGATTACCAATCACATCCGCCTGCTGGAGTGTTCCGGTGCTGGTCCAGGAGATCACGATGTTGGCCCCTTGTTGGGTGACAGAGAGCTTCGCCTTGACCGGGGCCGGAGGGAAGCCCTGCACCTCGGCGTTATCCCACAATCCGGTTACAGTGTTGTTGGCGCTGTTTCCGAAGTTCACATAGGAACCGAATCCAAATGTGAGACCTTGGGCGAAGGGGAACGGCACTTCAGCCCCGAGCACTCCATCGAGGTAGAGTTTTGCGGTGGCACCGTTCACTACGGCACGCATGCGATGGTTCTTTTGATCGCTGTACTTGGGCGCGTTGAACTCGGGAATGTAAGTGCCGCCGACGGGGTTTGCCGCCACGTTATTATCTCCGGTCTTCCCGATGTTGCGATGGTACTGCCAGCCGCCGGCTACCGCGTTCCAACTCCCGAATTCCGAGAAAAATACATAGTTGGTGCCCGCGTTCTTGATCCAGATTCCCGTTCTCTGCTTGGCATCCGTGCCACCGACCAGCACGTAATCCATCTGAGTGCGGTCGATTTCAAAGACGATCGGGGATGTTGCGCTGGCCGTGTAGGAGGTCTTGGACCAGAGTGTGAAGCCGGGCCAATCCGCCCCTTCGCAGATGACGTACATGTTCACCATCTCGTTCGTGATGGTAACAATCGAGTCCGCCATGGCGGTCCCACCCGTTACGAGCGGAGTGTCGTCGAGAGTCCAGCTCCCCTCATCGAGGGCCGGCTTGGAGAAGTCGTCATGGAACAAAACCACGGGCGGCGCCGTGACGGAGACGGACACGCCGCTGGCCACACAGACTCCCTTGTCGTTGGTAAGGTCGAAGACAGTGGTTCCCGCCGTTTTTGCGATAACTCCAAAGGCTTGCACGTTGGTTTTGCCTGTGGCAAAGACCAGCGTCGTGCTGCCGTTGACCGCCCCCGCCGGCTCGGCAACGCTCGGGTCACGGCTGGTCACGGTAACCTTCACATCGCCCGCAACACTGAGAAGTTTGGGAATGGTCACCGCCACCGAATTGCCAGAGTCTCCCTGGATTGCCAGGAGGTCAGTAGGGGAGACGGTCATGCAGGAGAAGACATTCTCGATCTTCACGTTGTCGAACACTCCTACGACCGCGTCATCAGTGGTTCGCGCCCAGGCCCCGAGCTCAAACTTGATGAACGAGGTGACTGGGAAGTCAAAGCTCCCGCCTGAAGTCCCATCGAGGAACACCTCCGCCTTCGAACCATCCGCAACCATTTTCAGGCGGTGTTTGTTGGTGTCCGCAGCCAGATCGGCGAACGCCGCCAAAGCCGTGCCGCTCCCGGTTGGATTGGCGGGATCCACGTTGACCTCCCAGCCGGTCTCTCCCATGTCCTGCGCGAAGAACACGAAGGGGCCAACCCGGTTGGTGGTATCATAACTCGTGATGAACACACCCGTTCTCGCTCCGGTGCTCGCATCGCTTTGATAGCTGTTGATCGGATCCATGGAAACCCGGTCCACCTCCATGACGAGAGGCAGGTCTTTGGTGGCGCTAAAGTCAGCCACCGTTTGGATCGAGGCACCCGGCCAATACTGGTCCACGGTGGTTCCAGAGATCCGCAAAGCTCCGTCGGCCTGGGTCACGTCAAACGTACCGGTTCCCGCCCCGGGCTCGAACGGTTGATTGTTCACCACCCACTTGCTGGAATCGAGCGTTGCGCCCGTGAATGTATCCTCCAGGAGAACGGTGGGGCCTTTGATCACCGTGACGTCCAGCACATTCCCGGCTGTTAGGCCCACGGTGTTGGTCAGCGTGAGTTGTGTGCTCCCGAGAGCGATGGCCTGCAGGTCGAATGCCTTCGTGTTGGCGCCCCCCTTTGGGAAGGTCAGGGTCAAGGTATCTCCCGTTGCGCCCGCGGGCGACGCCACCACGGGCCGCTTGTTCTTGATCTGCAGGACGACGTCCTTATCCGCGTTGGCGCCCGGGGGAATCCTTACCACGAGGTTTGAGGCTGTCTGGCCAACGCCCATGGATAGGGTGCTAATGGAGAAGGTCGCCGTACCGACGCCCTCGACCTTGATGTTGTCGAAAATGGTGTCTGCCGTGTCACCGTTGGCGCGCGCGTAGCTGCCGAGTTCGCAGACGACGGTGCTAAATGGGAAACTGACCGTGGCGCCGAACTTGTCGTCCAGGTAGAGCTTGACCTCCTTGCCGTTGAGCACCGCCTTCATTTGGTGCTGGCCCTGGTCGTCATAGAGCGCGCCATCGAAGGCGACGATATTGGCTCCCCCACCGGTCGGAAGATCCCCCGTGATCCCCAGCTTGCGGTTGTATTGCCAGCCGCCTTCCCCCCGGTTTTCCGCGAAGAGCACGAACTTGGTGCGGGTTTCGTCCATAAGCCACAAGGCGCTTCGGGAGGCGGTTCCCGCGCCTCCCTCGCTCACCCGGTCCACAGAAATGACGATGTTGGTCTCGGGCGACACAGGGAAAGTCTTCAGGATGCGCAACGTGGCCCCCGCCCACCACTGCTGGCTGACGGTGCCGCTGACTTCCAGGACGCCATCCGCCACCTTCGGCGCGATGTCTCCTTTTCCGCCCTCGAAAAACGGGGCGTCCACCACATACTTGGTGGCATCGATCCCGGGAGTCGAAAAGTCGTCCATGAACAGGACGTTTGTGATTTGTGCTTGAGTTTGGAGTAGCAGCGAGCCCGCTAATAGAGCGGCCGCGGCGATGCTATACGATCGAGATAGACGCGGAGTCTTCATGGTGAAACGTACGTTGTTTGGGTTGTTGGCAAGCAGCCTATGAGATGAAGAGTCCGACGTCAAGCAGAAGAACGCCCTGGTATTCCAGGTATTCCACTTGCCACAGGATCCTGAAACAGGATCCGCGGAGAGCTCACCGGATTGGCTGCTTGAGATCGACCTGCGGAGCGTCCGAGGGGATCGCTGAGGTGGTGAGTGTTCCGCCTGACCACCGCACCTCCACTGCCATGGGCTTGTCCGCAAATCCAAGCACGACGCTCGAGGAATCCTGCGACCAATACCCACCGCCCGCATGGATCTCCCTCGCCGGGCCCTTGGGACCCGTCGCATAGACCAGGCGAACGGCGGCCCCGATGGCGTGAGGGTTAGATTTGGGCCCTTCCAGTTTTACGCGTATCCCGGGTTTGCCTCGGACATTGTGGAAGAGCCGGGTGGCCCCTCCGTACTGGGTCGTTAACAGGTCCGGGCGTCCGTCGTGGTCGTAGTCGCAAACTGCCGCGGCTCTTCCCTCACCCATGATGGCGATACCGCTTTCGAGGGCCGAAACGGGTCGGAAACCACCCCGGCCATCGCCGCGCAACCAAAGACCCCGCCCTCCATCGAGCCTGGAGGCGTCAGCAGATACCCCAAAGAGGTTCTGACTGAGGCAAACATCCTCGATCCCGTCGCCATCGAAGTCCGCTATCGCGATGCCGAACACGGGGGCAAGTTGGGCTTCCAACGGGAGCGAAGCCGGGACAAAACTTCCTCCACGATTCAGGAAAACCATGGAATCGAGTGTGTTGATCGTGATTCGCTTCGCTTCCTTGTAGCGATCGCCCAGGACATCGCGGATGGTCGCCTTGCTGAACTCCTGGAAACTGGGGAACCGCTCTTTTAGCCAGGGCATCGTCCCCGCCAAAACGTCCAGATCGCGCCAGGGAACAGGACCCCCGATTTCAGCAGGAGAATAGGCCTCAACGATTTCGACGATTCCGTCCTGATCGAAATCCCCGTAGTACCACTCAATGGGCTGTGAAAGATAACTTTGATACTTGGTGTTGCGGCCCCAATTACCGGCGATGAGATCCATGCGACCATCGCCATCAAAATCTCCTGACGCGACACTGAACCAGGCGCCAAGGAAGCGATCCAGCCCGAGTTCACGAGTGATTTCACGGAATCCTCCCCCGCTCTTTTGATAGACACGCAGGGGCCCTCCCTCACACGCCAAAACGAGTTCAGGAATGCCGTCTCCGTCCAGGTCGGTCCAGAGAACGCTGTGGACCATTCCGACTCCGGAGAAGGTCCTGGAGGCATCCTCATCCAGCACCAAGGATCCATTATCGTTGCGGAAGAAGAACGAATCCGCTGGTTCCGGAAACCGTCCGGGCACGTACTGTCCTCCCACGAAGAGGTCGAGATCACCATCGCCGTCAGCGTCCGCTAAGGCCATCGGGCCGCCGCTGGCCGACGAGGATGGCCCAATGGGTTTCCATGCGTTCACCGACCTTTGCCAGATTAGGGCCATGGAAGGATTCGTGGCATGTACCTCCGCTGAGGCGACAGCAGCCAGTAGTCCAGTGTCTCCGGGCAGCCCATCGAATCCCAGCAGCATGCCTTGTTCGAAGCCATCCCGCGTCCCGGGCAGAACTTTCTGGAACCGGTCGAAACCACCCTTACCGTTGTTGTGGAGCGCCGTGGCGTTACCATCGCCTCCCGCGCCGACGAAGAGGTCCTCCCACCCATCCCCATCCAGATCGAACCAGCCCGCTCCCGGTCCGAACTGGCTCAGGCGATGCGGGAGCAGGGGTTGTTGGCCGAAGTCGTCGATAGCCCTTGGCACATGACGGTGGCCGAGATTAACGTTCTCGAACCAGGGTTGAGGAAGCT
>ORJL010892909.1_pt1 | contig 17638 bp, 12 predicted proteins | sample 1779941 | NCBI WGS metagenome assembly ORJL01 (sample SAMEA104232317, study PRJEB22302) | groundwater metagenome | biome: forest; feature: aquifer; material: groundwater | place: USA | collected 2011-08-07 | depth 5.8 m | reverse complement strand
TTACACCCCTTCTATATCATTTTATTTTACTAAGGTCGATCTTTTAAAGCTTCAACACCCGGCAATATCCGTCCTTCTAGGAATTCCAGAGAAGCTCCACCGCCTGTTGATATATGGGTTAATTTAGCGGCTACTCCCATCTTTTCTACCGCCGCTACTGAATCTCCACCACCTACGATGGTTATCCCTTGACAAGCGGCCATCGCTTGAGCAACAGCTTCAGTTCCCTTGGCAAATGCGGGCATTTCAAAAACCCCCATAGGACCGTTCCAAACTACCGTCTGAGCATTAATAATATGTCTGGCAAACTTCTCTGACGAGGCTGCCCCAATATCCAAGGCCATCTCATCTACAGCAATTTCTGAAATCGTTACACTCCGAAAAGGCGCTTCTGCCTCAAAGGCTTTAGTTACCAAAACATCCATCGGCAGTTCTAGAAGAACGCCTTGTTCTTGGGCCTTAATCAATAGTTGTCCAGCCAATTCTAATTTATCCTCTTCTACAAGAGATTTTCCCAGCATATAACCTTGTGCTTTAAGGAAAGTGTTCGCCATACCTCCGCCGATGATTAAGGTATCAACTTTAGCTAAAAGATTTTCAATGACCCCAATCTTATCACCTACCTTAGCACCACCAATAATGGCCACAAAGGGACGTTCAGGAGACTGCAAAGCTTTGCCCATAATTTCTACTTCTTTTTGCATGAGAAAACCTGCTACAGCAGGAATATAATGACTCACCCCTTCTGTAGAAGCATGTGCGCGATGTGCTGTACCAAAAGCATCATTAACGAAAAGATCAGCCAACCCAGCTAGTTCTTGAGCAAAAACCAGATCATTTTTTTCTTCTTCCGGATGAAAACGTACGTTCTCCAAAAGGAGTACTTGGCCCTCTTGAAGGCTACTGACTTGTTTCTTTACGGCCTCACCTACACAGTCACTAGCAAAAACTACTTTTTGTCCTAAAAGTTCACTTAAGCGCTCGACCACCGTGGCAAGTGAGTATTTAGAATTAACTTGTCCTTTTGGACGACCAAAATGGGAAAGAAGTATAACTTTAGCACCCTCCTGAACAAGATACTGAATTGTAGGTATTGCTGCTCTAATCCTAGTATCATCTGTAATCTTACGTTGGTCATCAACAGGCACATTAAAATCAACCCGTACTAAAACACGTTTTCCCTGAACAGGCACCTCTTTGATACTCACTTTATCCATTTTTACTCCCCTTCCTTATATCTGAACAATCTTCTCTAACTTACCGAAGTCTTTTTTAGTATTCCGAAAAGAATAACTTCTACTCTTAAAATCATCCTATTTAACGCAATAATATTAAATCACTCTAATATATTAGTTCATTCCTAAACAATCCCACTATTACCAATATACCTAACTGTTGAAAGCTTGTCTAGCAAAACTGGAGGCCATCAAATCGAGCTAATTCTATACTATCCCCATAACTACTTGAGCAATATTCACCAGATGTTCATCTATTCCATAAAACAAGTTGATTAAATCAATCCTGGCATAGATTATTTTTTCCTCATCTCGAATGTCCGTAGCTGCTAAATCTACCCGTGGGTATTGGGCTAAGGCAGTAAATTGGAGTGCTCGTTGAACACGGGAAATTTCCGGGTGCTCTCTAATCGCCTGAGCGGCTAATTCCACATCCCAACGTTCCAAGGCCTTAAGTACTGTGCCAAAATTATCAGTAATCTTTGTATACAATTGACTTAACTGATCCCATTCCTCTTGAGGTATAATTAATGTTTCACGATGTACTTTACGAACAATCGCGGCCATGGACATTAACTCATCGGCTATATATTCAAATTCCTTTAAAATAAATTGAGCATTGATCTTTTCTTCGATCTGTTCTTCCGTTAAGCCCTTTAAGGGTAACGAACTGATTAAACGAGAAATATTGTGATAATACCAATCGACATCTTCTTCTGCTTGTACCACCTGATTGGCTGGCTCATCATTGCTTGCCAGCAGAGCTTGGGGCATCTTATGAATCATCTTATCAAAAATAAATTGACCAACACTATGAATTTCTTTAAAAGCATGCGAAAGTGCTACTGTGGGCACTTCCAGAGAGGATTCATCCATAAATTTTAATTGCAGGCGGGGATTGGATTCAACACGACCATGGAATAATCGAACCAAGCTCTTAGCAATTATTGAGTTTAATGGCAAAAAAAGTATAACCATAAAAATTGCAAAAAACAGGTGCGCATTGGCTACCTGTCGTTGTAAATCCCCCGATGTCCATTGAATCAGCTTGGTAAACTGGGCAAGAAAGGGGAAAACCAAGATCGTGGCCACAAATTTATACGCTGTATTGGCAATCGCGGTCCGTTTAGCGTCCATCTTTTGGGCGACAAGACTAGAGAATAGTGCAGTTATCGTCCCCCCACAATGAGCCCCTAAAACCAAAGGAACTATAGCAGGTATTGGTAAGAGCTGTTGTCCAGCCAAAGATATCATAATAGCTATAACCACTGTGCTACTCTGTGCTATCGTAGTTAGAACTAAACCAACAATCAAAGCAGCCAACGGATAAATTCCCAAATTAGCTATAAATGTATAAACTTGCGGATAATTTTTCAACGGTGCTGTAGACCCAGACATAAAACTCATACCTACAAAAATAATCCCAAACCCTATCAAAGCCTGACCCAGGTGTTTCCATTGCTTTAAGAGATAAAGAATAAACCCTATAAAAATAAAACCTAAAGCAATATCCAACATCTTAAAAGCGATAAGTTGGATCACAATCGACGTTCCTACTGCAGAACCTAAGACAATCCCTAAGGCTTGAGCTAGACTTAACAATCCGGCATTCACAAACTCAACAACTAAAACCGTTGTTGCTGCACTACTCTGAAAAGCCACTGTCATAACAGTACCAAAGACTACTGCCAATGCCGGTCGTTTTGTCAAGGACAATAGAATCACTTTCAGTTTATTGGCCGCAAACTTCTGTAACCCGCCAGAAGTGGTTTGTACGCCATACATAAACAGCCCTAAACCGCCTAAAAAAGTTAAAACCACTCCGATTGTCCCTATCTTTACTCACTCCTTTATTTGTTATTTAAACGCCGTTGTCCTGTCTCAATATATAACAACATTTCAGCAACATTAACCACGTGATCCCCCATACGTTCCAACGTTCTGGCCATAATGAGAATCAAACCACTTTCTGCATCAGTACCCTGCTTATTGCCTTTGACCAAATCATATTGGAGTTGAGCATAAATTTTATCGATGATATCGTCTTGCTGATCTAGATCTCTATCGACTGCTTTCTTCTCTTTTAAAATTGCCAGATTAAAATCAAACATATTTAGGAGTTGTTTACACATCTCCACTATTTGGATTGGCCATTCTCCACTCGTTCTCAGTTCATTTAATTCGACTAGATCACAGGCATAATCCGCAATACGCTCTAACTCTTGAGCAATCCTCTGGAATCCAAGAATCCAACGTAACTCCTTAGGGCGTGGTTGTTGTAAACTGATCATCTCAAAGCTTCGATTGACAACTTTATCCCTCTGATAATCAATGTCTTTATCACTTTTCCGGTAATCAAACTGAATATCTTTTTTTTCTAATACGTCAATTGCGTTACCTAAATGATTACGAACTGCCTCTGCCAGCTCTGTTGTCATCGTACTAAGTCCAATTAGGGCTCTGTCGTAACCCGTCATCCGCCCATTAACCATTTTACGCACCTCATTTCCAGACGATCAGCTTATCTCCATGTTTCTATTCACTTTAACCAAATTCTATCTGAAAAAACCATTAACCTATTGTTTTATAATATTCCAAAGCAAAAACAAAACCACAAATTCCATCTGTTTAACGCTGAAACAGTTGGCTTGCGGCCTCTATATTATAGAGTTTTTAGATCTATTTGGCAACCTTGTACAACAAATTTTCTGTTTCCCCGTTTCCCCGTTCCTCCGTACCAAGCCTGTAAATCACTATTGCTTAGTGAGCATTAAGCGGAATTTGCGTCAGCGAGTGCAGGCGATAAGGCGTTAAGAACGCCAAGGGTTCACATGCAGAACCACAAAGAGGTTTTGGCGTTTAGCCTTAGCGTCAAAGGAGTAGCAAATGCAGTGCATGCGAACGTGCAATAGTGATTTACATTACCCTAGTATCTTTTACGAACTGTGGTAGCCGGAATTCTCAATTCATCGCGGTATTTAGCTACCGTTCTCCTGGAGATCTCCATGCCTTTTTCTTTTAAAAGTGTGGCAATCTTCTGGTCAGAATAAGGACTTTTGGGATCTTCATGAGCAATAATATCGCGTAAGACCTGTTTAACATTTCCAGTTGTTACTCCTTCCTCATGGCCTAAACCATTGGCAAAGAAAAATTTAAACTGAAAAACACCCCGGGGAGTTTGAATATATTTATTTGAGGTAGCTCTACTTACTGTAGATTCATGAACACCTACTTCATCTGCTATATCTCTAAGTGTTAAAGGCTTAAGATAAGGCATTCCCTGACGAAGAAAAGAAGTCTGCCTACGAACAATGGCATTAGCTACCTTATAAAGAGTCATCCGCCTTTGCTCAATACTTCGGATCAACCAAGCCGCGGAATTTAACTTTTGTTCAACGAATTTTCTAGTTTCCGTTCCTTGTTCCTGACTTAGTGCCTTGCGATAGGCATCATTAATTCCTAAACGGGGAACTGTAGTATCATTGACCAAAATAATATATTCCCCTTCTATCTCTTCAATAACTATGTCCGGAATAATAAATCGTACTTCCTCCGGTCCGGAAAACCTGCGTCCCGGTTTAGGATCAAGACTATTGCGAACTAAGTCCGCCAATTCCTGGATCCGGCTTATAGATAACTTTAAGGTTTGAGCCATTTTTTGCAGGCGCCCTGCTGCTAGATTCTCCAACTGCTTAAGAAATTCGTTCATCTCTGGAGGACAATCCTGAATCAAAGGAAGCTGTAAACGCAAACACTCTTCAAGTGATCGTGCTCCTACTCCTAAAGGGTCAAGTCCTTGAATGACGTTCAAGGCCTGTTCGGCACTATCTAAAGTCACATTCTGCTCTAGAGCAATATCTTCAGTAGAAATTGTCAGATAGCCATTATCATCAAGATTACCTACAATATATTCACATAAGGATAAAGTACTCTCTAAGGGTTGAACATGCAGTTGCTCTATCAAATGCTCTTGTAAAGTTGGAGCTGTGGTGATAAACGGATCTGCTCTTTGCTGCACAACATATTCAGAACGTTCCTGTCGAAGTAATGGCCTCTCATCTCGATCTTGAAAGTACTCTTGCCAATCAAATTCCCATTTCTGCTCAGGCACAACCTCATCAGAAATAGGCGAAATTTCCGTTTCTCTCTCCTCTTTGCTCTCCGAGCTCTCCTCAGATACTTCCAACAAAGGATTTTCCAACATTTGCTGGTCTACGTATGTGGTCAACTCTAGTGCGGATAACTGTAAAATTGTAATAGCCTGGCGCAATTCCGGTGTCATTATTAATTTCTGAGTTTGCTCTAGACTAAGTCCATAACCTAACCGCACGTCATTTCCTCCCTAATATATAGGTCTTAAAGTTAACTTGTTTGTACTAGTTACTTTTACCTATAATCTCGTTTCTGAGTTCTAATTTTGTCAGCAAGTTCATCAATTTTCCGCAAACGATGATTAACCCCTGATTTTCCTACTTGTGGATTAAGCATTCCCCCTAATTCCTTTAAACTTGCATCGGGGGAGTTAATTCGTAGTTCAGCAATTTCTCTCAAAGTAACTGGTAAAGCTGCTAAACCTATTGTTTTGGCTATCAAATTGATATTATCCATCTGACGTACTGAGGCGTCCACCGTTTTATTGAGATTAGCGGTTTCACAATTGACTAACCTGTTCACATGGTTACGTACATCTTTGAAAACACGAACATTTTCAAATTCCAATAAGGCATGATGGGCACCAATTAAGGCTAAAAACAAGACAATATGTTCACTTTCTTTTAGATATACAACGTACCAGTTCTTGCGTTGACTGACTTTCGCTCCTAATTGGAACTTATTAAGCAATTGGCATAATGCGGCAGCATGTTGTGAATCATTGCTGATAATCTCAAGATGATAGGTTCCCTCTGGATTATTTATGGACCCACCTGCTAGAAAAGCCCCCCGCAAATAGGCTTTTTGATCACAGCGATGTTTGATTAACTCTTTGCTTATACCCGGTTTGATTTGTGAATACCCATTGACGAGGCCTAGTCGTTGGAGATCATCGACCCCTCGCGGATAAATCTTGACCAAATAGGAATTATTTTTTCGCAAGCGCATTTTTCGACGTACTACAATGTCGACTTGACGTTCTAAGACATTCTTGGCCAATCGAAAAATTTTACGCGCGACCGGAGCACTCTCAGTGATTACATTTAAAGCGTATTGTTGGTTAGCACTAATTTGGAGTGTTCCGTCCATCCGAACTAAAGCCGCTAATTCAGCCAAATCACAACATGCTTTTGGTTCCGTGTGCCGAGCTAACTCTTCTTTTGTAATCCCACTAAAGGACATAACTTTGAGCCTCCTTTTAGGATTCTCTTTTCAGTTTTCGATTAAGTAAGTAGGTATCAACTAAGGCAATCCGTTCACCCATGGGCTTTAACCTGAACAGCAACTTAATCAACTCCCGAGCTAAACGGGCCGAATCATGCCGCACTGTATCCCCTTCCGACACCAGTTCGGCCTCATAGCATTTTACTCCTAATCGTTCAATTATTTTGGGATCTACCTTGACCTGATAAGCTCCTTCATTAGCGTAAAGCTGCAGAGCGGTAGTAGGAATCTTCTGTTTATTTGTCAATATAGCATCTACAAAGCCCGAACCGCAATGATCTAAGATTGCTTGCAAATGATCAGATGCCTTATAGCCATCTGTCTCACCTTTCTCAGTCATAACATTACAAACGTACAGACAAGGCACCTTGACCTCTCGGATTTTTTCTCTCAGTCCTTTAACAAGAAGATTGGGTAGAACACTAGTATATAGGCTTCCTGGACCGAGCACGATTAAATCAGCTTCTCCTAACGCTTGCAAAGCTTCAGGAAGTGGTTGACAATCCGCGGGTTCAAGATAAACTCTTTTAATTTTACCTTGACTTGTCCGAACTGCAGTCTCACCTTTGATTAATTGTCCATTCGTCATCTCTGCTCCCAAGACTACTTGTTCTAAGGTTGAGGGATAAACATTTCCTCTAAGAGCAAAAACCTTACTCACTTGTTCTATGCCCTTTTGAAAATCACCAAAAATATCTGTCAGCCCCGCTAAGAGCAAATTCCCTAAACTATGCCCTTTAAGCGTGCCCGTATCAAAACGATAGGAAAATAAATCTTCCATGATATTTTCTGTATCAGCCAAGGCTACCAGACAGTTGCGCACATCCCCAGGCGGCAAGATTCCCATCTCCTGACGCAATTTTCCAGAACTACCCCCATCATCGGCGACTGTAACTATAGCAGTTAAATTAAACGTATATTCTTTTAACCCACGCAAAAGTGCCGCGAGCCCTGTTCCTCCGCCAATTACTACAATTTTAGGACCCCGGCGCAAATGACGCCGAGTAAACATTACATCAACAATATGTCCCTCATTGTCTGGTAATAGCACTGTCATCATAGAATGCAACATTTGCTTGAAACCTACGATAATCGCGACTACACCTAAGGCACTGATAATCACACCAACAGGTACAGCGGTGCGTGCAGCATTCCCCGATAGCTTATAAACAATCTCCCTAAACTGAAGTTCCAAATATCCTAAAGCAACGCCATCATTCATAACAGCAAAACCAGTCGCAAAAAGGAAGATTCCCCCTACTGCCAAAATAAACCAGCGTTTAATTTTAAGGTTAGGATATAGCCATTTAATATATCCCAAATAGTGAGGAAACTTGTCACTCATCGAGGTTGTTCACCCTTTCGGTTTCTATCCTCATCCCGATGTTTTATATTGATAAGATAGCTGTTATCTTTAAAATGATGACCTATCCGTTCGGCTATGGCCACTGAACGGTGTTGTCCTCCTGTACATCCAACCCCAATCACTAGATGGGATTTCCCCTCCCTAAGGTAATGATGAAGAATAAATCCTAACAAATCAAGATACTTCTCCATGAATTCTTGGGCAATGGAATTTCCAAAAACATAATTTTGAACCAAACTATGTTCACCAGTTAATGACCTCAATTCCTCTATATAAAAGGGGTTGGGCAAGAACCGTACATCAATAATTAAATCTGCATCCAAAGGAATTCCGTATTTAAAACCAAAGGAAATGACTGAAACAGCCATCTGCCCTAAGCCTTGTTCCTGTCCAAACAATTCAGCTACCTGCTGCCTTAACTGTTGAGCCTTAAGATTTGAAGTGTCGAGAATTTTGTGAGCATGGCCGCGAAGCTCCTCAAGTTGTTGTCTTTCTGCTTGAATACCTTCCAAGATACGGCCCTGCGGTGAAAGCGGATGACGCCGGCGAGATTCTTTATATCGCCGAACCAATGTTTCATCAGAAGCTTCTAAAAATAAAATTTCGTAAGGAAACCCTTCCTTTTCTAAATTACTTAAAGCCTCGTTTAACGTAGAAAAGAAAGCCCCACCGCGCAAATCGCAGACAATCGCCGCTTTAGATATTTTCCCCTGTGATTGAGCACAAAGTTCAGCGAATTTAACGATAAATGATGGGGGCAAATTATCTACGCAAAAAAATCCCTGGTCTTCTAAACTCTGCATAGCTTGGGTTCTACCTGCCCCAGACATACCTGTAATGACAATCAAGTGTAAACCTTTTTGTTCTATTTTCTTCACCGCCTTTTGTTCTACTGTTAGAAATACTCGGATTTATTGATCTGAAGAAGAACCCACTAGTTTAACAGCTTCACGCTGTGCTTTGGCAAGTGCGTCTTGGGGCGAAGTTCCTGCATAAGCATCTTGCCATGCTGCATCTAGCAAGGAAAACAATTTCCACTCTATAGCACTTCCTTCTACAGGCCAGGTTTTTGTTAAAACCTGTTTCACTTGAGCCTCAATACCTTGTTGCTTATCCGCAGAACTGTAGTAAACAGGATTAGCTGGAAAACGATGTCCTGCTTGGGCAACTGCCCCTTCAACCTGCGGATCGAGTAAAGCTTTTTCTACAGTTTGGATCGCTAACTCGAGTGGTTCTATAGTTTTAACAGCAGAATTGGCAATTCCTAATGTTGGGCCCAAGAGCGCCTGACCCTTACCTCCAAGCAAATTAGACAAAGGTAAACTTCCCCAAGGAATATTCAGTTGCGTCAGAACTGCAGCCTGACTAGCCCAAGCAATGGTATAACTGGCTTGGCCACTGGCAAACTGACCCAAGGCATTCGAGTTGATCTCCAAAGTTTTAGTATCCCGCCAACTCATGAGTTGCTCTAAAAAATTTAAATTAGCTGGATCATCTAATGTTACTTTTCCACCTTTAAATAATTGCCCTCCTTGACCATTCCACCAGGAACTAAGTAGTGACGTATTAAGGTTAGGTAAAACAAGTTTTCCTTTTATAGCAAGTCCGGTCAGATCCGTTGGGATTTGTACATTATCTTTACGAAAATAAAGTAAGGGGACATCAGTCAACCATGGCTGAGCATACTGTTTGCCACTAAAGCGAAATTTCTGAACAGTCCCCGGAAAAGCCTCCGACGTAAGCTGCACCACAGGCGCCAGAGCTCCTTGAGCATAAAGTTGCAGTAATATCTCCCTAGGTGCAAGGAAGATTTCCGGACCTTCTCCACCCGCTTCAGCCTGATAGGCTCGGGTGACAAAATTTTGTTCGGGCACATAGACCGTTTTTACTAAAATTTCAGGTTTTGTCTTTCTTAAACTCTGAAGTTCAAGCTGTAACGCTTCAGATTCGGCGCCTCCCAAAGTATGCCAAACGGTAATAACTGCTGGTGCTTCTCCTCCGTTTATCGGGTTGGCTTTTTGGCAGCCACTCAGAAGCAAAGAAATTAATATTAAAAAAGTTAGCCATTTATACATGTGCTTAGGACCTCCAAGATGATTAATGCAAAATGCACTAGGAACAATTCATAATGCATAATTCATAATGTATATTTATTAATTAAAATTTTCGTTGAATTGTGTCGATTATGAATTATCCTTAAAAACAATAAAGAAAAAACAAGCTTTTGTGGAACGGTTAGTGTATCTTTATTGATTGCAGCTTTGCTGCGGTATGTATTAAGAATTATGCATTATGAATGCATTATCTGATCCGTAGCTTGATTATGAATTATGAATTATGCATTTTGCATTAATAGGAAGCGCCCAAACCATGTCCTTCTGGTAAACGAAAAGATACCAAACAGGGTTGTTTTCTATTGTAACCTTATTACCCTTCATAGCATGTTCCAACTCTTCGCTCCAACAGAAGTCTTCTAGAACAGGAGTAGTAAAATACGCTAAAGCTGTACATCTAGACCATTGTCGTCTATCCATCGACTCAATCTGGGGAAGTTTGCACTTAGAATCTTGAGCAAACTTCTCACTCGCAAGGCTTTTGAGTTCCTCTAGAGACCCTAGCTTAACTTCGTCCCATGCCCTGCTCCCTCCCTCTATGTTCCCGCTAGACATTTTAGCACCAGGTAATAGATAGTCGGGTACAGCGTTGGGCCTTTCCCAATAATAATAATCAAAGCGCAAAGCATCCCTTAGACTTTCCCATTTCTCCTCCTCAAAATACTTGGGATTAATTTTACGGAAGTACTCTAAAAATAGCCAAAATCGTTCAAATAAAGCCTTCCCCTGCCAAGGTAACCCAAACCAATTTTGTGCATTCCAAAACTGCGCTAGGGAGTCATAGAAATCGAAGGCAGAAGGAAATAACGAGATTACCCTTTGTAGAGATCTTAAAAACCTCCCTGAATTATAATATTTGTCCAAGAGTATTTCCATGCGTTGAAGCTGTAATAACTCTAAATGGCTTAAATCTTTGGTTTTTAGAATAATATAGGGTGGGTCAGGCTGATAAACAAGTCCATACTCTTGAGCTCTTTGTCGCAGGCCAGAGCCTTTGAGAACTTTCAAGAATCCCAGTTGTAACATATTGGGTTGCACTTTATATACATCATTGAAGGAATTTCGAAAGTTATCCCAGTTTTCTCTAGGAAGGCCTGCAATAAGATCTAAATGTAAAGGTATTTTGGTAGTATGCTGGATTTCCAGAACGTACTTCTGCCAGGCGTCAAAATCTTGAGATCGTGATATAATCTCTAAAGTTGGTCGGTAAGTTGATTGCACGCCGATTTCCAGTTGTAATAAACCCTGTGGATATCTCTTTAAATAATCTAACCATTCTTCATCAAAGAGTTGCCCTGCCATCTCGCAGTGAATCCTAATGCCTTGGGGATTATGGGCATGCTCAACTTCCTCACGAACAATATCCAAAATGCTAAAAGCATGATCTTTACGAACATTAAAAGTTCGATCAACAAATTTAATCGTCTTGGCTCCATAACTTAAGAGTTCAATAAAAATCTGGCGAAAACGTTCCGGCTCCAAAAAGCGTACACCTGACCCCGCAGAGGATAAACAATACTGACAGCTGAAAGGGCAACCCCTTGTTGTTTCAACATAAACAAGTCGGTCATCTAGTTTCTCCTCTAAGGCATAAGGGTTAGGGAGTTGAGTCATATCCATCAGCTTTATACGTTCTGGGTTGCTGATTACCTTATCTTGGCAACGCCAAACCACCCCATGGACTGCCTGTGGATCCTTCCCAGCTTGCCAAGTCCTTAAAAGTTCTAAAAAAGTACGTTCACCCTCGCCCTGAACCACTACATCAATCTCTGGATTTCTCATCATTAACTCTTGCGCTTCAAAGGCCACTTCTGGTCCTCCTAAAACAAAACGAACCTGCGGTAAGACCAAACGCAAATGTCGGATAATCCTTATAATTTCAGATAGATTCCAAATATAACATGAGAAACCAATGACATCAGCCTTGATTTCGAAGATCTCTCCCGCTATACGAGACACAGGCTCATTTATCGTTGCTTCTTTAAGTACTGTTTCAGGAAATTCATTTTTGATATCCTCCCGCAAATAACGGAGTGCCAAGTTCGTTTGCACATACTTAGCATTGAGGGCCACTAGCAAAACGCGCAACGTGACAACCCCTTTATTTTTAGTATAGCGTTTTCCCCTATAATATGCAATTCTTATGCCATCCAGTTGCACAAAGCTGACCCAAAACGTATGCTTTCTAGAAAGTGAAGTAAAAAGCACCTTACGGTGCTAACTACTAAATAGTCCTGAATAGTTTAACTTTTAAATCCACTGGGAAAGATGATCGGTGCTACCCTTGGAGTCAGAACTCCAAAAGCGTAACCCTCTTTCTTTAGATAGTGAATGATCCTTGGCAGAGCTTCGACTGAAGTCATTTTAGTCCCAATATCATGCATCAATAGTATAACCCGGTCTTTTCCTGGTACCTGCTCCTCGATATTGCGTACCAGTTGATCCGTCGGAACACTGCGGGAAGAAGTATCTCCAGTACTAGAATTCCAATCATAAACCATATAATCCGCTGCATCAACAGCATTAAAATACTTAATGTTGAAATGTCCTAGGGTACCGCCAGGCGCTCTCAGAATATGGGTATGAATTCCAATCAAGTCATAAATTATATCATCATTCTTTTTTACATCTGCTAAGAAAGCATCAGGACTACGATAGATTAGGGCGTAATCATGTGAGTACGTATGATTTCCAATAGCATGGCCTTGTTCATACTCTTCTTTAAGCAATTGAGGATAGTTCTCAACTTGTCTACCGACAACGAAAAAGGTAGCTTTAACACCCTCTTCTTTTAGAAACTTAAGAATTTTAGGAGTGGTCTCTGGGTAAGGCCCGTCATCAATCGTGATATAAGCAATCTTGGGCGGTTCCGGATCAAACACTCTATGTCGCATAGCCAAACCCGGTGCCGTAGGTGGGTTTCCTGTCAACTCCCAAAAAGGGTGAATTGGAGTAAGCGGTGGATCTGGCGCAGGTGTGGGAAATGAATTAGGATCACTTTCACTCAGCAGTTTAACCGATTCGGGCTGAAGTTCAGGTTGAAGTTCGGGTTGAAGTTCGGGTTGAAGTTCGGGTTGAAGTTCAGGCTTAAGTTCGGGTTGAAGTTCGGACGGACGCTCAGACGGACGCTCAGGCGGACGAGGTATCCCTTCCGCTTCGCTCTTTTTTAGTATTGGAGGATCCATAGGTAAGGTCGCGACTGACACAGTTGGTTTACTAGATAAATTTGAACAGCCACCGATTAGTAAGCCTATTCCCAGGATAAGGAATAGGCTTACTACCCCTATCGTTTGTCTTGATTTTAACATACCTTACCCCACGCTCTTATTAATCTTTTAGGGACAACAAGACATTTAACGGCTATACTAAATCTAACACGTAGCGTTCTAGGGCCTGGGCGACTCCATCTTCTTGATTCGTTCCGGTAATCACATTGGCTATTATTTGAACTTCAGGTCGGGCATTCCCCATAGCTACACCTAACCCGGCATACTCTAACATTTCGATATCATTATAACTATCCCCAATAGCCATCACGTCTTCCCTAACGATGCCATATAATTTTGCAAGGCTAGCTAAGGCTACCCCTTTATTTACGGTAATCTCAGTAAGTTCAAGGAACATTGGTTTGGACTTTGTAAAATGAATCGTCTTGCTATAACACTCACGAAGAATCGTCGTCAGAGCATCCAAATCATGTTCTTCACCTATCACCAACATCTTTTCTACACCTTCTGCTTCTTCCACTAAAACCTGGCCAAGATCCCTTTGTTCAATCTGAACACTAGCTATGCGTTTATAAATACCTGAATAATTATTCAGTTGTTGAGCAAAAACACGGTCTTTAAGATAAATTTGAACATGAAAGTGCTTCTCTTGAAGGTACTCAACAATTTCCTTTGCCAAATTCACCGGGATTACACGTCGAAAAATAACCTCTTCACTTAAGGCATTTTGAATCATTGCCCCATGGTAATTGATCACAGGAATATCTAGAAACAATTGTTGAGCGTAAGGACGAGCTGAAATAGGCATGCGTCCAGTGGCTAAGGTTATTTTGACACCTTGTCCTTGGGCGGCCCTGATTGCAGCAACTGTACGCTCAGAAATAGTACAGTCATCACGCAGTAGAGTATCATCGAGATCCATAGCTACTAGCCGTATTGTCACACTTTTCCCACTCCTATCTTCAATTATTCGACATTAAAGAACTTAATCCTTTGATTTTTTTAATAGTTCTAATAATTTATTAAGTCTTATTATTCTCTTCACATTTCAAGATATCAATAGAACCTATCAACAGAGCCTACTTCAGTTAGAGTTTAAACTCCATCTGAAGTTAGTTGATCTTATCGATCTGAAGTATTATTTATCCTATTCAAGAGCTCAACGCCACATACTTTCCAACTAAAAACCAACCAATTCCCCGAGGTCAATACTCAACTTCAAACTTCATACCGCATTCATAATACCCGAAACCTCAAACCTCAAACTCCGATCCGACCTCTGACATCTGACTTCTGACCTCTGAATTGGCCACTGACTTCTGACCTCTGTTCAAGTACCTCTGCAAAAACTGCCCGGTGTACGACTTTGAACATGCAGCTACCTCTTCAGGAGTCCCAGTTACAATAACTTCCCCACCACGATTTCCGCCCTCCGGTCCAAGATCAATCAGGTAATCAGCAGTTTTAATAACGTCTAGATTATGCTCGATGACCAGAACCGTGTTTCCGGCATCAACTAGCCTATGGAGAACCTGTAATAATCGCTCGACATCAGCCATATGCAAACCCGTTGTAGGTTCATCGAGAATGTAGATTGTGGTCCCGGTACTACGACGACTCAATTCTGTTGCCAGTTTTATACGTTGAGCCTCACCACCGGAAAGGGTAGTTGCCGGTTGTCCTAAATGGATATAACCTAGGCCAACATCTTGTAAGGTGAGCATTTTTCGAGCTATTTTTGGTACTGCTTTAAAAAAATCAGTAGCTTCGTCAACTGTCATATCTAGAACTTGGGCAATATGTTTGCCTTTATAGTGAACTTCCAATGTTTCACGATTATAGCGTTGCCCACGGCAGACCTCACAGGGCACATAGACATCTGGTAAAAAATGCATTTCAATTTTTATGATACCATCACCATGACAGGCCTCACACCGCCCACCTTTTACATTAAAACTAAAACGACCAGTTTTATAGCCCCGAATTTTCGCCTCTGTCGTTTGCGAAAAAAGTTCTCTGATAAAATCAAAGACTCCAGTATAAGTAGCTGGGTTCGAGCGCGGCGTTCTCCCTATCGGTGATTGATCTATATCAATGACTTTTTCCAAGTGTTCTAAGCCAATTATTTCCTGATGGACTCCAGGACGTTGCCTACTGCCATTAAGACGAGACGCTAAACCTTTATAGATAATATCATTGACTAAAGTACTTTTACCGGAACCAGACACCCCCGTTACACAAGAAAATAACCCTAACGGAATCCGAATATTGATATTCTTAAGGTTGTTTTCCCCTGCTCCCAGAACCTGTAACCACTTACCATTAACCGAGCGCCTTACCGGTGGAACAGGTATTTGCTTACTGCCGCTTAAATAAAGGCCTGTCACAGATTCGGGATTATTTTTAATTTCTAATAAAGTACCCTGAGCTATTACCTTTCCACCGTGTATACCCGCTCCGGGACCAATGTCAATAATTTGATCTGCAGCAAGCATTGTATCCTCATCATGCTCAACAACCAGCAACGTATTACCTAAGTCCCGCAACCGTTGCAAGGTAGCAAGGAGTCTGGCATTATCTCTTTGATGCAGTCCAATGCTCGGTTCGTCAAGTACATATAAGACCCCCATTAGGCTAGATCCTATTTGAGTTGCTAAACGGATACGTTGGGCCTCGCCACCGGAAAGTGTCCCTGCCGCCCGCCCTAAGGTGAGATAATCCAAACCAACATTAACCAAAAATCCTAAACGCTCGCGAATTTCCTTTAAAACCTGCTGTGCGATAATTTGCTCTTTCTCTGTTAAAACAAGAGCATTCAAGAAATCTAAAGCGTCAGTGATCGGTAGATTGGTTATACTGTCAATAGACAAATCCCCTATAGTAACTGCTAAAGCCTCCGGTTTTAACCGTCGTCCCTTGCAAGCTGGACAAGCATGTTGGCTCATATACTGTTCTATTTCTGTCCGAACTGCATCAGACGAAGCCTCACGATGACGACGTTCTAAATAGGGAATTAGACCCTCAAAGGGAGCAGAGTACACTTTTGGTTGATCAAAAATATTATTATAGTGAAAACGAATAGGTGTTTTAGTTCCATAAAGTAACCCGTCCACCTGTTCTTCAGAAAGCTCTTTTAAAGGGGTATCCATTTCAAATAACAAGTTTTCTGATACCGCTTTTAACATTTTCGGATAGTAAGTTGAAACTGATTTGGCCCAAGGATGGATTGCTCCTTTTTCCAAAGATTTACTATAATCTGGTATAACAAGGTCCATGTCTACCTTAAGATTTGCTCCCAAACCCGTACAAGTTGAACAAGCCCCAAAAGGACTATTAAAGGAAAAAAGTCGAGGAGATATTTCTTCCATCGCAATTCCGCAGTCCGGACAGGCAAAATTCTCACTAAAAAGCGTCTCACCCGCATCGATCTGCTCGACGATGACATTCCCCTCGCCAAGCTTTAGCGCGGTTCCTAAAGAGTCTGCTAAACGTGCCGCACTGTCTGCTTTCAGGGAAATTCGATCAACTACAACTTCAATAGAATGTTTCTTCGTCTTTGTTAGTAAAATCTCTTCACTAAGATCCCTTGTTTCACCATCAACCCTAGCCCGAACATACCCGCCTTTGCGTATCTCTTCCAGTACCTTTGTGTGTTCGCCTTTTTTTCCTTTGACTAAGGGTGCCAAAATTTGTAAACGTGTTTTTTCGGGAAGCGACATAACTTGATCCACCATTTGTTGAATGGTCTGTTGGCTAATCTCTCGCCCACACTTTGGACAATGCGGACGCCCAATACGTGCATATAAGAGACGCAAATAATCATAGACTTCTGTCACTGTTCCCACCGTGGAGCGCGGATTACGACTCGTTGTCTTTTGATCAATCGAGATCGCTGGGGATAAACCCTCGATATAGTCCACATCCGGTTTATCCATTTGCCCCAAAAACTGGCGGGCATAGGCAGATAAGGACTCAACATAGCGACGTTGCCCTTCAGCATAGATCGTATCAAAAGCTAACGACGATTTTCCCGAACCAGATAAACCAGTAATGACCACCAGCTTGTCCCTGGGTATATCAACATCAATATTTTTAAGATTATGGGCACGAGCTCCCCGTACCTTAATATAGTCTTGGGTCATACTAACCTCCGTTTTCGAATAATTCATAATGCATAATTCATAATTAAGAATTGAACATCGAAATACATAATTCATAATTTAGCATTGTGCATTGTGCATTGTGCATTGTGCATTGTGCAACTCGCCTCGGCTATCACTTGCGTTTCCGACCTCTGGCTTCTGACCTCTGACCTCTGTT
>ORJL010001005.1_pt1 | contig 17640 bp, 12 predicted proteins | sample 1779941 | NCBI WGS metagenome assembly ORJL01 (sample SAMEA104232317, study PRJEB22302) | groundwater metagenome | biome: forest; feature: aquifer; material: groundwater | place: USA | collected 2011-08-07 | depth 5.8 m | reverse complement strand
GCCTGCGCCCCATGTCCTTTCTTCTGTTCCTCGGACTGCTGTACACGAACGTGCTCCAACAACTCTTGACCCCGGCCTGGTTCGTCCTCGACTTCGGTTTCGCGCTGCTCTCGATCTGCACGATCTATTGAGTACGTAGGCACGGTGTGTAGACCGAGATCGCGGCGGGGACGACCTCTATGATCGCGGGCGTTGCTGCGACGCGTTCACCGTCCGCCCACAGTTCCAGCGGTTCCTCGGAGCTGAGCGTGTATCGGCGTGTCCGCACAAAATGGACTTGCGGATGGACGAGGTGCCTTCCGCGCATGACTCGGGGGATCATGGTCAGCGCTCGAAGCTTGGACATGTAGGTGATGACGCAAACGTCCAGTAGGCCGTCCGTGGGATCGGCGCTGGGCGCGATCGGGATCGCGCCGCCATACGAGGAGGTGTTGGCGGTCGACGCGATGAAAACCGGACATTCGATTTTCCCGAAATCGCCTTCCATTCGCACGTGATACGGTCGGTAGCGCAGCAGGACGCGCAAGGCGCCGTAGACATACGCCGGCGTCCCCGCAAGGGGCATGCACATCCGGTCGACGAAATCGGTGACCTCGGCGTCGATGCCCGCCGTCGCCACGGTGCAGAAGTGTCGTCCGTTGACACAACCAAGGTCGATTTCGCGGGGCTCGCCTTCGGTGATCGCTGCCACGATGGAATCGACCGTCGGAGTGATTCCCAGCACGCGGGCGAAGTCATTGCACCGACCGGCCGGTGCGAGGGCGAGCGCCGGGCGAGCGATTCCCGTGTTGCCCCGGAGCGTGACGAGGACGTTGGCGATTTCCTGGATCGTCCCATCGCCGCCGCAGGCTACCATTATGTCTGGGCGATGAACGGAGTCGCCCAGCGCGGCGGCGGCGATCCGTTCTCCGTCGCCGCGGCGCTCGGTGAATCGCACCGCGACTTCGAACCCATGCGCGTGAAGCCGCTCGCCCACGCCGTCGGCCGTCCGCCGACCCCGACCCCGACCGGAAGTCGGGTTGGCGATGATGAGAACTTTCCGTTGATAGGCCATGTCAGCAAAGAGAGATGATACCCCGCTCGACAACTATCCGTACGGTGGCGCAACGGACCCATCGCACTGCTCACAGAGCAGCGGCACACCGTCTCATTTCACATTGCACATAATAATCGGCGGACAATGGAAGTAGCACATTCGGGCATTGGGACCGGCAAAATCCCTCGCTAGTTCGATCGCCCGCGGTATAGACGGCGCCACGTCATACCCCAGCCGCCCCGCCGCCAGCACGCTCTTGGGGTTGACCGCAATGACCTTCCCGACGTGGGCCGCGCCATGCGCGCCCCAATACCACATATAGAACGGATGCACGCCGTGGTAAGCGTGCGAATGCCGATACAGATCAATGTACCGCTCATCCTCGGCGTAGGACTTCTCGAACCGCCGCTCCAGCTCGGCCGGGTCGCGCGTCTGCGGCAGGAGATCCTCGAAGAAGTCGAAATAGGACGGATGATGCACCATGTGGAATTTGTTCTCGATCGGATGCGAGACGATGACCACGCCGCCGCGACGAATCAGAGGGCGATTGCGATAGAAATTGAAGAAATAGCCCAGGGCGAGGCAGTTCACCAGAATAGGGTTGAGGATCGAATTCACATTGTAGGGACCGATCGAGGGAAGTCCGATGAGCACGATGTCGAAGGCTTCGCCCACGTCGACCATCTGTTGCCGATCCACGTTCACCATCGTCTTTTTGTGAACGAGTTCCGTGTCCCCCGCATGGACGCCGGTGAGACCATACGGCGCGGGAAGCGCGCTGTACGCCTTCCGCCGCAGAGGCCCGGGAAGGAGTGACAAGCCGATGCGTCCGACCTGACACCCAATGTGGTCAATCACGGACCAGTCGTGTTCGCGTTTCTGCATGTATCCCAGGAGCGGATGGAACGTATCCCCATTGAGGGTCGTCTCGATGGTGAAGATCTTCATCCGCTTCTTCACGATGTCGCCCATTCGCTCGCACGAGCGGTGGAAAATACTGTTGGGCGGGTCCATATAGCTGGAATCGTGCAACATGGTGTGGGCGTTGTGGTGATGGCGGACCGACTTGTAGGTCGCCAACCCGACGGGCACGGACTTGTGTCCTCCGTCCATGGTGGCCAGGTTGATATTCACATAGATGAGCAGGTCGGATTCGACCGCCCGGCGATTGAGTTCGACGTCCTCGCCGGTCGAGGTGACGCCCAGATGCACATTTCCCTGGGGATCCTCGGCATCGTGGTTGTACAGTCGCCGAGGGAAAAAACGGCGGAAAATCTCGGCCCCGACCATCCGTCGCAATTCCGCCGGCGTACAGCGCCGGTGCAAGCAGATGGCACAAATCAATTCAATGTCCGTGACGCCCGCCCGCTCCAATCGCTCCAGCACGGTCTCGATGATGGTCTGGCGAATGTCGGGGCGAGCCATTCGCGGGAGCGGCAAGGACACATCGTCAAACGCGATGGTCACCTTCATTCCGGGGCGGAGTTGGGCATCCAGCGGGTCCATTCCTTCGGGATGGTCGATCGCGCGAACGACGGCCGCCCGCCGATCCGCAATCCCCGGCAGCGGCGAGTTGGCATAGATGACGGTCGTTCCCACCGGCAGACGATGGCGCTGAAAACCCTCCCCGCGATGAATCAAGAACGGCGGATCATCCGCGGTGACCAAGTGCAGGTTGGGTTTTCCGACTTGCGACATCAATGACTCTCGCCCTTCGGTTCCAGCGCGAAAACCGTTTTCGACCAGCGACATCGCCCGGTCCGGATCGCCGCGGCGAAGGCCGAGCGATAGTCACGCAGGGCAAAGAACCCGCCGACCAATCGCGTCAACGTTTCGCCCCAGCCGCGCATGAGTTCGATGGCGATGTCGAACGTGTCGCGCTCGCCGGTCGGCGTCTGCTCCCTTCCGTAGGCATACGCCGCTCGGATCGACAGCTCCTTGTACCACGGCGGCGTCCAATCGACGCCCCAGGGCATTCCGGGCATTCCGACCAACACATACGTTCCCCCGCTCCGGGTGAAACGCATTCCGTCGTCGATGCTTTGACTCGAGGCCACGCAGTCGTACACCACGTCGGCGCCGCCCACCACCGCGGGCTTGCCCAACTCGGCCTTGAGGAGTTCGGCGCCAAGCTCTTTCGCCCAGAGTGGATATCGCTCCCGGTGCGCTCCGCGCGAATCGAGCAGCGCATCCGCGCCGAACGCCAGAGCGGCCTCTCGCTGATGATCATACTTGGCGACGGCAATGATGCGAGCACGACACCCGGTCGCCCGCAACGCGGCGATCAGCAACAGTCCGATCGCTCCGCATCCGATGACCAGCACGGTTTCGCCGGGCGCGGCAGTCGCGCGGAGCGCCGCGTGAATGGCGCACGCGAACGGCTCGATCAACACCGCGGCGGGATCGGGAAGCTCGTTGGGGATTCCGTACGCCTGCGATTCATGGGCGACGAGCGACTCCCCGAAGCCTCCGCCCGTGTCCCGACAGAAACCGGTCTGTAAACCCGGCGAGATCACGCCGCGTGTCACGTTGCGACACAACGCGTCCTGTCCGACCACACAGCGATCGCACAGCGGACTGATGCCACGCGCTTGGCACCCCAGCGCGGGCCGCAGCACCACGCGCTCGCCGACTTTCACTCGCTTCACGTCGACGCCGATTTCGGTCACTCGACCGACGAGTTCATGCCCCATCACGAAAGGCATGGATGTCACCGGCGCGAGATACGGCGTTCCCTTGGCACATACGGTGGCGAGATCCGACCCGCAAATCCCGGAGAGCGTGGGCGCGATGCGAACCCAGGTGGGCGAAGGAAGGGGCGGCGGACGAACGTCCTCGAAACGCAGCGGCGACGCCGCGCTGGTGTACACGCTCCGAAATCGCCGCCCGAGTACTTTGAGCAGGACGTATCGCGGAATGCTCTTATGAAAGACCAACGCGTTCACTGCGACTCCGATCCACGACTACCAAGAGACCGACTGGCGCTGGGTGCCCCATCCTCGCTACTGCGAAGGTAGGGAACGGATCGCCAGGGATGTATCGAGACGTCCGAGGAGCAGAAAGGTACGCACAGCGTACCCTACAGGATCCCGCTGGTGCGAGAATCCCTTTTCGCACCTCCTTCCGCGGGAATCTCTTCCCGCGAACGATCGCTCCATCAACGAACTATTCTCGAACCGCCGCACTCCACCGATGCACCGAGAAACCCTTCTCCCGCGCGACCACCGACAGTTTTCCGTCTGGGTTCACCGCCCGCGGATGTCCCACCGCTTGCAACATCGGGAGATCCCAAATGCTGTCGCCGTAGGCATACGATTGCGCCAGGCCGATTCCTTGTTCCTCGGCGAACGCGCGCATTCGCCGAGCTTTCTCTTCTCCGCCGATGGGAACGCCGTCAAGCACACCCGTGAACCGACCGTCTCGTTCCACCAACCGCGCCGCGATCACATGATCCACGGACAACGCCTTCGCCAACGGAGCCATGATGAAGTCGACCGAACCGGTCACGAGGACAATCGCCCGACCCGCTCGGCGATGTTCGTCGATACACGCCGCGGCCTCTTGGAACAACCGCGGCGCGATCACATCACGATAGCAGTCCTCGGACCATCCCCGAAGTTCGTCGGCGACGAGTCCGCGATAGCTCCGATAGAAGGCGACATTGAACCAGTTTCGATCGATTCGATCGAGGGCGAGGTAGTACAGACACTTGAGATGGAACGCGACGGACCACAACGCGCCGACGAGCGATGACATTCGCCGCCGCCGGAAGTAGACGTAGTAATGGACGATGGTCGACGCGACCAGCGTTCCATCGACATCGAAGAAGGCGGCCCCTCGCCGCGGCGTGGTCGTCACACCCTCGCCCCGCGGGCAAGCTCGGTCACCACGCGCTCGACCTGGTCCGTCAGGGCATGGAACGCCGCGAAATGATCCGTAAGCGTCTCCCACGACGGCGGTACAATGGGTTTCCCGAAAGTCACCGTCACCGCGCCCGGCCTTGCGAAGCGACTTCCCTTCGGGAGCAAGTCGAACGTGCGATCAATATGGACGGGAACGATCGGAACGCCGCGTTCGATCGCCAACACCGCAACGCCGATCTTGAACCGTTGCAACTCCCCGGTGAGCGACCGCGTGCCTTCGGGATAGATGAGCAGTCCGTCATTCCGCTTGAGCGCCTCCGCACAGCGCCGCAGTCCCGCAAGCCCGTCGGACCGCCGGTCGAACGGGATCGTGTCGAGAATCTTCCCGAACACCAGTCGCTTCACGGCCGTGTTGAAAAAGTAGTCCTCCGCTCCGGCGATCCAGACCCGCCGCTTCCCGGCGACCGCGGCCAGTGCGGCGGGCGTGTCCAGGTGCGACGAGTGGTTCGGCGCAAGAATGAACGGTCCGGTCGCGGGGATGTTCTCTCGTCCGACAGCGTGAACCCGCACGTAGGTGTTCATGAGCGCCGAGACGGTTCCGCGCACGATCCAGCGCATGGGCATCAGAGCCGCGGGCAACGACGCGTCGAATGCGATGCCGTTTCCGTCCTTCTCCAGTCGCCGCCGCCAACCGACGCTGGGTCCGGTCGCCGACTTCGGACGACGATCGCCGATCAATCGCAGTAGATCAGCGACCCGAGCAACCTTCGCTCCGACCTCGTTATCGATCCGCATGTCGAACTTGGTTTCGATGGCGCCGATCGCCTCCATCTTCCCGATGCTGTCGATCCCGAGATCCAGGTGGAGATGCGAATCGACGTGGACCTCGTCCACGGGCAAGCCCGACTGACGAGCAAGCACCTCGCGCACGCCTAGGAGCGCGTCGGCGTTCACGCCTGCGCCCGCCCGATCCGCGACGACGATCTCCGCCGCCGCGCCGCGCGATTCTCCGCCGCCCATTTCCGCTGCGACCATATCGCGGATCAGTCCGCGCTTGGCCTTGAGCGTCGAGGTCTTGGGAAGTTCGCGCTCCCAGAAGTGAAGCTCGGCGATGCGTTGGTGCGTCGGAAGTTCTTCGCCGATGTCCGCAGCCGCCAAACGAATTTCGCGCTCCTTCGACGAACGGTCCAGGTCCGGGCTCACCGTCGCATCCACCACGACCACCGCGTGTACGACGTCCCCGAGTCCGTCGGCTGCGGGCATTCCGAACACGCAGACCTCTTTCGCATAGGGCAATTCGCGATAGCGAACTTCCACCTCGTCGGGGTATACGTTCTTCCCCGCGCCGGTGATGATGAGGTCCTTCGATCGACCGGTGAGGTGCAGGTATCCGTCCGCGTCGAGTCGCCCGAGATCGCCGGTCCGGAACCAACCGTCGACGAGCACTTCCTCCGTCGCCTCCGGGTTGTTCAGATATCCCGGCATGACGTTCGGACCCTGCGCCCAAATCTCGCCGATGCCTTCGAGGTTGGGATGTCGAACCTCCAACTCCACGTTGGGCAAGGGCGGTCCCACGGAACCTGGACGCCGATCGCGCGGCGGATTGACCGCCAACACCGGGCCGGTTTCCGTCAGGCCATAGCCTTCGCAGACGGTGAATCCCATGCGCTCGAAGGCGTGGAACAAGTCGGGCTCCAACCGCGAACCGCCGCACACGAACAAACGAAGTCGCCCGCCGAAACGGCGATGCACGCTGCGGAACAACCCGCGTCCGAAGTGTCGACCGGTCATCTCCGACAGCACGCCCAACAATCGGAAGAACGTCCGCAGGACGATCCCTCGGTCGGCCACTCCGGTTTCGATCGAATCGTGGAACATCTTCAGCAGTCGCGGCACGACCAGCATGACGCTGGTGCCCGTCGCCTGCATGGCCGCGAGTAGCTCGGCGCCCTTCATCTGGTCCACATACGTAATCGTCGCGCCGCTCACCACCGGAACGAGCAATCCGCCGGTGAACTCGAACGCGTGATACAGCGGAAGGACCGAGAGCAACTCGTCGGTCGCGTCGATGGGATGGACCTGCACCAGCGCGCGTGCGTTGCTGAGCAAGTTTCGATGGGAGAGCTGCACGGCCTTCGGGGAGACGGTCGTGCCCGAAGTAAACAGGATCGACGCGATGGTCGAATCGTCCATCGTCGCCGGTTCCGGCATCTCGTCGCGCGACGCACCCGGGCGCGGGATGAATGGCTCTTTCAGCACGACGAGTTCCGCGTCGGCGTTCGTTCGCGTCTCGCCGAGCGCCTTCGAGGTTGCGACGCTGGCGCACATCATCCGCGCGCCCGCGAACCGCGCCGACGTCCACGCCTCGCGTGCGGGAAGCTGCGGATCCAACGGAACCGTCGTCATGCCCGCGCGCATCGCGGCGAAATACGTGAGCGCCCACTCCGGAGAACTCTCCGCACAGATGGCCACGCGGTCCCCGCGGCGCATCCCTTTTTCCTGAAACCGCCGCATGATCGCCCCCGTTGCGTGGAGCGCTTCTTCATAGGTATACCGAACCCATCGCCCATTTCGCCGAACCTGAAACGCCGGTTTGTCCAGGTGCAGCTCGGCCGCGCGACGGAACACCTCGAAGAGCGTCAGCCCGTGCAACGCCTCCATCGCCTTCGACGCGTCGCGCTCGCCGATCTCGCTGACCGCGCGCAGCCGTCCGCTCGGCTCGCCACCTGTTCCCAACACATACGCCCGCAAACCGGGGACGTGCCGGTTGACGATGTAGTCCTCCCAATCCACGCGCGACACGTCGAATCGGAAAAGCTCGCGATCTTCCGGGTGCATCCGAGCGGCCGCGTCGCGCAGGGCGTCGTCGGCGAACCGAACATCGAGATGTGTGTACGGAGCGTAGATCTTCGCGAAGTAAATCAGTTGATCGATCTGCCGCAGCGCCGACGCGATCTTCCTTGAGCGCCGACCCTTCGCCCCGACCAGGCGCAGCAGCTTTTGCAGCTTCACCAACCGCGAACGCCGCGCCGTCCACCTTCGCACGAACGTCTCACTGTCGATCAAGAGCATCCGCGCCGGATGGATCGGTCGCCCGTTGTCATCGTTCATCGGTCGGCGACGGAACGCCTTTTCCATCGCCCGGATCATTTCGTCGACCAGGAACGGATGGCGATCGCTCGACCCGCATTGATAAACCGTCGCTGTGTCGCGTCGCGCCTCACCCATCGGCAGCGTGGCGATCATCGCATTGGCGACGAGATCCACGGGGATCAGATCCAGCGGAACCTCAGGCCGCGCGGGGAACTCCAGCAGTTTCCCACGACCGAACGCTACGATCATCGGGTCCGCCATGCGCAACCCGTCGATCCACCCGCGCGTCGGCTCTTCGTGACTCCCCTCGATAATCGCCGGTCGGAACACCACCAGCGGCACGTGCCCGCGATCGCGAACCAAGAGCTGTTCCCCGATCCACTTGGTGAAGGTGTACGTATCGTTCCAGCCGAAGGACCGTGCTCGACGCATTCCCGCGTCAATCAATTCCTGCCGACAGAGGTCCGGGTCGGCCGCGAAACGGTGTCGCAGCTCCGCCGCTTCCGTGGTCAGCTCCGCCACCAATTCGTCGAGGTCATACGCCCCGGTCTGCTTGTCGCGCGGCAATCGCTCGCGGGCGATTTCCGGCGCGCTGAAATCCTCCACGACCACGCCCTTCCGCTCTCCGCACACATAACAGGTCGAGACATGGAGAAACGGAAGGTGTCCCGCGTCTTTGGCGAATTGCAGCAAACGCGACGGACCCAGCGTGTTCAATTCCACCGCAAGGTCCAAGCGCTCATCGAACGTAACGGTGGCCGCGCTGTTCACCACCAACGAGATCTGTCGCGTCAGCGCCGTATACGACGGCCCGTCCAGCCCGAACCGCTCTTTGGTAAGATCACCCCCGACGACGTGAATCTTCTCGTCGCACAGTCGCCCGAACCCGTCGCCCAGCGCCGCGCGAAGGCGATCGAACACGCTTGAGCGCAGCACGTCGTTCCAAACCCGCTGACGCGGCGACGCCCCGCCGGACTTGGGCCGCACCAGAAGGTGAATCCCCCCCAGCGTGTCCACGCTTCGCAGCAGCTTCTCCACGAACACCTTCGCCAGAAACCCCGTCGACCCGGTCACGAGCACGTGTTGACCGGCCAACCGATCCCGAATTCGCTGTGTCGACGGAGGTTGCTCGGCGCTCATGCCATCGCCTCCACGCACACGGGCGAATTGCCGCAATCGTCGAGTGCCACTGGCGGCTTGCCCACCCGTGGTTCGGCCGGGTGGCCCACCTCCTTTGGACCTGGGGGAGACGATGATTCGCCTTCGGCGCGATGCCCGCGCGTCATCGCGTCCCCCACATCCAAAGGAGGTGGGCCACCCGACCTCTGTGCGCCGAGATCGACGATCGACGAACCATCCGAACCATCCGAACCAAGATAGGAGGGCGCTGAACGACTGAGCGGGCGCGCCACGGCCTCCCGCACCACGTCGCAAAGTTGGTTCACCGACATTCGTCGGGCGTCCTCCGCCGAAATCGGCGCGGAGAACACCACTCGAACCTCGCCGGGCGTGACCCGCAGCGTTCGATGGTTGTAGGCGCGGTGCGATCCGTCGATGGTGAACGGAACGATATCCAGCCCCGATCGTTTACAAACCTTCAGACTCCCCGGGCGAAACGGTTGCAACTTCCCGCCCTCCGTCCGACGCCCTTCCGGGAACACGGCGTAGGAGATTGGCCGATGCTTGAGCCGGTCCAACATGGTTTGCAGCGTGCGCAGGGTCCGACGCGCGTCGCGGCGATCGATCGGGACGAACCGCCCCCGCTCCAGCATCCAGCCGAACACGGGAATCTGAAACAGACCGCGCTTGGCCATGAACCGCACGCCGCCGCCGAGCGCGGCGATCAGAATGGGGATGTCCAACGTGCCTTGGTGATTGCCGACGAAGAACCGCGCCGCGCCGTCCGACACGTATTCGCGCCCCACCACCGTGAGCCGAACTCCGGTGAGAGTCAGAACCAGTTTCGCCCACCACGCCGAACTCACCGTCACGAGACGGTCCGACTTGCTAAGAAAACTGAACAGGAGGACTGGTACGGCGAACACGCCGATCATCACGCTCGACGCCAGCGCAGTAATCAGGGTTCGGATCATGTGAAAATCGCCGTCGCAGGCCGTCTTGGGGCGAACGGGCGATGCTCACACACACGGAGCGGAATGTCAAGTTCACGTGATGAGCCGAGCTTGCGCGCTTATGTGGTTACGAGCCACAAGCGCCAGCGTGTGGTGGGAGCAGTGTAACGCGCAACCCGGTCGAATGGGTGCCCCATCCTCGCAACTGCGAGAGTGGGGGACGGATTGCAGCGGTGTCCTACGCTTCGATCTTCTCGACCTGCACGCGAAGGAACTTCTGACGATGCCCGGTCTTGGTCGCGGAGTTCTTCCGCCGGGTGAACTTCTGAACCACGAGCTTGTCGCCCTTGATCTCGCCGATCACAGCCGCCGTGACCTTCGCCCCGGGGACCGTCGGTTGTCCGATCTTCGGACCCCCCGCCACATCGCCCACGAGCAGCACGCGGTCGAACTCAATCGACTTCGTCCCCTCCGGCAGGTCCTTTCGCTGCACCTCGAAAATGAGCCCTTGCTCGACGCGATATTGATGAGCACCGTCACTGATGATGGCGTACACGTTGAAACTCCTCTTTACGACAGCAACCGATACCGCTTCGCAATCAGCGACAGCTCCACAAGACGCTCGCCGACCAAGCCACGCAGTCTCCGTCCTCCATCCACTTTTGTCAACCGCAGCACCCGGGCGCGTTTCGATTCGCCGCCCAGACGGTAGAATACCCGTCCGGGAGGGCCCGCCGCCCCCTCGCAAAGAACCGGAACCCATGACCGAACCCACGTCACAGAACCGTCGAGCGCCTTTGGACGCGCCAGCCATGGGACGATCGAAACCCGACGGCCCGCCCGCCGCCCTCTGGTCCGACGTGCTGGATCGCCTCCAACGAGAGTATCCGCAAGTGGTGCGGGGATGGTTCCCGCGGCTCCGACCGCGGCAACTACACGGCGGCGTCCTGACGCTGGACGTAGAAAACGAGGCCCAAGCCGCCTACCTCGACGCCCATTGCCGCGACGCTCTGACCGCCGCCGCTCAACAGGCGAGCGGACGGCTGCTGTCCTTCGCTTTCGCAGCCTCCACGTCGATTCAAGCGCTCGAACCCGATTCCGCGGCGATCGGGGCCGGCACGGTCGCGTTGGATCCCTGGTCGACCTTCGGCGCGTTCGCCGAAGGCCCCTGCAACCGCCTCGCCGCGGCGGCGGCGAACGCCTTCGCCGCGCAGCCCGATCCTAGTTTCCGACTCTTGTACCTCCACGGTCCGTCGGGGACCGGAAAGACCCATCTCCTGCAGGCGATTTGTCATTCGATGGCGGCGTCCCCGAGGTTGCGATGGAGATACGTCGCCGCGGAAGCGTTCTGCCGAGAGTGGATCGAGGCACTGGAAACCGGCCACGAACGGAGGTTCCGAGGGATCTACCGCGAGCTGGATTGTCTCGTGGTGGACGACCTGAACACCCTCGCGAATCGCGATCGATCGCAGGAGGAGTTCTTCCATACACTCAATGCCCTCCAGAACTTACAAGCGAGGATCGCCGTTTCAGCAACCACGCCGCCCGCGGAACTTTCGGGCGTCGCACCTCGGCTCCGCGATCGACTGGCGGCGGGGTTCGTTGCGCCCTTGGAGCCCCCCTGCCGCGAAACCCGGGCCGCGATCGTTCGCTCGCTCGCCCGCTCGCGGTGTATCGAGATCGCGGAATCCGCGGCCGCCGTGCTGGCTGGACCCGATGGACTGTCCGGTTCGGACCTGGCCGCCGCTCTCACCTGGTTGGACGCTCAGAGTGCGACGTCCGGCGGACGAATCACGAATGGGCTGACGCAGGAATGGGTAGCGGGTTGGCTACGTTCTAGAGACGGAGAGGTCGCAGCCTTGGTCAGGGCTGCCCAAGGCGAACCGCTGGTGGACAAGCCACCCGTGGCACCCGCGTGACCAGGTTCCTCGACGTGTCCCCCATGTCCGCCTTGAGGGCGGACAGGCCACCCGGTCGCCGGACGAATCGTCCGCCTTCCTGGTTAGCCCCCTTGTCGGGTGTTTCGGGATCGGCGGTTTTCGGGTAGATTGCGATCACGAAAACGCGACCTCGAAAACAAGGAGGCGGCTGTGCGATTCTCGGTGAGGAAGCGAGTCCCAAGTGACGGTGCAAGGGCGTCGGACCGGCCCATCTGATCTTCGCTCGGTGTAGGTGCCAGACGAACCAACAGGCTGGTAACAGCCCAGGCGTTCGGGTTTCGCGGCGCAAGGATCGGATCGGTGAGAGGATACGACGCGTCGAGAATGAGACCGGATCGGAGCTGACAGGGCCTATTCCTACATCTGAGTTTACAACCTAAGAAGATAGAAGACTGGGATTTGATCCACGTTGCGTTCAGAAAGCGGTTCCCATGAAACTCAAATTCAACCGACCGGAAATGGCGGAGGCGCTCGGCGTCGTTTGCGGCGTCACGGCGGCGCGGACTACCAAGGAAATCTTGAAGTGCGTCCGGTTGCAGGCGCAGTCCGATGTGGTGATTCTCACCGCCACCGATCTTGAACTCGGTGTTCGATACGCGCTGACCCAGGTCGAGGTGGACAAACCCGGCGATACCTTGCTCGTCGCCGATACGCTCAATCGGATTGTCCGAGAGTGCAGCGAGGAGGTTCTCCACGCCGACACGGACGAGTCGATCTTCCACATACGCGGAAAGGGCAGCCACTTCCAAATCGTTACCCAAGCACCGGCGGATTTTCCGCCGGTCTCCGGTCTCGAGGGAGATCCAACTTTCACCATCGACCACGGAACGCTGCGGCGTCTTGTGGAATGGACCGTGTTCGCCGCGGCGCGGGAGAGCACCCGCTACGCGATCAACGGCGTGCTCTGGGAGGTCAAGGACGGAAAGCTGACCCTGGCGGCGACGGACGGTCGACGTCTCTCGGTCGCCAACGCCCGGCCGTCGCAGATTCAGGACGAACCGGTCCCCACGGCGATCGTTCCCGTGAAGACTCTGTCCCTCTTCGCACGATTGAGCGGCGACGCGGAAGCACCGGTTTCGGTGAAGATCACCAACAATCAGATTGCGCTGAAACTCGGCGGCGTGGTGATTAGCTCGATGCTCGTCGAGGGACATTTCCCGCGCTACCAGGACGTGATTCCGGCGGACAGTCCCCGTGTGGCCGAGGTGAACACGGCGGAATTCCTGGCGGCGTTGCGTCAGGCGGCTCTGCTGACCAATGAGGAATCGAAGGGCGTTCGCCTGGCGTTCGACGATGGGATGCTGACGTTGTCCAGTCGTGCGCCGGAACAGGGCGAGGCGACAATCTCGATGCCGGTGCGTTATCGCAACGAGGCCACGGAGATCGGGTTCAATCCGGTGTTCCTGACCGACGCGCTGCGTGCCGTTCACGAGGATGAGATTACGTTTTCGTTTAAGGAGCCGAACCGTCCGGGCGTGATCCGCCTAGGCGAGGACTTCGTTCACGTGGTGATGCCGGTCAACCTCTAGCGCACAGAGTCGTGCTCTAGTGCTCAGAGTGTCTTCTGGGAACCCCTCCCCCTTCTAGGGAGAGGGGCAGGGCTGATGGTTCGTGGGATGGGCACCTAACCCGGACCGCATGATGTCGAAGCAGGACTCCATCATCACGCTGGGTTGGGTTCAACGGAACCGAACGCGTCGACAGCGAGGGGCGATGGCGGCCGACGCCGTGGCGGGTCTTGCGCGGGCGCTGGCGAAAGACGACGGCGGGCGCTTGAGTACGGTCAGCGAGATTCTGGACGAGGTCGTCGACTTGGACTTTCGGGAGAAGTGTTCGCTGGCGGCGCTTCGCAGCGGGACATTGCATGTGGAGGTTTCCGCGCCGTGCTGGGTCAGCGCGATGCAGCGGCGCTGGGCGGATGGCTTGTTACGGGTTCTGCGCGAGCGAGCGCCGAAGATGGGCGTTCGACAGATTCGGTTCGGATTCGGAAACACCGTGAAGCCGCTCGCGGATCGCGTGCAGAGGAATTAACGAAGGCCACCCGGCGCTGCGCCGCCCATGAAGGGCGACGCTTCACGATTTCGGGATCTGCTGTAGGGAGTACGACATTCCGTGAGTGACACGATCGCGACAGCGAAACGATACGACGAGTCGAGCATCACCGTTCTCGAAGGGCTCGAGGCCGTTCGTAAGAACCCGGGCATGTACATCGGCGGCGTCGGGTCAGCGGGGTTGCACCACCTCGTGTACGAGGTGATCGACAACGCGGTCGACGAAGCCCTCGCGGGGTACTGCAATTCGATTCTCGTCCGCCTCAACGCCGACGGAAGCTGCACGGTGGCGGACAACGGCCGCGGCATCCCCGTCGGACCGATGAAGCACGACAATCCTCAGCTCAACGGTCGACCGGCGCTCGAGATCGTAATGACCGTGCTCAACTCCGGCGGCAAGTTCGATCGCAGCAGCTACAAAGTTTCCGGCGGATTGCACGGACTGGGTATCAGCGTGGTGAACGCGCTGAGCGACTGGCTACGCGTCGAGGTGCAGCGCGATGGGGCCAAGCACGTCATGACGTTCCGCCGCGGCGACATCGACCAGGAATTGGTCTCTGAACCCGGCGAGAGCGGAAATAGCGGCACCACGGTCATCTTCAAGCCCGATCCGGTCGTCTTCCACGAGAGCGAATTCAAGTACGAAACGCTGGCGAACCGCCTCCGCGAACTCGCCTATCTCAACGATCGCCTGCGCCTCCGCCTCGTCGACGATGTGAATGGGCGTGAGACGGAGTTTTATTATGAAGAGGGGTTAAAGGAATTCTGCGCCCATATGGCCGGCGGCGCCGAATGGTTGCACAAGGAGCCCATCGTCATCAAGGGCGACGATGAGGAAAATGGCATATACGCCCAGGTCGTACTCCTCTTCACCGACAGCTACACCGAGAATATCCTGTGCTTCGCCAACAGCATCTGCAATGTGCATGGCGGCACGCACATGTCCGCGCTGAAGGCGTCCGTCTCTCGCGTCGCGGGCAACTATGCCAAGAAGAATAACCTCATCAAGGGAACCACCAACGTCACCGGCGATGATTGGCGCGAAGGTTTGACATCCTTGGTCGCGGTGAAGCTGCGCGATCCGAAGTTTGAAGCGCAGACCAAGGTGAAACTGCTCAACCCGGAAGTGGAGACGTTCCTACAGCAGTTGCTCAACGAGAAGCTCGGCAGCTATTTCGAAGAGCACCCAGCCGAGGCGAAGCGCATCGTGCTCAAGGGGATGCAGGCCGCCCAGGCCCGCGAGGCGGCGCGAAAAGCTCGCGAGCTTTCGCGCAAGAGCGCGTTGTCCGGATCGAATCTTCCCGGCAAACTGTGGGATTGTCGCAGTAAGGATGCTGATTCCACCGAACTGTACTTGGTCGAGGGCGACAGCGCCGGCGGAATCGCCAAGCAGGGGCGAGATTCGTTCGTGCAGGCGATTCTTCCGCTCAAGGGCAAGATCCTTAATGTGGAGAAGGCCCGACTGGACAAGATGCTCTCGCACGATGAAATCACCAAGCTCATCTCGGCCGTGGGATGCGGCATCGGCAAAGAGGAATTCGACGTCGCCAAGTGTCGCTATGGCAAGCTCATTATCATGACCGACGCCGACGTCGACGGGTCGCACATTCGCACACTGTTGCTCACGTTCTTGTTCCGGCACATGCGACCGCTCATGGAGACGGGGCACATTTATGTCGCCCAACCGCCGCTCTATCAGGTGAAAAAGGGGAAGCACATCGAGTATGTGCTCGACGATCGCACTTTGAACAAGAAGCTCGCGGAGATCGGGCTTGCGGGGGCGACGCTGGTGGTCCGCGGAAACGGATCGACCGAGAAAGCCATCCAAGGCGCCGATCTGGATTCGCTGTTGCACAATCTCGATGCGCTGGAAGTGCACTGTCGCGTGCTGTCACGCCGTGGCATCTCGTTCCACGATCTTGTGCAGAAGCATCGCGACGCCAAGCGAGGGCTGCCCAAGATTCTTGCGCTGGTGTATCGCCCCGGCGAGGAAGCTCCGGAGCGATGTTTCCTGCACGACGAAGGCGATCTCAACGCCCTGCGCCGCAAGGAATCCGCGACCGGTGAGGCCGTGATCGTTTCCGACGGTCGACATTTGCAGTTCGCCCAGGCCGAGGAACGGGAAAAGGAAAGCGAGACCGCCGCCGCTCCGCCCGCTCGGCGCATCATTCGTTATCACCTGCCGGAATGCAAAGCGATCGACGAGAATCTTCGCGCCTTCGAGGCGTTTGGCCTGTCGGTCGACGACCTTTTCTTGGAGCGACAGGAGCTTGTCACTGGCGAACGTCCCCCGGCGAAGTTCTTCCTTCGCCGCGACGGTGACGAGATCGAGATCGACAACCTCGCCGGCGTCGCCCCCGGCGTTCGCAACCAGGGCAGAGAGGGATTGGCGATCAAACGGTTCAAGGGTCTCGGCGAGATGAACGCCGAAGAACTCTGGGAAACCACCATGGACCCGGACTGTCGCACGCTGCTCCGCGTGAAGATCACCGACGACCCCGAAGACATCGAACAATCCGACCTCGACGCCAGAGAGGCCGACCGCATCTTCCGACTCCTGATGGGCGACAACGTCGAAGACCGGCGAAGGTTCATCGAGGATAATGCGATCAATGTGAAGAACCTGGACGTTTGACCGCTCCTCCCTCCCCCTTTGCTACGGGGGACTCAAGGGGTTGATTCGTCAGCACAGTCCCCGAACCCGACTGGGGTGAAGTTGGGGTACGCTTTGCCGGATCGACCGGAACACGTCGTTGCGAGGCTTTCCATTGGGGCACTGGACATGACGCTCTAGCGCTGGTAATATGCTCCCGGCAAAGCCGAACCGTTTGCGTCAAGGCGAAGATTGCATACCTCCTAGGTTCCGGACAGGAGCGCCAAAGAATGCTCACGTTCAAAAAACACCGAACAAAGCCCTCAGATGCGCGGTCGTACCTCCGCGCGTTGTGCTTGCTCGCGGCAGCGTTCGCGGTTCGGGGTAACTCGCACGTGTTCGCCCAGTGCGGACGTTGGCAGAAGGCGACCGCGACTGACGCGGCGGCGAATGCCCAGTTCGGTATCGGCGTTGCTGTCAGCGGGGACACGGCCGTGGTTGGGGCGGACGGCGACGGCTGTGACGCTGGCGTTCACTGCGGTGCGGCGTATGTTTACCGGTACAACGGTGCCAGTTGGATTGAAGAACAGAAGCTGGTTTCCGGTGACTCCGTAAGCTGGGACTTTTTCGGAGATTCCGTTGCGGTGAGCGGAAACACGATTGTGGTCGGCGCATTTAATAACGACTGCCCGGCCGGCCCTATCTGCGGGGCGGCGTATGTCTACCGGTTCAATGGGACCAGCTGGGTCTCCGAGCAGAAACTGGCCGCCTCGGACGCAACAGGGGCTGCCAATTTCGGGTTTTCGGTTGCAGTGAGCGGGGACACGATCGTTGTGGGGGCGGTGAACGACGATCGAGTTGGATGCTTCTCATGCGGAGGAGCCTACGTTTACAGGTTCAATGGGACGAGTTGGGTCGAAGAGCAGAGGCTTGGTGCCTTCGATAAGGATGAAAAAGGACATTTCGGGACTTCTGTTTGGGTGGACGGGGCG
>ORJL010953191.1_pt1 | contig 17645 bp, 21 predicted proteins | sample 1779941 | NCBI WGS metagenome assembly ORJL01 (sample SAMEA104232317, study PRJEB22302) | groundwater metagenome | biome: forest; feature: aquifer; material: groundwater | place: USA | collected 2011-08-07 | depth 5.8 m | reverse complement strand
GCGCCAGCAACAGTGAGACGAACCCGGTATCGCTCAGTTCTCTCAGGTCTGCCACCCACATCTCGTTGTCAATGGCGACGATTACATCTTCCCCGCGCTTCTCAATGGCGAGGTCTAGCCACTTGTCATCGACCTTTACCCTGTACTTCTCTAGAGCCACGGTCTCCCCCCACCCTTGAGCCTGCCTGCGACCTTCCACAGATTGCGTGTGCTCTGCCCATTGACATGGTTGTTCGCGCGCATGCCTTGGATCTTCTTCTGACGTTCCATCAGTGCAGCCACTATAGCCGCAATGCGCTCGTTCGTCTTGGGCTGCTGCTCCAGGAGGTTAGCGTTCTCCGAGAGAAACTCGGTACTCAATTCTCCCCTGAGAAACTCGGGGGTCCCGATGACAGCCATCAGGAACGGGATATTGTTGTGAATTCCCAGTATCTTGTAGTCACGGAGCGCACGGCGCATCCGCCTCACTGCCTGGTCCCGACTGCTCCCCCAGGTCACCAGCTTGGCGATGAGCGGGTCGTAGAAAACCGGGATCTCGTAGCCCTTCGACACCCCGCTATCGACCCTGACCCCTGGTCCGCCAGGCTCGTACAGGATTTCGACTTGGCCCGGCGAGGGCAGGAAGTTATTGTACGGGTCTTCAGCCATCACACGGCACTCAATGACCCATCCCCTCGGCTTGATATCATCCTGCAAGTACCTGAGGCACTCGCCGCTGGCCAAGTACAGTTGCTCCTCGACCAGGTCGATGCCGGTAACGAGCTCAGTAACCGTGTGCTCGACCTGAAGCCTCGTGTTCATCTCGAGGAAGGAGAAGTTGCGGTCCTTGTCGAGCAGGAATTCGACGGTGCCCACGCCCTGGTATGCAACAGCCTCGGCAGCCGTGACGGCTACCGAGGTCATCTTGCTCCGTAGCCCCTCGTCCACTGCGGTGGAAGGGCTTTCCTCCACCAGTTTCTGGTGCCTACGTTGGATCGAGCATTCCCTCTCGCCCAGGTGTATCACCGTGCCGCAGTGGTCCCTCAGCACCTGGACCTCGATGTGGCGGACGGGGCTCAAGAATTTCTCTAGGTAGACCTCCGAACTGTTGAATGCAGAAGCGGCCTCACTGGCTGCAATTTTTATGGCGCCCTCTAGTTCCTCGGGCTTGGAGGCCACGTGCATCCCCTTGCCGCCGCCTCCCTCGGAGGGCTTGACTGTAACAGGGTACCCCAGCTTGCTCGCGGCCTTCTTGGCCTCCTCGATGGAAGTAACCCCGACGGTGGTCCCCGGAACGATGGGAACACCTATCTTGGCCATCATCTGCCTGGCCTTTATCTTGTTTCCCATCGTGCGGATCACGTCGGGAGGCGGACCGATAAACTTGAGCCCTGCATCGGTGCACGCCCGCGCGAACTCAGGGTTCTCTGAGAGGAATCCATAGCCCGGGTGTATGGCCTCAGCGCCGCTCTTTTTCGCCACCTCGATCAACGCATCGATCCGAAGGTAGCTCTCCCTGGCCGGCCCCGGGCCGATGCAGTAGGCCTCGTCAGCATAGTGGACATGGGGAGCCAGCCTATCAACCTCCGAGTACACCGCCACCGTCCCAACGCCCATGTCTTCGCAGGTCCTCATTATTCTGAGGGCTATCTCTCCCCTGTTGGCAATCAGTATCTTTTTGAACACACCTCAACCCTTGGTTGCACTCTTCGCCTCTTCGCTGGCAACCACCCTTGTCTTGTCCAAGCCACCTTGTCTTCGTAAGAGGCCGAGGAATCTGCTGGATTTCACTTCATCTTCCAGCAGATAAGTTGTGTACTGCGCCATGAGCTGCTCCAACTCGGTGCCAAGCTCCAGCGCAATACGTAGCCTTTTTATTGTATCGTATTCCGATGCCAGCATCAGCCTCAGCACCTTAAGAGCATTCAAGCTCAGTGGCCTCACCACATGCTGCTTTCCCCGGCAATTGGGACAAACGATCCCTCCGCCACTCGGAGTGAAATAGTGCGCGCCAGGGGCCACCACCGAGTTACATTCGACGCACTGGTGCAGTTGCGGCTTGTAGCCAAGATCTCCCAGCAGGCGCAACTCAAAGTACCTCAGCACGGTGTCGGCATTTCTTTCAGTTTCCAACCTAGCGAGGGTGTCCAGCAAGAGTCCGTAGATTGACTCATTGGCCACCATCTCGGCAGTAAAGCGGTCTACCAGTTCAGCTATGTACATCCCGCAGGCAGAAAGCCAGAGATCGTTTCTGATAGCCAGAAAGCTTTGGATAGTCTCGCCCTGGGATACCACGTCGAGCGTGTTTCCCTTCGCGATGAGCAGCTTGCTCCAGGTTAGTAGCTCGAGGTGCCCGGCCATCTTGCTCTTTGGCCGTCTTGCACCCCGCGCGACGGCTCTCATTTTGCCGAAATCACGGGAGTATATGGTCAGGAGCCTGTCCGCCTCGCCGAGCGAGACATGCCTGATGATGACCCCCTCTGTCTTGTATACCTTGCGTCCTTCCATGCCCTGGTTCCACTCCCTCACCAGACAAACAGAACGCTCGAAGTACCAGCCCAGAGAGAATCGGCAGGACTTGAGGCGAAGGTTGCTCGGCTAAGAGACCTCCTGCCGGCCCTCCAGCGCTCGAGCGAGGGTTATGTCGTCGGCGTATTCCAGGTCTCCCCCCGCAGGCAACCCGCGGGCCAGCCGTGTTACCTTGGCGCCGAGCGGGCCGATGAGGCGGTGGATGTACATGGCGGTCGCCTCGCCTTCGAGGTTGGGGTTTGTAGCAAGCACCACTTCTTTGACCGTGCCGTCTTTCAGCCTCGCCAGGAGCTCCTGTATCTTCAAGTCGCTCGGGCCCACATTGTCCGCAGGAGATATCACGCCGTGAAGGACATGGTAGAGGCCCTTGTAGCGCCTGGTCCGCTCCAACGCGAGGATATCCAGCGCCTCCTCCACCACGCATATCTTGGCGCGGTCCCGCTCCGGGTTGGCGCAGACAGCGCACGGGTTGACATCGGTTATGTTGTAGCAGACGGAGCAGTAGGTGATCTTTTCCTTGACGGCCAGGATGGCCTCGGCCAGAGAGTGGGCCTCTTTTGAAGGCGCCCGCACCATGAAATAGGCCAGCCGCTGGGCTGTCTTCGGGCCGATCCCAGGGAGTTTGTTGAACTCTTCTATAAGCCTCAAGACAGGCTGTGCTGTCGGTTGGTATTCAGGTGCCAAACGATACCCCTCTTGGGGAACCTACCTCTTCCCCATTCCCGGCAGCCCGAAGCCGCCCGTGAGCTTGCTCATATGGCTCGTCGCAAGCTCCTTGGACTTTTCTAGACCCTCATTTACCGCGGCCAGCACCAGGTCTTCGAGCATCTGGACGTCCTTTGGGTCGACTGCTTCCGGGTTGATCATTATCGACTGGAACTTCTGTTGCCCCGTCACTACGACCTTGACCACTCCGCCACCCGAGCCGGCTTCCACCGTCATTGTGGCTAGCTCATCCTGGGCCTTCGCCAGCTTTGTTTGAAGCTCCTGTGCCTGGCGCAATAGGTTCTTGTTCAAGGACATTGCCCTCCTTCTCGTCGATTGGCCGGGCCCCCATCTCGATGGCAGCCCGGAGCAGGTGGCCTCCAGCAGTGACATTACTGGCCTTCGGTACACCTTTGGATGCCAGCGTGAACTTCACTCGGTGCCTCTTCCCGAGCACCTTTCCAATAGCATCTTCCAGGGCCTTCCGGCTGACCGGGTTGCCCATCTCTTCATTGATCCGGTCGACATAAATGGGGTAAGAAAATGCCAGCGTTACCGCCTCCTCGTCGACCGCCACCACCTCACACGCGCTCCTCAACAAAGCGTCGAGCTTGTACCGTTGCCCCTTCCCGCGCAAAGTCTCGACCATTGGTTTCCAGTTTGCCCTTAGCTTCTTCAGGTCACCCTCTACCCCTGGAGTTGCGACTGCCGCCACCTCGCGTGGCGGTTCGGTCCTCGGCGGTTGTTCTATAGCAGGAGCTTGCGCGGCGACAGCGGGTTTAGCCGCCGCGGGCTTTTCCGACTCTTCTTGGGTCGCCTCAACCTGGGGTCTTGGCCGGGGGGCTGGCGTCGGGGGTGGTGTGTGGACGGGCGCCTCTTGCCTCGGCCTTGGTCTCGGTGCAGTTGAAGGTGCTGGGATTGGCGTGGTTGCCGCCTTCAGCACGACCTGTGGTTTCTGCTGCACCGGAGTTTCCGTGGCGAGCTCCACCAGCGCCATCTCGAGCGGCAACGGCGATCCCCCCTCGAGTCGAGGGTCTGCCTGGCTGAAGACTCGCACTGCCTGGAGCACACGTGGAAGAGAAACGCTCTTCAGCACGTTCTTCATCTCTTCCTTGACGTCCGCTGGCGCATCCACTGAGTCAGGCGCACCGGCCTTGACGAGGAGCAATTCACGGAGGTATTCCATCAACTCTCGATGGACGTGCCGAAGTTCCAGGCCCTCGCGCTGCGCTCGCTCCAGCAGGCCCAGGCCTGCCGCGGTGTCGCCGAGCACGGCATATTTCGCGAGTTCCCTTGCGCAGCCGGCGCCGGCCATTCCCAGCGCCTCTTGCACAACCTGCAAAGTCAATCTGGGGCCGCTTCCCACCACCAGGTGCTCGAGGATGTTCTCGGCGTCTCTAAGGCTGCCGCCCGCTGCCCTGGCAACTGCCGCCAGCGCCGCCACCTCCGCATCGACCTTCTCCCCCTCGCAGACTTGGGTCAGCCGCTTTACCACCCCAGCTGGAGGAATGCGCCGGAAGTCGAACCTCTGGCATCGCGAGATTATGGTGGCTGGAAGCTTGTGGGGTTCCGTGGTCGCCAGAATAAACACGGCGTGGGCTGGAGGCTCCTCCAGGGTTTTCAAAAGTGCATTGAAAGCCGGCTCCGTAAGCATGTGTACTTCGTCGATGATGTACACCTTGCGCCTGGCCTCGTTCGGCGAGAAGTTCACCTTCTCTCTCAGGCTTCTGATCTCGTCTATGCCACGGTTGCTTGCCGCGTCCACTTCGACAAGGTCCATGGCTCGGCCTTCAGTAATCGCTTTGCACATGGCGCATTCGTTGCACGGCTCGCCCTTGCCGCTCTTGAGACAGTTCAGGGCCTTGGCGAAAATTCGGCCGGTGCTGGTCTTGCCGGTTCCTCTTGGCCCGCAGAACAGGTAAGCATGGGCGACACGGTTAGATCCCAGCGCACTCAGCAGGGTCTGGCTTATCGCCTCCTGCCCGACCAGTTCCTTGAAGCTCTGAGGTCTCCATTTACGGTAAAAGACTTGCGAAGTCATTGTTTACACCAAGATCGTTGGAAGGAGTCGTTGGTCAAGGAGTTGTTTGGGTACTCCCGGGTGCTAGCTGGCAAGGCCCAACGCGTCAAGGACGGCTCTTTGTCTGGCCTTCATGGCCGTTTCGTCGTCCGGTTTCTCGTGGTCGTACCCGAGCAAGTGCAAGACCCCGTGGACTGCGAGGAAGGCCACCTCTTTTTCCAGGGAGTGCCCCTGCTCACGGGCCTGACGCTCGGCCTGAGGGCAGGAAATGACCACGTCTCCCAATCGTGTCATCCCGTCAGGCGGTGAAGAGGACATTCCATCGCCCTCGCGCATCGAAAAGGCCAGAACGTCGGTCGTCGTGTCCATTCCCCTGTAGGCCTTGTTGAGTTCTTGGACTCTCTCGTCGCCCGTGATTAGCGCGCCCACCCCGGCTGGCCCGATCACGCCTTCCATCTCCAACGTCTTGGAGATTACCCTCCCCAACCACCGCCTGTCGATCACCGCTCCAAACGGTTTTTCAACCTGGACGCCGACTTCCCATTGTTTCATATGCCCTTTTCTCGGCAATCATAGCATACGGCTTTCACCCGTTCAAGAAGAACGTGGCGCGATTGTTTCCCCCTACTGACAGCCATCAGTTGACAGCGTCAGGGGCCTTTGCTACACTTCCGACAGAACAACGGTTCGACAACAACTTCGTGGAAAACCCAACAGTGAGGGCAATGTGAAGAAACTTTCCGAGCGGCAACGGGCCATTCTGGACTTTATCAAGGACTTCGTCGAGGATAAGAGCTATCCTCCAACTGTCAGGGATATCCAGAAGGGATGCGAAATAAGCTCCACATCTGTTGTCGACTACAACCTGAGGCTGCTCGAGGGGTTCGGTCTTATCAGACGAGACCGTGATGTCTCAAGAGGCATCGAACTCCTTGGCAAGACCGCACCCAAGAAGAGAGCGAACTTCGTCCCGGTGCTTGGCACCATCGCAGCAGGACAGCCCATACCCGTCCCGGACGCAGACGCATGGAAGAGTTCAGCCTGGGAGACTGTGCAGGTAGCCGAAGAAATGGTCCGTGGCAAGAAAGGCGTCTACGCCCTCAAGGTCAAAGGCAACTCTATGATAGACGCCCTTGTCGAAGACGGGGATATAGTCCTCCTCGAGTCCACGAGTTCGGCACAGAACGGAGACATGGTGGCTGCCTGGTTAAAGAACGAGAAGGAAACTACACTGAAGAAGCTCTACCGGGAGAAGCGCCGCGTGAGGCTTCAGCCTGCCAACAGCCAGATGTCCCCGATATACACGAGCCCTAACAATCTCGAAATTCAGGGCAAGGTCATCGGCGTGGTCAGAGTCATGAGCTAGGTCCCCCGGGACCGGGTACTACCCGGGCACAACCCGCAAAAAAACGCCGCCCCTGGATGGGCGGTGTTTTTTTGTTGGAAAGCTCTAGCGACCAGGCTGCTTGTCCCACCACATCGAGCAAGCAGCTCAGGGATTGGATCCTACCTAGTCTGAAGAAGGCAAGGCTCTGGGTTGCTGTATCTGCATCTCTTCCTCGTTGCAGAACAGCGAACCGTTGCCGGCCTTAGTGCATAGAACCTGGACCCCTGTTTTCTCGTTGACGTACCGTCTTCCAAGCTGGATTGCCACCAGTGATACCTCCTGATTACGTCTTCAGCTTCAACTCGACTTTTTTGCCGTCGTGCATGCAGTAGAGGGTCGCGTTACCTCCCCTGGTAACAATGACCTCCGCACCGCACTTTTCGCAGAAATAGCGCTTTCCTGTCGTAGCGGGCACCGGCATCACCCCCGTTTGCTTCAGAAAATTCAAGGCCCTGTCTCAAAAACCACCACATTATATCCCCCCGTCGAGGCTCCGTCAACACGTCGTTATCTGTCCCGATGCCCGACCAACCCTTTGACGTCCACCCTTGAATATGCTATATTCTCCTCAATTGGGCTTGACGTCCAGGCATCGTTTATGGGGGAGTGTGATAGAGCATAATCAAGCAATATCGGCTTAACCATCAAATCCGTGCCAAAGAGGTGCGGCTAATAGGGGATAAAGGTGAACAGCTTGGCGTGATCTCACTGGGGGACGCGCTCGGGTTGGCCATGCAAAAGGACCTCGACCTCGTCGAGGTGGCGCCCACCGCCAATCCTCCCGTATGCCGAATACTCGATTACGGAAAGTTCCGATACGAGCAGACCAAGAAAGAGAAGGACGCGAGAAAAGCCCAGAAGGCCGTTGAAATAAGGCAGGTCAGGCTCAGACCTAAAATCGAAGAGCATGACATGGGCTTCAAGTCTCGACTGGTCCAGAAGTTCATCAAGGAGGGCTCCAAGGTCAAGGTCTCCGTGCTCTTCCGTGGCCGCGAGATCACCCACCCTGAGCTCGCCATTGAGCTACTAAAGAAAATAGCTGAGCAGGTAAAGGACGACGCCAAGCTCGAAAAGCCACCTGCCATCGAGGGCAGGATGATGACGATGTTCCTGGCCCCGTTGCCAAGCGCCAAGAAGCCGTCAAAACCTGCCGAGGAGAAGGTCAGTGTCCAAACTAAAGAATCCAAAAATAAAGACGCACAAGGGAGCTAAGGCCCGCTTTAAGATCACAGGCACGGGCAAGATTATGCGTATGAAAGGCGGCAAGAGCCATCTGCGCACCGCCAAGTCCGATCGGGTCAAGCGCTCTTACGACAAGAACCAGCCCGTCGATAAGACGAACGTCGAGAGAATTCGGCGGCTTCTTCCCTACCCCGCTAAATAGTGCTATAATCCCCTTCTGTTTGTTTCGATTGAGGTGTTTGTAAGTTGGCTAGAGTAAAACGAGGAGTCGCCGCCCGAGCACGCCACAAGAAAGTGCTCAATATGACCAAGGGCCAGCGTGGCAGTAAGCATCTGCTTTACCGCAGGGCTCACGAGGCCATGATCAAGGCCTTAAGCTATTCTTACAGGCACCGCCGCGAGCGCAAGCGCGACATGCGCGTGCTCTGGATAGCTCGCATCAACGCAGCCGCGAGGGCCGCAGGTCTTCCTTATGGGGAGTTCATTAACGGCCTGACCAAAGTCGGGGTTGCTGTGAACCGAAAGGTTTTGGCGGAGCTTGCAGTCAACGACCCCCCGGCTTTTGCCAAGCTTGTTGCCGTTGCTAAGGGCGAGGCTAAGTAGCCCGCTCCGCATCCCCGCAACTTCAAGGCAACCCCAAATGTTGATGCTGTGTGCCCATCTCTAGGTCGCACTCCCTTCGCCGTGGTATCCTTTTCTTATGGAAGCGCGGCGCAGTTCCACCCAAGGATCCGCACCAACTGCTGCCCTCTTGAGGGCCATCCAGGAGTTCAACGACCACCGGTTCTTCGAATGCCATGAGACTCTCGAGGCGCTCTGGCTCCAGGGCCACTCCCAGACGCGCCTTTTCTACCAGGGCATCCTCCAAATAGCGGTTGGTTTCCTGCACGTTCGCCGGCGCAACTTCCGGGGTGCTGTGCGCCTCATGGGGTCCGGCATAGACAAGTTGCAAGCTTTCATGCCGTCCTTCATGGGCGTCGATGTCGAGGGCCTCGTCCGCGAGTCGAGCGCTGCCCTCCAATGGCTTACAATAAATGGAGAGGCCCGAATATCCAGTTTCGACCTCTCGGGTATCCCAAAGATTCGATGTGAGGAGGATGTATGACAACAGTACTCAAGGAAGGCCAAAAGGCGCCCTCGTTCTCATTGCCAGCCTCGACGGGCAAGACCATCTCCCTGGATGAGCTCAAGGGCAAGAAGGTCGTACTATACTTCTATCCCAAGGACAACACCCCCGGGTGCACAAAAGAGGCCTGCAATTTCAGGGACAACATCGGCGCCCTGCAAAAGGAGGGAGTGGTCGTACTGGGGATCAGCCTCGATTCTCTAAGCTCCCACGACAAGTTCGTATCGAAGTATAGCCTCCCATTCCCTCTCCTCTCCGACACGGACGCGAAGGTCTCCAATGCCTATGGTTCCTATGGCGAAAAAAGCCTCTACGGCCGCAAATTCATGGGACTCTATCGGATGACGTTCCTCATCGATGAGGCCGGCAAGATCGCCAGGATGTGGCCTAAAGTGAAGCCCGACGGCCACGCCCTCGAAGTGCTTCAGGCAGTTAAAGAGCTTAAGCAGGCCGCCGCCTGACTTCGCTCCCTTGACCGTCCTTTTCATCGTCTCATACAATAGATGTAGTGGAAGTCTAGGAGGGTATCTTCTGAAATCCATAGAAGTCGCACATAAAGCTATCGACATTGCTTCTGAAAAACAGGCCTCTGATATCCTTTTGCTGGATATCAGAGGCCTGGCTAGTTTCGCGGACTATTTTGTTATATGCAGCGCCGACTCCCCCAGGCAGATCGACTCCATCTGCGACGAGGTTGAGAAAGCCCTCGACGACTCAGGCACATCGGTCCGCCACAGGGAGGGCACCCCTGAATCCGGTTGGGTGCTTATGGACTACGGCGACGTTATCGTCCACGTGTTCAGCCCTGCTGAACGGGACTACTACCAGTTGGACAGAGTCTGGGACAAAGCCGGCAGACTCCTTAGGGTTCAGTGATCCACCTGTCGTAGTCTCTGGTGTAGGACACAGTCTCGCTAGGCCCGAAGAAGAGCGCGAGGTCCTTCGCCGCGTTCTCCGGCGAGTCCGAGCCGTGCACCAGGTTTCTCCCAATGTCGATGCCTAGATCGCCCCGGACCGTTCCCGCCGCGGCTTTCACTGGGTCCGTCTCTCCCATGATCTTCCGCACGACCTGGACCGCCTCCCGCCCCTCGACAGCCATCGCAACGATGGGGCTGGAGGTAATGAACCCTACAAGCCCCGGGAAGAATGGCTTGCCGTCGTGCACCGCGTAGTGTTTCTTTGCCAGGGCCTGGTCGACCTTGATCATCTTCATCCCTACGATCTTCAACCCGGTTCCCTCGATCCTCGAGATGATTGCCCCCGCCAACCCTCGCTGTATCGCATCGGGCTTGAGAAGTACCAGAGTGCGTTGGACCTGAGCCAAGTGTCGACACCTCCAATTTCTTTTAGCTAAAAGGCATCCCAGCGGCTTACGGCCGCGCTGGCTGCGTTATCGATGGCTTTCTCAAGTAGAGAGGCTGCACAGTCGTGATGTCACTCTTCTCCCCGAGCCTGAGCTTATGCCAGCCCATTTCGGCTAGGAATCCCGGCCTCCGCAACAGTGCTGCCATACTCGGGAGCACCGCGGCCTCGCCAAGTCGCTGCTTCAGCAGTTCTGCCACCATCGGCAGGTCTTCGCCACAAAAAAGCGTCTTCCCCTTTGCCATCGAGCATAACCCCTCCGGGGTTGTGATGTGCTCCTCGACGACCTTCTTGAAGACTCCCCCCTCGGCGACAAACAGCGCTGTCGCAACCTCTCCTCGCCCCACGTCGAGCACCGGGCATATCGGAAAGCCTGCGTGCAAGTGCGGGTATGCCTCGACCTCCAGCGTCCCAATGCAGACCAGGGGCACGTCCAGCGAAAGCGCGAACCCCTTTGCAGCCCCCAGCCCCACCCTGAGCCCCGAGAAGCTTCCGGGCCCAACCGCCACAAAGACAGCCCTGATATCTTTTGGGCTGCCTTTCGCCCGTTCGAGCAACAAGTCTATGGTCGGCAAGAGTTGGGTGGTGTGGCTGAACTCGGCCCGCCAGGCCATCTCTGCCAGGACTCGCCCATCCTGCGAGAGCGCTACCCCGGCCGTCTTCGTCGACGTATCTATCGAGAGTTCCATGCCTATGCCGTGGCCTTGAACAAGCGCCGGAGCCCCTCAAAGAGTCGTTGATGTTTCTCTCCCACCGCTTCGAACCTCAAGCGCCTCCTCTTTTCATCCAGGTATTCTATCACGATAAGAAGGTGCTCCTGGGGCAACCCGTCCATCGCATTGTCGGCCCACTCGACGATGGAGACCCCGCGCCCGTACAGGTATTCGTCCAGTCCAAGGTCCTGAAACTCGGCTAGACTCTCGACACGGTACAGGTCCATGTGGTAGAGCGGCAACCTGCCTTCGTATTGTGTCAGCATAACAAAGGTAGGACTTCTAGCGTATTCCTTTACGCCAACGCCCCATGCCACACCTTGCGTAAGGCAGGTCTTGCCTGCCCCTAGTATGCCTACTAGAAGCAGTACTTCGCCCCCGAGTGCAAGCTCTCCCATCCGTCTGCCAACCGCCTGCGTTTCTTCGGGGCTTTTTGTGACCATTTCGAAAGAAGTGCCCATCAAGATGGCATTATAGCCTTGCGCAGCCGTCCCTTCAACGACGATGTGGCTAGGAGCGGCCCAATAGCGTTCAGCCCTGGACATCGAGACACTCACCTGCTATCCTTACCAACCAGTAATGGTATTCATTTAGCCCGCGCCCACAGCTATTTTCATTCCTGGAGCGACACCCATGATGAATGGTGAACAATACAAAGACAGCGTTCGCAAGCTGAAGCGCACCGTCTATGCAATGGGCGAGAAGATCGACAACGTCGTCGACCACCCGCTCACCAGGCCCCACGTCAGTGCCGCTGCCCTCACATACGAGTTGGCCCACGACCCACAATACCGGGACCTGATGACCACGACCTCCCATCTCTCCGGCAAACGGATCAGCCGCTTTACTCATATCCACCAGCACGCCGACGACCTGGTCAAGAAGGTTAAGATGCTGCGCCTTCTCGGGCAGAAGACAGGGACGTGCTTCCAGCGCTGCGTTGGGTGGGATGCCCTCAACGCTCTCTATATCGTTACCCACGAGGTCGACAAAAAGCACAACACCCAGTATTTTCAGCGTGTTACCCGCTTCATCGCCCACGTCCAGGAAAACGACCTGATGTCCGATGGGGCCGTGACCGACGCCAAAGGCGACCGCAGTCTCGCCCCCAGCCAGCAGCCCGACCCGGATATGTACATGCATATCGTGGAGCACCGCAAGGACGGCATCGTTGTAAGAGGCGCCAAGATTCATCAGACCGGCGCCATCAACTCCCACGAGATCATCGTCATCCCCACCAGCGCGATGAAGCCTGAAGACCGCGAGTACGCCGTCTCCTTCGCCGTTCCCGCCGATACCAGGGGCCTCACGTTCATCTTCGGACGGCAGGCCAGCGATGAGCGAAGGCTCGGAGGAGAGCTCGACCAGGGTAACGCCAAGTACGCCTTCGTCGGCGGCGAGTCCATGATTATCTTCGATAACGTGTTCGTTCCGTGGGAGCGAGTCTTCCTCTGCGGCGAGACCGAGTTCGCCCTGCCCGTCGTCGAGACCTTCGCCAGCTTTCACAGGCAGAACTACGGCGGCTGCAAAGCCGGTGTTGCCGATGTCCTGATCGGCGCGTCGGCCCTCCTTGCCCAGGGTCAGGGCACGGCCCAGGCCGCCCACGTACGCGACAAACTGGTCGAGATGGTGCACCTGGCCGAGACCCTGCACGCTTGCTCCATTGGCTGCTCGGCCGAGGGTCAGATGACCCCGGCTGGCAGTTGCTACGTGAACTCTCTTCTGGCCAACGTCGCGAAGCTCAACACCACCCGCTACATGTACGAGATATGCCGCCTGGCGCACGATATATCGGGTGGACTTCTGGCCACCGCTCCCTTCCAGCAAGACCTGGAGCACCCTGTGGTAGGGCCTCTCATCCAGAAGTACTATAAGGGGAACGCGGACACCCCCGCCGAGACTCGACTCCGCCTGGCCCGCCTTATCGAGGGCATGACGGGCTGCACCGCCCTCATCGAGTCCATGCACGGCGCAGGTTCCCCCCAGGCCATTCGCATCGCTTTGACTAGGCAGGCCAACCTTCCGGCCAAGATGGAACTGGCGAAGGACCTGGCTGGCATCAAACCGTCGAAACTCTGATCGATTCTCTTGGCAGGGATTACAGAGTGCGTGCGGCCATCGTCTCCGATATCCACAGCAATCTCGCGGCTCTGGAGGCAACCCTTGCCGACATCGACGCTCGCAGCGGCGTCGGCGAGTTGTGGAACCTCGGTGACATCATTGGCTATGGCCCCGACCCTGTTGACTGCATTAGGCTCATCCGAAAGCGCGCCAGCCTGAGTATTGTCGGTAACCACGACCTGGCTGCCATTGGCTCCATCAGCACCGACGATTTCAATCCCCACGCCAGAGCAGCATGCCTCTGGAATGGGAAGCAGCTCTCTGGCGAGGATATCGCCTACCTGAAAGCGCTTCCCCAGAAGCTCGGCCGGAGCGAGTTCACCTTCGTCCACGGAAGTCCCAGGGCGCCGGTCTGGGAGTATATCGTCGATAGCACCGTCGCTACAGCCAATTTCGAGCACTTCGATACCCGGTTCTGCCTCGTGGGCCACTCCCACGTCCCGTTCGTGGCAGCCGAACCCCAGAGTTTGCTCCTCGGCGAGATGTCCGAGTTCCCTCTCGGCCGACCCGTGCAGCTAGGTGCCCGGCGGCTAATCATCAACCCTGGGAGCGTGGGCCAACCCCGCAATAACGACCCTCGGGCCAGCTACGCTATCTATGACAGCGAGAAGAAAACCGTACAGCGCTTCTGCGTGCAATACGATATCGAGAAGACCCAGAAGAAAATGAGGCTCGCAGGTCTTCCAACGAGCCTCATCGACCGGCTCAGCCTCGGGGTCTAGCTCGTTCAGCCTTGCTCGGATGGGGTCAGCCCCCTGAACTTCGCCTGTCGCTTCTCTCGGAACGCGAGCCCGCCCTCGCGGACGTCGTGGGACGCGAAGTTGGAGTTGATCATCGCGTTGTAGAACTGGTACGTCAGGTAGTCTTGGTAGCTCCTGTGCAGCGAGCTGTAAACCGAATTCTTGGACAACTGCAACGCGACAGGTGCGTTTCCCGCGATCTTCCGTGCCATCTCGAGCGTCCGCTCCATCAGCTTTTCCGCCGGAACGACGTAGCTCACCAGTCCGATGCGCTCAGCCTCCCCGGCGTCGATGACGTCCGCTGTGTAGATCATCTCCAGGGCCTTCGCGAGGCCCACCGTTCTGGGCAGTAGAGACCCGACGCCGTCCAGCACAGGCATCCCTATCTTCGCGAAGATGGCTCCGAAGCGGGCCGTCTCAGATGCAATGCGTATGTCGCACCCGAGCGCCAGTCCCAGCCCGCCACCGGCGGCCACGCCATTGACAGCCGCGATAGTGGGCTTGGTAATAGCTTGTACCCGCGCGATCCACTGCTCCGCGTTGTTCATGTTAGGGAGCTGCTCCTTGCGTTGGGTCAAGTCCGTCATCTTGAGGTCTATGCCGGAGCAGAAACCCTTGCCCGCCCCTGTGAATATCGCCACCCTGATGTCGTTGTCCTCTGTCAGGACCCGGCAGACCTCGGCGAAGTCATTCAACATGTCCTGGGTTATGGCGTTGAACGACTGTGGCCTGTTCAAGGTGATCGTGGCGATGTTGTCTCTTTTCTCGAACAGCAGGTCTTGGTAGGGCATCCCTTCCCTCCTGTGCTACTTCGTCGCGAGGATTCTACCCGTGGCACGGATGCTACTATCGCATGGGACGGCCCGTCAAGAGCAGCGAAACAAAGAAGCGGCTCCGTCGTTCGACGCAGCCGCTTCTTTTGCGACAACCCTTGGAGTCGGTCTTATGGTGCAGCAGCCAGGGCGATGTCTATCCCGACCCTAGGACTCCCAAGGCCGGTGACAAAGTCATAACCCGGACCTGCGGTGCAAACTGTACCGCAATTGCCGTTTGAGCCTATGGCGACGTCGTACAGGCCGCTCGATAGGCCATAGAGATCTTTGTTAGTCTGCATGGTCGCCGAGCTCAATGGCGCCTTGCCGGCCCCCGCACGGAGCTGGTCTGCCACGGCGATGATGGCAGCCCACTGCGGTGCTCCAGCGCTTGTGCCGCCTACCTGGAACCAACCGGTCTGACCAGCGTAGGGCACGCTGTCATAGACAGGGAAGCCTGTATTAGGATCGGCGTTGTAGCTGACATCCGGCATACCGCGCCGTGGATACGGATTAACGTTGTTCTGGTAGGACGGCTTTGGCTCGACTTGGCTCACGCCCCCGCCGGAACCTGTCCACGCGGTCTCGCTCTGAACGGCTCCGGAGCTGGTGAGGTACAGGGTTGTCCCCCCAACAGCAACCACGTACGGGCTGTATGCAGGATACCCACCCGGATTACCACTGTCACCTGACGAAAAGGTGCAGACCGCCGTCGAGAGTGCGCAGTGATAGTCGAAGCTGTTTTCTCCGGAAAACTCATTGCTTCCCCAGCTATTGCTGATAACCACTACCCCTGACTGCTTGGCAGCATAGTCGATGGCACTGAGCAGGTTCGAGTACGACGCACTTCGTGCCTCTACAAGCAAGATATTGGCGTTCGGCGCCACTGCATGCGCCCACTCAACGTCGAGCGCTATCTCCAACGCCCAACCCGCATTCGTGCGCGTTTTCCCCTGGGGCGTGGCCTTGGTAAATTTCACGCAGTTCGACGAGTCCGCTCCAGAGGTTCCGCAAATAAGGGGCAGGTTGAACTGCTTACTGAACACGTTCAGATCGTTGGCGATATTGGGGTGGTCGTATGCATCGACGATGGCTATCGTCATGCCCGCCCCGTTCCCAGAAAGACCCAAGTATGACTGGATCTGGGAAGGGGTGTAGCCAGATGGCGCGGGGTTGGTCACAGCCGGGTTCCCCTTTTGGTCGCGGCTCTGGACTTTCACCACCAAGGGGTGCCGTGCCTCGCCGGGGCCAGGGGGGCCTGGATCTACTTGAATAACGTCACCGCCCGGGCGAGCGGCGGCGAGTATCCCGCCGCTTGGCGCTGCCAAGAGGGCAACTAAGACAACAACCATACTGCCTATGGAAAAGAAACGCCGCATGTAATTACTCCTTTGCAGTGCGCTCACCGCAATACGCATCTGCGCTGTCGGCGCGGATTGAAGATTAGCCTACCCTTTTCAGCATCAAATCCCTTACATGAAAACATAGTTTCACAGCGTCGTCAAGCCTATACATGTCGCATATTTCACATATATGCTGTCGTACGTTGCGGTATTCGGCGTGCACGCAATATCTGCGTGGATAGATCCAATCGGAACGTGACGAATTGAGTACCTCCACTGGTACTTAGGTCCAGTATTCACCGTCGATTATCTTCAGCCGGGGTTTCCGTCTCCTAGTCCGGCCCTCGGCTAGTAACGTGTTAGTTACAAATTTGTAACACGCCTGCAACCTGCGAAGCGCATAATCAGTTGTCATGAAACCTGGAGGTTCCGGTGAATCGGGTGCTGGTGCTGGCCAAAGATGGCCCTACCACAAAGGCTGTCGTTCAGTACCTGACTAGAGAGCAGCTTTACCCCGCCCTGGTGGGCAACCTGCGAGAAGCCCTCGACACAGGCGCTGAGTTGCGCCCTGATGCCTACATCATCGACTGGGAGCACAACCTTGCCAGTGGACCAGTGGGTGAGCGCCTGGTCTCCGGTTTGAAGCAGTCCCACCGCGCGCCGTTGTTGGCGCTCCTGCTGCTGACAGGCGAAATTCCACAGCAAGTCCCTCTGGGTGCCGACGATTTCGTCTCGTGGCCCGGAAACTACAGGGAGTTGGGATTCCGTATCAAGAGACTCATCTGGAAGCACAAGCCGTTCACGATGCATCAGATCGTCTCCTCAGGCAACCTCGCAATCGATCAGAACTGTTGGGAGGTCTCGTTGGCCGGTCGCCCGGTAGAGCTGACATACAAGGAGTACCAGTTGCTGGTCTTCTTGATGACACACCCGGGTCAGGTGTTCAGTCGAGATGACCTGCTCAGGGAAGTCTGGGGGCAGGAGTACTTCGGTGGGACCAGGACGGTTGACGTCCATATCAGAAAACTAAGATCCAAGATCGAAGTGAACGACCAGAGCTACATCGACACCGTTCGCAACGTTGGGTACAGGTTCAAGAACTAGAGTCTGTGCCCAGCCTTCAGTCGCTCCGCCATCAGTTCCGCCAGATGAAGGACCCGCACCGGTTTCCCTGCTGCTTCTAACCCGCCTCGTATCTGCATCACGCACCCTGGGTTGTCCATCACAACGATCGGCGCTCCGGTCTCCGTGATGTGGAGTAGCTTCTTCTGCAGAATGCGCTTGGATATCTCTGGGTAGTCTATAGAGAACGTGCCCCCGAAGCCGCAGCAAACACTCGACTCCTCCATCTCCTTGATGCGCATTCCCAAGATGTCGGTGATGATGCGCCGGGGTTGTTCGCCGAGCTTGAGGCAGTTGCACGATTGGCACGAGTCGTGGTAGGTGACTTCGGACTGCTCCGCGGTGGCTAGGCAGCCCGGCGGTAGGCCCGCTTCCGCAACGAACGTGCTAAAGTCTCTAAACTTCCTTGCCAGCACTCGTGCTTTGACGAGCATCTCCGGGTCGCCTTGGAAGATCCGCTGGTAGTCCTGCAGAATGGCTGCCGTGCAGCTTGTCGAGGTGCTG
>ORJL010735640.1_pt1 | contig 17650 bp, 18 predicted proteins | sample 1779941 | NCBI WGS metagenome assembly ORJL01 (sample SAMEA104232317, study PRJEB22302) | groundwater metagenome | biome: forest; feature: aquifer; material: groundwater | place: USA | collected 2011-08-07 | depth 5.8 m | reverse complement strand
GGTTCCAGTCCCTCGGCCTGGGCCACCTGTTTCATCTGAGCCGTGATGTTTCCGGCTCGGGCTTCTGCCATCTGCTGTTTCATATGGTCCCCCCCAAAGAATTGCCATAAACGCCATTAAGGATGGAAATGTCATTCCGGCCCCCGAGCCGGAATCCAGGGTCGGGAGCCAACGTCGTGATGCACCGTGGCCTGGATTCCCACGAAAGCGGGAATGGCACTTTCGTAGCAAGGATGAAGGATCTTGGGCCTGGTCCCGATGCACAGCGAATCCTAAGATCCTTCACCTTCATCCCGACACGTCGGGATTCCGGTTCAGGATGACACCGGTAGCCACCGGTCAGCATCAAACCATTATCAATCGCTGGTTTGGGAAAGCGCTTTGAATTGGAGGGTAGTTCCACTTGTCTCCTAGCTGGCCAAGCGCAAGTCATGCCAGTCCTTCAGGGTCGGCTTGTACCCCAGGGCTGACACGGCCTTGCGCATCTCATCTACCGAGCGCGTGTCCGATATCTCGAACTGTCCGATGCCATCTTTGGAGTCGGTGTGCCCGCCGATAGCTGTGGAAGACCCCGCCGACATCTTGGTGACGCCCAGCCTGATGAGGTTGTCTCGCAGCTCCGCCCTCTCGCGGGTGGATATGGTGATCCCGGCCCTGGGCAAGAACAAACGCAGCGCCAGGATGCCCTGGACCAGGTCCCTGTCGGACACGGGGTACTGGGGCCGGTAGTCGCCAAACTGCGGTCGCATCCTGGGCAGGGACAGGCTGACCTCGATGTCAGGGAACATCCTCTGCAGATAGGCAGCGTGAAGTCCGGCGAAGAACACCTCGCTCCGCCATTCGTACAGACCCAAGAGCGGCCCTATGTTGATGGTGCGTATCCCCGCCTGGCCGGCGCGCTCGGGCGCCTCCAGGCGGTAGCGGTAGTCCCGTTTCGGGCCTTTGGGGTGCAACAGGCTGTAGGTGTCCTGATGGTACACTTCCTGGTAGATGGTCAGGCCGTCCACACCCGCGGCGATCAGTTGCTCGTACTCCTCAACGGAGAGAGGATAGATCTCGATGGAGATCGAGGCAAAGTACTTTCTCAGTATGTCCACACAGTCCTTGATATAGGAGACGGACGAATGCAATCGGGACTCCCCGGTGAGGATGAGCAGGTGCTGCAGGCCGGTAGCCGCGATGGCCTTTGCCTCCAACTCAACCTCGGGCAACGTCAGCACGCGTCTCGGAACAGGATTGGTGGCGTTGAAGCCGCAATAGACACAGTGGTTGACGCAGTAGTTGGCCAGGTACAACGGGGTGTAGAGCAGAATGGTCCGTCCGAAATGCTTCAGGGTCAGACTGTGTGCCGCCTGCGCCATATCCTCCAACGAAGTTGGGTCTTTGGGGGCCAGCAACGCCATGAAGTCCTGGGGCTGAAGCTCCGTCTTGGCCAGGATGCTGCCAATGGGCTGACTACCGCGGCCAAGCAATCCGGCTACGTCTGTGTCCTTCAGCTTGCTGATCTCATCGCAGAACGTCATGGGGTGACCTCTGCCTCGTTCCTGAGGAAGCCGGTCAGCGGAGATGAGGCTTCGGCGAAGCGCTGCGTGGCCCCTGGGCCGGCCAGATAGCCCTTCCGTCCGGCCTGCACTGCCAGCCCGAAGGCTTCCGCCATCAGGACCGGGTCGTCGGCCGTAGCAATGGCGGTGTTGACCAGCACCGCCGCGGCGCCGAGCTCCATGGCCTCGGCGGCCTCCGAAGGCCGACCCAGCCCGGCATCCACGATGATGGGCAAGTTGATCTCGGAAATGAGGACCTGGACCAACTCTCGCGTCTTCAGGCCGCGATTGGTCCCGATGGGCGCGCCCAGCGGCATGATGGCGGCAGCCCCGGCATCGGCCATACGTTTGGCGGCCATGAGGTCCGGGCTCATGTACGGCAGGACAACAAAGCCTTCCCTGGCCAGCACCTCGATGGCCTTGATGGTCTCAAAGTTGTCCGGCAGCAGGTATTTTTGGTCCGAGATGACCTCGATCTTCACCCAGTCGCCGCAGCCAGCCTCCCTGGCGATGCGGGCGATGCGTATGGCCTCGGCGGCAGTGCGCGCTCCAGAGGTATTGGGCATGAGGATGGTGCCTTCGGGGAGATATTGGAGCATATTCTCCTCGGGCGTGGCGTAGTCCACCCTTCGCAAGGCGACGGTCACCACCTTCGCCCCGGAGGCCTTGATGACTCGAGGGATAAGGTTGTAGTCGGCGAACTTGCCCGTGCCCAGGAACAGCCGGCTTTCCACCCGTGTGCCTCTTATGAGCAGCGTATCGTCCATGTCTATCCGCCACCTATGATCCGGACTATGTCCAGACTGTCATTGGGATTCAGCCTCAGGGTCCCCCAGCGGTCCCTCTTGATGACCTCGTCATTCAATGAGATGATGACTATCTCGGGCGGCAGGTTTCTGGCGGCCAGCAGCTCCGCGATGGATGAGTTGTCGGGCAATTCGTCTACCTTGCCGTTGACGGTCACCTTCATGATATACCTTCAAACAATGAGAGCTTACCCGTAGGTAAGCTCTTTTCTTACTTCCCTACGTTGGGATTACCCACATCAGGTTAAAGGGTTGTCCCGATTCATCGGGACTCTCAGCCAAAAAGCGGCACCCCTAGTGCTATTCGGTTAGCAGTTATTATACCACAACCAGCAATGTTCATGCGAGTGTTGACATAGGCAGACATGCAGCATATGATTCTGATAACCGCAAGCTCCGGCGTGGTCCCGGATCGCGTCGTGGCGTCGCCGGTCAGTGCTGGAGCGCATAGAAGGTATTGTCCGGCAACTGGCGCAGCTGGCTTGGGTGGCGGGGGTCGGGCAGGGGTCCATCACACGCACATCAAAGTTGGCGCCTCCGGTATCGGCGTCAGGATGCGGTGAAGTCGGGTGAAGGATGGGCGGATGCCGCGCAAGAAGCAGAGCAAGGCTCCTGGTGATTCCGAGATGAACAAGTCCCCTGTGGAACTCTATGATGAGCGGGAGAAGAGGGTCAGGGACGCCATCGAGCTGAGGGAGCCGGACCGCGTGCCGGTGGTCCTCGGGATGGCGTACTTCCCTGCCAGGTACGCTGGCGTGGAGACCGCGGCCGCCTACTATGATGCGGCTGCCTGGACACAAGCCAGCAAACGAGCCATTTGTGAGCTTGAGCCGGACTTGTACCGGGCCTCTTCGGGGGCCACTTGCGGCAAAGCCCTGGGCGTCCTGGGAGCACAGAGCATAAGGTGGCCGGGCGGGAATCTTCCTCCCAATGCCACGCACCAGGCCGTCGAGTTGGAGTGTCTCAAGGCAGACGAGTACGACCTGTTCCTCGCGCTGCTACTTGCCGAGGGTATTCGCCTCGCTCCAGCCGCTCTCCGGGCTTCCTTCGCCCAAGACCTGGCTGGCCGCCACCGGGTTCACCGCCTCGACTCCGCTGTTCGCAACCTCAGAGTTTCAACAGCTCTTTCAGGTGCTGGTCAAGGCTGGCCAAGAAGAAGAGCGATGGCGACAGGAGATGGGTAGCTTTGAGGAGGGGATGGCTGCCCTCGGCTACCCGCCGCACGGCCACATGGGTGGGGTAGGTGGTGCGCCCTTCGACACGGTGTCGGACTTCCTGAGGGGCATGCAGGGGACCATGATAGACATGTACCGGCGTCCTCAGAAGCTCATCGCGGCTTGCGAGAAGATCCTGGAGTGGAGGCTGGCGCGAGCAACCCCCGCTGACCCCAACAAGAGAGGTAGTCCCAAGAGGTTGTTCCTCCCTCTCCACAGAGGGGCGGAAGGCTTCATGTCCCGGAAGCAGTTTGAGACCTTCTACTGGCCGACGCTGAAGAAGGCTTTGCTGGCTTCTATTGACCTGGGCTTCGTCCCCATGCCGTTCTTCGAAGGCAAGTACGGCGACCGGCTGGAGTACTTGTTGGAGTTGCCCAAAGGCAAGGTGGTATGTCATTTCGAGCAAACAGATATGGCCAGGGCCAAGTCGGTCCTGGGCGGGCACCTGTGCATCATGGGGAACGTGCCCTCCTCTTTGCTGCAATTGGGTTCGCCGCAAGAGGTGGAGGAGCACTGCAAGGACCTCATCGAGACGTGTGGCAAGGGGGGAGGCTTCATCTTGACCAATGGGAGCTCCATAGACGAGGCCAAGCCGGGCAACGTCAAGGCGATGGTGGACTCGGTCAAGAAGTATGGGTGGTACTAGCCCGTAGCGATCATACAAAAAGAGGAGGACCCAGATGGCCGATACTCTGGTGACGGCAATAGCAGACCTGAAGGAAGAAGAGGCCTTGAAGATGGTCAGGGACCGACTGGCCTCTGGGGAAGACCCCCTCAAGATCCTGGAAGACGCGCGGAGCGCCATGGAGATCGTGGGCAAACGTTTCGCGGACTGCGAGTATTTCATCCCGGACCTGGTGTATTCGGGGGAGATACTGTCGCAGATCGCCGACATGACCAAGGGCAGGGTCTCCAAGGCAGTGCAACCCAAGAAACTGGGCAAGTGCATTGTGGGCACGGTGGCCGGGGATATTCACGATATCGGCAAGAACATCGTGGTGTTCATGCTGGATGTCAGCGGCTTCGAGGTCATCGACATCGGCGTGGATGTGCCGCCCCAGAAGTTCATTGACAAGATCAAGGAGACCGATGCCGGCATCGTGGCGCTGAGCGGCTTTCTCACCCTTGCCTTCGACTCGATGAAGCAGACGGTGGAGGCCATCAACGCCGCCGGCCTCAGGGGCAAGGTGAAGATCATGATCGGCGGCGGCCAGATTGACGAGCACGTGAGGAAGTACGCCGGGGCCGATGCCTACGGAGTGGACGCCATGACTGCGGTGAAGCTGGCCAAGGGGTGGGCCGGCGCCAAGTGAGCTGGCTTTGCCTGGCGCAAGCGCTAGATTGGGGAAGAGAAGATGGCGACGAGAGCAGCGGTAGAGAAGAAGGCGGGCAAGTCTCCCGAAGAGCTCTATGAGGAGAGGGAGCGGAGGATACGGGATGCCATCGAGCTAAGGGAGCCGGACCGGGTCCCCGTCACCATAGCCATGACTTACTTCGCTGCGAGGTACTGCGGGATCCCGCCGGCTGCTGCCTACTACGACGTTGTCGCTTGGAAAGAGGCCAACAAGAGGGCCGTGGTGGAGTTGGAGCCTGATACCTGGGGCGCCTTTGCCGGGACGACCTCGGGCTTCGTCTTCGAAGCGCTGGATGCGAAACAGACGCGCTGGCCGGGAGGCACCCTTCCCTCCAACACCGGCCACCAGTTCGTGGAAGGGGAGTACATGAAAGAGGACGAATACGACCTCTTCCTGTCCGACCCCTCGGATTTCGTGCTGCGGTGCTATTTGCCTCGCGTCTTCGGCGCCCTGCAACCGCTTTCCAAACTCCCTTCTCCCAAGACGTGGCTGGCCGCCACTGCTTTCACCGCCTCCACGCCTTTGTTCGCCACACCTGAGTTCCATCGCCTGTTTGAAACACTGGTCAAGGCCGGTCAGGAAGAAGAGCGGTGGCGGCAGGCCATGGACAGCTTCGACGACGAGATGGCAGACCTGGGTTTTCCGCCGGGCCGTCACGGCGTGGCTGCCGGAGGCGCACCGTTCGACGCTGTCTCGGACTTTCTCAGAGGAATGCGCGGGTCGATGCTGGACATGTACCGCCGCCCGGAGAAGCTGGTGGCCGCTTGTGAGCGGATACTGGAGTGGCGGATCGAGCGGGCCGTTCCCGCGGACCCCAAGAAACGGGGCAATCCCAAGCGGTGCTTCATGCCACTTCACAGAGGCGCCGAGGGCTTCATGTCGCGGAAGCAGTTCGAGACCTTCTACTGGCCGGGCCTGAAGAAGGCCATCCTGGCCGCCATTGACCTGGGGTTTGTGCCCATGCCCTTTTTTGAAGGCAGGTACGACGACCGCCTGGAGTACTTGTTGGAGCTGCCCAAGGGGAAGGTCGTCTGTCACTTTGAGCAAACAGACATGGCGCGGGCCAAGGCTGTGTTGGGCGGTCATTTGTGCATCATGGGAAACGTTCCCTCCTCCTTGCTGGAAATAGCGTCTCCTCAGGAGGTGGAGGACTATTGCCGTGACCTCATCAAGGTCTGCGGCAAGGGCGGCGGCTTCATCCTGACCCACGGCAGCTCGATAGACGAGGCCAAGCCGGCTAACGTGAAGGCGATGGTCGACTCGGCCAAGAAGCACGGGCGGTATTAGCCATCTGAGGAAGCTCTCGAGAGGAGGTCAGACATGGCGAAAGCTGTGAGGACGGAGGGTTCGTCGAAGGTGGCGGCCCAAGAGACGGAGAAGCGGACCAGGGCCGAGATGGAGCGCAGAACAGGCAAGTCCGCGGAGGACCTCTACCAGGAAAGGGACAAGAGGGTTAGGGATGCCGTCCAGCTCAGGGAGCCGGACCGAATCCCTATCCACATGCCCCTGGGCTATTTCCCCTGCCGGCACACCGGGGTGAGCGCCTCGGCAGCCTTCTATGACACCGTCGCCTGGACGGACGCTTGCCGGCAAACCGTCCTGGACTATGAGCCGGACGAGTTCACGGGGACTACGGGGGCGGGGTTCGATTCGGGGGGTGCATTGGGGATCCTGGACGCCATACCGAGGCGGTGGCCTGGCGGCAATCTTCCCCCGGACGCCATCAATCAGTTCGTTGAGGCGGAGTACATGAAAGAGGACGAATACTACCTCTTTCTGTTTGACCCCTCTGATTTCATGTTGAGGTTCTATTTGCCCCGTGTCTTTGGAGCGTTGGAGCCGCTGGCCAAGTTACCTCCCATCCGTAGCCTGTCGGGCACCTTCTTCACTTCGGTGGTGCCCTTGCTAGCGACGCCGGAGTTTCAGCGGGTTGGCCAGGCCATCCTGAAGGCGGGACAAGAGAAAGAGAAGTGGCGGGTGGGACTAAGCGCCTTCGCCGAAGAGATGACACGCCTCGGGTTCCCGTCGGCCGACGCGGTAGCCAACGGTTGCAGGCCCTCGGCGGCCTTTGACATAATCGCGTGCTTTCTCAGATGCATGGGGGTGTACAATGACATGCACCGTCGCCCAGACCAGCTCCTGGCGGCCTGTGACAAGATCGTGGAATGGCAGATTCGAGGCGCGCTCCCGGCTGACCCTGCCAAAGGACGGAACCCCAGGGTCACCGGCTATCCCACACACAGGAGTTCGGATATCTGGATGTCGCCGGCCCAGTTCAAGACCTTCTACTGGCCAAGTTTGAAAAAGGCCTTGCTTACCAACTCTTCCCTGGGCTATGTCACCAGCCTGAACTTCCAGGGCAAGAGCGAGTCGCGGTTGGAGTTGTTCCGTGAGCTGCCCAGGGGAAGCGTTATCTTCCGCATAGACGACCCCACGGACATGCCCAGGGCGAAAGCCGTCGTGGGCGGCTACATGTGCATCATGGCTAGCGTCCCCGCGACTCTGGTGCAACTCGGGTCACCTTCAGAGGTCGAAGAGTTCTGCAAGGACCTCATCGCGAAATATGCCAAAGGCGGCGGGTTGATCATAACGGCGGCAAGCAGCCTGGACACCGCGAAACCGGAGAACGTCAAGGTGGTGTGCGACACTGTCAAGAAGTACGGCAGGTACTAGAACGGCCGCCGGACTACAACGCCAGTTCGAGGATCTCACTTGTCAATGTGGCTGGGGAAATCGTGATACTAGCGGGGTCACGTCGGGCCGTGCCCGTGGTCCGGCTGCGACGGAATCGCAGGTCGCCCCACCGTGACGGACCGTCTCGGGTCGGCTAAACTGTAGTAAGCGCACTGCGTAAGAGGAGGCGGACTAAGAGTGGCTACCCGGCAACGAACGCGCAAGACGAAACTGGCGGCGCTGGACTCCGGGCCATATGCGGCGAAGATCAAACGGGCAGGGCAACAGGCTGACGACCTCCTTCGCAGGTACGGTGAGCCTGCCATGTCTCTGGATGAGCTTCGCTCAAAGTTGGACCAGGAACTCATCGGAGTGTCGCTCAGCGAACTGGTAGTCAAAGAGCGCGAAGCGGAATGGTAGATGACGGTCTTCTATCTGGATACCTCGGCCATCATAAAGCGATACCGTCGTGAAAGCGGTACAGACCTGGTGGACCAGCTTCTTGAAAGTCCGAGAGCGGAGGACCGCTTTTGTACTTCGTTCCTCACAGTATTGGAGCTGACATCAGGCATATGAACACAACGCACAGTATCAAGAGAGGAGTCTGATATGGCTACGAGGCGAGCTGTCTCCTCAAGGGACAAGGTGCACGGTGACGAGATGGAAGGGGGGCATGGCAAGCCTCCCGAAGAGCTTTATGAGGAACGGGAGAAGAGGATCCGGGACGCCGCCCAGCTCAGGGAACCCGACCGGGTCCCCGTAGTATTGGGTGGGACCTACTTCGCCGCCAGGTACGGCGGGCTGGACTGCGCCGCCGCTTACTACGATGTCGTCGCCTGGAAGGCGGCGTACAAGAAGATGCTGGTGGACTTCGAGCCCGATGCCTTCGGCTATGCAGCGGTCAGCTCGGGCGCCGTCATGGCCGCTCTGGGGACCCTGCAAACGCGATGGCCGGGTTTCAATCTGCCCCGTGACCAGGGCCACCAGTTCGTCGAGGGCGAGTACATGAAAGAGGACGAGTACGACCTCTTTCTTTCGGACCCGGCTGAGTTCACCTTGCGCTGCTACTTGCCCAGGGTCTTCGAGGTGCTGAAGCCACTGGCCAAGCTGCCCTCGCCCAAGACGTGGCTCTTGGGCACGAACTTCACAGCCTCCACCCCCCTGTTCGCCACGGCGGAGTTCCAGCAACTGTTCAAGGTACTGGCCGAAGCCGGGCAAGAGGAAGAGAAGTGGCGCCAGGCCATGAGCACCTTCGACGATGAGATGGCTGTCCTGGGTTTCCCCAGCAACGCCCACGGGGCGGGCGCAGGGGGCGCCCCCTTCGACTCCATATCGGACCATCTGAGGGGCATGCGTGGCTCCATGTTGGACATGTACCGGCGGCCACAGAAGCTGGTGGCGGCGTGCGACAAGATCCTGGAATGGCGGCTGGAGCGAGCTGTTCCGGCTGACCCCAAGAAGCGGGGCCATCCCAAGATAGCCTTCAGCGCCCTTCACCGGGGTTCCGAAGGCTTCATGTCCAGGAAACAGTTCGAGACCTTCTACTGGCCGACGTTGAAAAAGGCCATCCTGGCTTCAATTGACCTGGGGTACGTCCCCTGTCCCTTCTTCGAAGGCAAGTACGATGACCGCCTGGAGTACCTCCTGGAGCTGCCCAAGGGGAGCATCATCGCCCGGTTCTCGGAGACGGACATGGCCAGGGCCAAGCAGGTCATCGGCAGCCATCTCTGCTTGATGGGAAATGTCCCTGTTTCTCTGCTCCAGGTGGGGTCTCCCCAGGACGTGGACGATTACTGCAAGGACCTTATCAAGGTCTGTGGCAAAGGCGGCGGCTTCATCCTGCGAGCCTCCACCGATTCCATAGAGCAGGCGAAGCCAGAGAACGTAAAGGTCATGGTGGACTCGGTGAAGAAGTATGGGTGGTACTGAGGCAGGCGATGCAGGATGTTGCATTGGGCGCGGACCCTTTCAGAGTCGGCTCCTCTGGGTGTCATTCCCGCGAATGCGGGAATCCAGGCGCGTTGGTCGTGGCACCCAGCAAGAGCGATTCAGCTACGCCCAGCCTCACCCGTTCGGCAGGCTCATCGCAGGGCTTGGCGGTGAAACGGCCCGAGCCCAATATCATCCTGACCCCGAGAGAAGCGAGGGGGAAGGATCTTTCGACTCTCGTGGCACCAAGTCGAGGCCTAAGATCCTTCACCTTCATCCTTCTGCGGAAGGATTCCGGTTCAGGATGACATCCATGTCGGGGCCGTCTCACTGATGCATCGCTGGTTTCTGCTTTGGGGGCTCGAATGACATTCCCTGGATTGGCATCATGGTGTGAGTTGAGGACCGTGACGTGCCCGTCATAAGCGGCGTTACCTTGAACCTGGACGCGGAGCAGGTGCTCCGTCGGATGAAGACGGGGAGCGCCCCTGGGACGCAACCCAAGCTGAGAGCCTTGCTGGAGGAATGCCTTGAGGCCCTCACAGGCCTCACCGAACCGCGCTTCGTCTACGAAATCCTGCCGGTAGCCGACGGTCCATCGCCCGACCCTGCGACCAAAAGGAAGAAGCTCGGTGGCATGTCTGTCCCCCCGCAACTGCGCTCGTCGGTCAAGCTGGGCCTGGTGGTCTGCACCATCGGCCCTACGCTCGAAAGACAGGCTTCCGAGTACTTCGCTCGCGGCGAGCCGCTACGCGCCATCTTGCTGGACAGCATCGGCAACGCCGCGCTCCAAGCTCTCACCAAGGAGGCCCTGCAGCAGGTCGGGCGCGAGGCGAAGGTTGAAGGGCTCGTTTCCAGCCCCCTCGTCAAGCCCGGGGCGCTGTGCTGGCCTATCTCCAACCAGAAGCACTTGTTTCGTCTTGTCTCGCCGGAGCGCATCGGGGTCTCCTTGACCGATGGGCTGGTGATGTCTCCGCGCAAGTCCACTTCCTTCGCTGTCGGCTTGGGAATAGCACTGCCCGCCTGGATGCCCGGCGAGGCTTGCAACCGCTGCAGCATGGGGCGTATCTGTGGCTACCGGGTGAGGCCGGCGTGACGGTGCTTGGACAACCAGTGCGGCCCCAGTGATCACATTCAACGTCGTTTTCGAGCCTGCGGGGATCCAGGGCCAGTCTGTCGCTGGCGAAACGCTACTCGATGTCGCCCGGAAGGCCGGCGTGGGCATCGTCAGCATCTGCCGGGACCGGGGGACGTGCCGCAAGTGCCGGGTCAGGATAGTGAAGGGTACCGCTTCCTCAGCGACGGACGCCGAGCGCAAAGCCTTGACCGGTCGCGAGCTAGAAGAAGGGTGGCGGCTGGCCTGCCAGGCATATCCTGCCAGCGATTGCACCATAAGCGTTCCGTTGGAGTCCCTGGTGGCCGACCAGCGCTCTCAGGTCGAAGGGCTGGAAGTTGATGTAACCACTGAGCCGTCAGTCCGATCAGTAGAGTTGCATCTTGAGGCACCATCTCTAACCGACCCGAGGGCCGATGCCGACCGTGTCCTTGACGCGCTGAGGACTCAGCATGGCTTGCTGGCACGGCGAATGGACATCGGCGTCTTGCAGGGGATGTCGTCGAAACTGCGAGAGTGGGGCTGGCGCTGTCGGGCCGCTGTGCGACTTGACGAGGTGATAGCCGTTGGTCGCCAGGAAGGCAAGTCCCTTGGCCTGGCCGTGGACCTGGGCACCACCAAGATCGCCGGGTATTTGCTGGACCTGGAAACGGGCCGTACCCTGGCGGCTAGAGGCGTAGCCAATCCCCAGGCGGCTTATGGCGGCGACGTCATCAGTCGCATAGACGGCACTATCAGAGCTCCGGGCGAGGCGGCCCAGCTTCAGTCGCTCGTGGCGGATGACCTGAACCGGATGGCGCGCGAGATGTGCCAGGAGACCGGCAGCGACACAAGAGGCATTGTGGACGCTGTGGTGGTGGGGAACACGGCCATGCACCACCTGTTCCTGGGTCTTCCGGTGCGACAATTGGCGTCGGCGCCCTTTGTTCCGGCCGCGTCCGGGGCAATAGATGTGAAGGCCAGGGATGTGGGCCTGGAGTTGGCGCCGGGCGCTTACGTGCACTTGCTGCCCAACATCGCGGGCTTCGTGGGCGGCGACCACGTGGCCATGCTGCTGGCCGTGGGCTTCTGGCGTAAGGAAGAGTTGGTGGTCGCCCTGGACATCGGCACCAACACCGAGGTTGCTCTGACGCAGGGGGGACGGATAACCAGCGTCTCCTGCGCCTCAGGGCCGGCCTTCGAGGGGGGGCATATCAAGCACGGCATGAGGGCGGCCCGGGGAGCCATCGAGCGGGTGCGCATTGACGGGAACAGCGTGGACTACCAGACCATCGAGGATGCGGCGCCCGTGGGGGTCTGTGGCTCGGGCATCCTCGATGCCATTGCGCAGTTGTGTCTGGCCGGCGTGGTGGACCCCAGTGGTCGCATGCACGGCGGCCATCCCCGAGTCCGCACCGAGAAGGGAATCCGTGAGTTCGTGCTGGTATATGAAGACGCCAGCGGGACCGGCCAACCTATCGTCGTCACACAGCAAGACGTACGTGAGTTGCAGATGGCCAAGGCGGCCATGCGCGCCGGGATTCAAGCGCTCCTGGACGCCACAGGACACAAGGAAGAGGACATCAAACAGGTGGTCATCGCGGGCGCCTTCGGCTCCTACATTGACATCGAGAGCGCCTGCGCCATCGGCATGTTGCCCTCCTTGCCGTTGGAGCGCTTCCGACAGGTGGGGAACGCCGCCGGGACCGGCGCCAGGCTGGCGCTGCTGTCCTCAGCGAAGCGGGCCGAAGCGCAAGACATCGCCTCCCGTGCTCGCTACATCGAACTGGCCAGCGCACCGAACTTCATGCGCATCTTTGCCGACGCGTGCAGCTTGCGACCGGGAAGGCTCCAGGGCCGGACAAGAAACGAACGCAAGGGGAACGACGGATGATAACTCGTGTCTCCGGCAAGACAAAAGAAGTGCTCATAGGCGATGGACGGCCGACGGTGCTCATCGGCGAGCGCATCAACCCGGCTGGCAAGAAGAAGCTTGCCGAGGCGCTGAGGACGGGCAATCTGGACCTGGTGCGAGAGGAAGCCCAGAGGCAGGTTGCGGCAGGAGCCGACATCATAGATGTGGCGGTGGGGACCTTCGGTGTGGATGAAGTCGCCCTCCTGCCCCGCGTGGTGAAGCTGTTGCAGGAAGCGGTGGAGGCTCCGCTGTGCCTGGACAGCCACAACGTGGCTGCCCTGGAAGGCGCTCTCAAGGTCTACAGCGGAAAGGCCCTGGTGAACTCGGTGACCGGCGAGGAGCAATCGCTGCGGGAGGTACTGCCCTTGGTGGGGCGCTTTGGAGCGGCGGTGGTTGGCCTGCTGCAAAGCGACGAGGGTATCCCCAAGACGCCGGACCAGCGGCTGGCGGTCGCCCGCAAGATAGTGGAGCGGGCCGAGGCCGCCGGCGTGTCCCGAGACAACATCGTGATAGACTGCCTGGCGCTGGCGGTGGGCGCCGATGCCACCTCGGGCCAGACGACGCTGGAGACTATTCGCCGGGTCAGGCAGGAGCTGGGAGTTAACATAACTCTGGGGGCCAGCAACGTGTCCTTCGGCATGCCCGACCGGGAGCCCATCAACAACGCCTACGTGGCCATGGTCCTGGCGGCCGGGGCCACCTGCCTCATCGTGGACGTGGGCAAGATCCGTCCGGCCATCCTGGCCGCGGACATGGTGTTAGGCCGAGATGAACGGGCCCGGCGCTATATCGGTGCCTACCGGCAGAGGGCTAGGGAGAAGCAGTAGACTGGGGCGACGCCCCACGCGCAGCCGTTCTTCGCTGCCGCCGGGCCCTCAACAGGCGTTTGGCGTCTTCCGTGACGATGAGCGCTTCCAGACCGCGCTTCACGAGGGCGGCCTTGTCCGTGATGCCCGTAAGTCTTGAGGCAGTCTCAAGTAGCGCTTCGTCAATGTCCAGGGTGGTCTTCATGCGAGCCTACCATTATTACTCCCATGGGCGTTAGAGCAGCACACGTCAATGTTGGCTGCCGGTGGTCTTTCCTGCCCTCTCCCCCCTTCGTGGGGGAGTCCCGATTGGGCTTCGCCCATGCGGGATCCCGTGTGCAATCGGGAAGTTGGAGAGAGGGGGAGCCGACCTGTTGACTGCCTTTCTTCCTGATTAGTATCGCTCGCTGCCTAGTTTCACCCTCATCCCTTCACTGCGTTCAGGGCAGGCTCTAACCTTCCCCCATCAAGGGGGAAGGGACAGGACCTAACCCGCAACCGGGATGCCTACTTCAGCCCGTACCGCCTCGGGTGCTCCTTCATGTCCTTTTCGAAGGCCTGGACGATGGACTCGAGGGTCTCGTGCTGCGGCTTCCAGCCCCACTCCTTGCGGGCGTAGCTGTCGTCGAAGACCTTCATCACGGCGTGGGAGCCGCGGACCTCGGGGCGGACAGAGCTATCGGCGCGATAGGTAACCTTCGTTCCGGGGTAGCGCTTTTTCAGGAGGGCTTCCACCTCGGCGGCTGTAGTAACGGGAGGGATACCGGTAACGTTGTAGTTCTGCATCTGGATCTTCTCGGGCGGCGCGTCCAGTATCATGGCGCAGGCCCGGGCGCAGTCGGTGACGTATATCAGGGAGATGCCAGTGTCGGGCCCGCCGTAGACGCACTCGTTGGGCTTGCCAAGGATGGAATCCTCGATCATGGGTGGCGCCCAGTGGCCGGGAGTCCGCACGTTGGGGCCGATCATGTGGGCGAAGCGCACGGAGCGGAAGTCCAGGCCGAACTTGCCCTTGTATATCCGGCCCAGTCCTTCGCCATAGAGCTTGCCACAACCGTACATGGTCACGGGGCGCTGAAGGCTGGTGTCGGTGACCACACTGTCGTGCCCGAGGCCGAAGGTGCCCAGGGTGCTGGTGAACATCATCTTCTTGACGCCGAACAGCCGGGCCGCCTCCAGGACGTTGTAGGTGCCGATGACGTTGGCACGGAAGGAGGCCCAGATGTCCAGCTCGGACATATAGGTGAGCATGGAGCCGAGGTGGTAGATCTCGGTGATGCCGTTGTCCTTGACCGCGTTGAAGACCTCGGAGTAGTTGCTGAGGTCTGCCTGTATCAGTTTCACCTTGCTGGCGAAGTCCTCGATTCGGTAGCGGTTTATGGCGATGTCGAGTATGACCACTTCGTCGCCGCGGGCGACCAGTTGCCGCGCCAGCTCCGCCCCGATGTACCCCGTGCCTCCGGTGACAAGCTTTGCCATGACGTGCTACCTCCTGTTGGATGTTATTCGGCTATGTTTGAGTTTAGCCTGGTGTCAAACGGGCCTGCTTCTGTGTCATGCTGACTGCGAGCGAAGCAAGCGGGAAGAATCTTAGGCCCTGCCCTGGCACAAGGACAGACCTAAGATTCTTCATCCTTCCGCGGAAGGATGAAGAATGACATCGACGGCCTAGGATTGGCCACAGGCCGCTGCTGCTCGAATGAATGTCAAATCTACTTGTCCTTCGGCCACCACAGCTCCTTCAGCCGCTGTATGTACTCCCTGTCCCGATTCTCCACGGCCTCATCGAACCTCTCCGGGTCCACGAACCAGGGCTTGCCTTGCGCCATGCGCTGCCGGACCTTCTCCATCACCTCGGGCGCGGGTGGGGCCTCCGCGCTCTGCCGGCCACGCATGGTCACCGTAACGTCTGTCGGCCACTTCCAGATGCCGGCCAGGTCGTAATGCCCCATGGGGCCTTCGTGAGGCATGCGGAAACCGAAGGTGGACCTCACTCCCAGCTCGATGTCCTCGGCGGAGGCGACGCCTTCTGCCCACAGTCGGTTGGCTTCCATGGCCATGGCGGCCTGGATGCGGTTGAGCAAGTATCCCGGCCGCTCCTTGAGCACCCTGATGGGCACCTTGCGGATCTTCTTCATCAGCTCGTAGGTCAAGTTGAAGGTCTCGTCCGAGGTGCCCGGCCCTTTGGCCACCTCAACTCCTGGCACGATGTGCGGCGGCGCGAAGTAGTGGGTCAGCGCTACCTTGTCCTGCCGTTTGACGTCCGAGGCGAAGTCGCTGAGCACCAGGGACGACGTATTGCTGACGATGATGGTGTGCGGCGGGCAGAGGCCGTCCAGCCTGTTGAAGAGCACGCGCTTGTCCTGAGACCTCTCAATGATGGCCTCGGTGATGAAGTCGCTGTTGGCGGCCACCCGGGCCAGGTCGGTGGTCGTGGTGATCCTTCCCAAGGCGTCCTTGGCCTGTTTGCGGGTTATCAGCTTGCCATCGACGAACAGGCCCAGGGCGGACTCGACGTTCTTCACTGACCGCTTCAGGACTTCATCGCCAATGTCGCTCATGATGGTGGGGTATCCCCACAGAGCGAAGTTCAGAGCGATGCCGAAGCCCATGGTCCCCCCGCCCACCACGCCCACCTTCTTGATGTCGTTCACATCCATGTTGCGCCTCCCTACGCAGAGAATGCGTGCTAGCTGTCATTCCCGCGAAAGCGGGAATCCAGGCTTCTTATGATGAGACGCCTTGCGTTTGTGCCTGTCCGGGTCGGATTGTGGCGGCCCCATGCAATCGGGGAGTTTACCATGCCCACCGATATGCGATTCTAGGCCCCAGGCTGCCAGGTGTCAAGCCGACTCTGCTATAATAGCCCCAAAAGTGTTAGTGAGGCGAACTATGGACCGTGCCCAGGGCCTGGCTGCCGTCAGGGCGAACGTAACGAACGTCAATACGGTGAAGCACATGCTGGCCGTGGAGGCCGTGATGCGGGCGCTGGCGCGACGATTGGGGCAGGACGAGGAAGCCTGGGGCCAGGCGGGCCTGCTCCATGACATTGACCTGGAAGTCACCAACGCCGACATGGAGACCCACAGCCGCGTCAGCGCCGACATGGCCCGCAAGCTGGGCGCCTCCGAGGCCGTGTGCCAGGCCATCCTCGTTCACAACGAGAGGCATGGCATCCCGCGCCAGACCTCATTCGAGAAGGCCCTATGGTGCGCCGACCCGGTCACCGGCCTGGTCACCGCCGTCGCCCTGGTGATGCCCGACAAGAAGCTGGCCAGCGTTCAGGTCTCATCTATCTCGAAGCGCTTCAAGCAACTGCGCTTCGCCGCCGGCGCCAACCGGGACCAGATCGCCTCGTGCAGCGAGCTGGGCCTGGAGCTGGACGAGTTCCTGTCCCTGGGCCTGGAGGCGATGAAGGGGGTGGCGGGGGGGGTGGCAAAGTAGTCGTGAAGTAGCGAACGACGAATGTTAGGTGTTGGAGAGCGGGCGAAGTTCTGGCCGTCTAGCTCGACCTCGCTGCTTTTGAGGTGTGGTGCTTGTAGCGCAGATGTTCTCCGGGGCAGGACCATACGCCTTTCAAACCGCGGACGCGCGCCACAAAGTCCTCACACTTGGGACAATAGACCAGATTCCTCAGACCGATCACCGCATCGCAAAACTCACTTGCTTCTGCTGCGGTCACTTGGGAAGCCCACTCGTTCCAATGTGCTCCCGCCCAGTTGCGGAGGTTTCGTAGTTGTTCCAGCTTGTCAATGTCTGTGCGCGTAGCGGAGATAAATGCGGAGTTTCCTCTTGCAGCTTTGGAGAAGCCGTTCCATAAGGGGCCGATGGTATATTCGCCCTTAATCTTGAACGGAACTGAGACTTCCAATCTGTCGCACAAGTTCTGGAGCATCTCTTCGAGAACTCTACCAGCTTTGGAGATCCGGTCGCTGGGCTTCGCCGCTTTGCCCTCCGGTGCCACCAACCACTCGTAGTCTGCCAAGTGGTCCCCCCAAACCGGGCCCGTTTCAAGGCTCCAAGTAGCGATTCTGTGCCGCGTAAACTTCCTTCCCGGGAGGTACTTGCGGGCGGCCTCTTTCAAGTTTTCGAACCAAAGCGGGTCATGAGTGGTAATGATTATCTGATGGTCCTTGAATTCCTCAAAGATCAGGTCGGCTGTGGCCCGCCTGTGATCTCCGTCCACGCTGTGCATGACGTCGTCTAGAACCAGTAACGCCAGTTCGGGGCGCTGCTCGTAATGGAGGCGGCGAATCGCCAGAAACAGGCACAATCCGAGTGAATCTAGATGACCCTCGCTAAAGAATCCCCTTGGGTC
>ORJL010918233.1_pt1 | contig 17652 bp, 14 predicted proteins | sample 1779941 | NCBI WGS metagenome assembly ORJL01 (sample SAMEA104232317, study PRJEB22302) | groundwater metagenome | biome: forest; feature: aquifer; material: groundwater | place: USA | collected 2011-08-07 | depth 5.8 m | reverse complement strand
TCGAAGCCCGCGTCCACGCCCGCATCGAAGCCCGCGTCCACGCCCGCATCGAAGCCCGCGTCCACGCCCGCATCGAAGCCCGCGTCGGTCGGCGGTACGCCCGCGTCGACGTCCATCCCGCCCGCGTCGACGTCCATCCCGCCCGCGTCGACGTCCATCCCACCCGCGTCGACCGGCGTGCTCCCGTCGCGCGGACCCGCGTCCGTCGCGCCGCCATCACGCACGGCGCCGTCGCCTCCCGCGTCCGAGACCGGGACGCCATCGTCGTCGCCGCAAGCGGTGAGCAGAGTGACGCCCAGAACGAGAACGGTGCGGAGGAAAGTGCGTTGGGTCATGGCGGGACGGAATGTACAGGCGCCCGGCGCGAGAGGCCATGGCCCCCCGGCACGTTGCCCCCGGGCTCGGGGCGACCTACTGTGGGGCCAGGCTGTTCGTTGAAAACTGGGGGCGAAACGGTTTCGACGGGGATGTCGACGTGCTGGTGGCGTGACCGTCGGCGCTCGTAACGACGTAAATACTGCGAGCAAACAGAGCTGCGAACGATAACGCACTCGCTCTTGCGGCCTAACTAAGCCAAAGGAGCCGTCGACCCTGGGAGGCTGCCAGTGCTCCCTTGGAAGACGTCATCGAACTGGCTAGCTGTCGCCAAGCGATCCGGGCGAACGGCGAAACTCCAGGATCGATAGCGGTGATGCGAGCCCGCCCGTGGGCGCAACTCACCGCGATACAAAACGCGGGCTAGGCACGTAGAGGCCAGCGCAGAGCATTCCCGGACCCGGGTTCGACTCCCGGCGCCTCCACTACTAACGCATTGATAATACTCGCTTTTGCGACTCCCGATCCCGCTGCGTCACCGCTTGCGTCACCGCCAGCGACACGACGCAGCGGGAGAACGAGCCCCCGACGCACGGCGAGGCGCAGCACCGAGACGGCGGCGCACAGCTCCGGCCAGCCGAAGTACGTGTACGCGTCGATCATCGCGCCGGCCGCGTTGTGCGTGATCCGTTCGAGCACGTCGACACGTGCGCCGTCCGTGCGACAGAGCGTGATCATGGCGCGCCGGAAGGAGTGAAAGTCGCGCCCCGTCGGGTCGAGCCCGATCTTCTTCGCGTGTCTGTGAGCGGCCTTCGATCCGAGTGACTGCTTGGAATGGTGCGCTGCGTCCGCGTGCTGGGGTCGAGCAGTGCGCAGCTTCGCGTTGCGCGGCACCACGAAGTCATCAGGCGTCGGCCGCCGGCACATGAAGAGCGGCCAGCCCTCGATCTTCCATGCCGCGAGCAAGCGCTGTAGCTCGGGATGGATGGGGATGTCGCGCGGGCGCTCCGTCTTGAGAGTCTCACCGCCGTATTGCAACCGCAGCGCCCACCGCCACAGCGGCCGGGCCTGGACGTCCAGATCGCGCCAGCGCATCCCGGCGATCTCTCCCAGGCGTGCGCCCGTGAACGCTGCGATCGCGTACCCGACACGACGATCCTCGGGAACGCGGTCGTCCGAGATCAATGCTTCGACCTCGGCGCGCGTCCACGCGCCGACCACGCGGGAGCGCACGTTGCGTGGAAGCGTGCCGCGCGGGAGGTTCTTCGCCACGTTCTCGGAGATCAGATCCTCGAACCGTGCTCGGGCGAGTAGCGCCGAGAGCGTGCCATGCACGTTCAGGATCGTCTTGGGTGCGAGCGTGCCGCCGAGCTGCGCTACCAGCGCCCCCACGTCGCGGGGCCGGAGATCCGCCATGCGGCGCGCGCCGAGCGACGGGAGGACGTGATCGCGGAGGATCTGATCCTCGCCGCCGACCGTGCGAACGCCCGACGTGCGCCGGTGCTCGATCCAGCGCTTCGCGTAGGTGGCGAGCGTCTGGTCACCCGACCCAGCGCCGCGCTGGTACGTGCCCGCCGCGACCTCCGCGCGGCGCTGGCGGAGCAGGCGCACGGCGTCGTCCACGGCGGAGCCGCCGACCTCCTGAACGCGCACACCTTCGGGCGTGCGGAAGTCGATCCAGTAGGAACGCTGGCCGCTGCGATAGCGACGCTCGTGGATTCCCGGCGGGAGCGGGTTCTTCCGAAGGCGCGGCATCACTTCTTCGCCTTCCGACGCGCGTGCGCCTTGTTCGCCAGGTCACGGAGCCACTCGGAGAGCGGCACGCCAGCAAGCGCGGCGTCCTCGTGCCACGCGTCGCGCTCGTCGTCGCGGCACCGAAGTTGAAACGAGGCGTCGAGACGCTCCCCCGCCGGCATCCTAGGTCGCCCGCGTTTTGTAGCCCGTTTCATCATTTATTATAGTGACACGAAATCGGCACGCGTGTCAATCCTCCCCGTTTTCGCGCGAAAGATAGGCAAGCAGATCGCCACGCCGGAACCTCAGCAGCTTTCCGACGTGCGCCGACGGGATCTCGCCGCTCGCCGCAAGTTTCCCGATCGTTCGCGGGTGGACGTGCAGCATCTCGGCGACTCCGTCTGCGTCGAGCCAGTCGTCGTTGCCAGGCTCGGGCCGGCGCTCGGCGACCACGCGACGCACGACCGCCTCGACGAGTTGCTCGAGCTCCTCGACGGTCACGGTCACCACGCGCACAGGTTCGCTCATGACGCGCTCCGGGGGGGGGCTGCGGCTCGGGGCGATGCGTCTGCGGGCGACTCGGGGCAACGTCGGTGCACCGTTTCGCCCTTCGCGCCCGCGCAGGGCGCCGAGCCCGCATGTGCGAGCACGAGACGCACTACGCAAGCGAGCGCCTCGTCGATCACCACTCCACCTCGGCGTAGTAGTCCGCGATGTCGCGCCCGATGACGCGGGTGTAGATGCTCGTCGTTACCGCGCTCGCGTGGCCGAGCGCCTCCTGCACGATGTTGAGCGGGACACCGCTGAGCAGTGCGTGCACCGCGTGACCGTGGCGCAGCGCCCTCGCGTTCGCCCGCTTGCGCTCCACCCCGACGGCGACCAGTGCGTCGCGTGTGATCTCGAACCCGCGCGACCTCGACCATCGAAAGAGCCGGTCATCGAGACTCAGCTGCCGCTTGTTGATCAGGACTGCGAGCTCGCCGAGCAGTCCGGGGGACACGGGCAGCGCGCGGGCGTGGCGCTTCCGACGCTTGAGGGTCGCAAGCCGCAACGTCTTGGCCCCGAAGTCGAGGTCTGCGACGCGAGCTGCGAGCGCCTCCGAGATGCGTGGGCCGAGCTCGAACAGCAGACGAACGAACGCACGCTCCGTTGGCTTGTCGTCGGTGAGCAGGTCGAGCGCGGCGTGGACTTCGGTCGCGCGGACGTATTCGGGCAGTGGGCCGCCAGATGCCCGTGCGAGCGCCTGACGCATCGGCACCATAGCGGAGCCCGCCCCACGCCCGCGATGCGAGCCTGCGGGGCGCTGCGCGGTGGAAACGATGCTCGCATGTGCGACCGGCACGATCGCTGCGGACGCGCCATCGAACACTTCCGGGCGGTTCTGTTCGGTCACGCGCCGCCTCCCTGCGGGCCAGGCCTCGCGAGGCGCCTCGCGAATCCGCCAACGGTCATCGCGCCGGTCGAACAGTTCGAGCATTCTGTCCTGACCGTGTCCGCGACGTCTGCCCTAGCGGACGGGGTTCTATCTCCGGCTCCGAGCGGAGAACGACGGAAGGTGTTCTGACGCGGTTCTACCTCAGGCTCCGGGCTGACGACCGTGCGCCGCCCGTCGCCGTCGCGGGTCGTCAACCCCGTAGAAGACGTTGCCCGCTCTTTGTCGTCCGGTGCGCAGCCCGCCCGGAGCCGGAGGTAGAACCCCGTCAGAGGTTTCGTCACAGGATCGTTCTTCGCTGCCGCGCCACCGGTCGTTGTGACGTGACGACCGTGATGGCTTTTCTCTTCTTCTTCAGAGAAAGAAGAAAAGGTCTGCACGGTCAACACGGTCGTCACGGTCATCACGGTCATCGACCCGGCTCGATGGAGTAGCGGACGCCGCGATTCGACCGGTGGCGCTCGACTCGAAGAAGCCCCGCCGCCCGGCCCCGGACGTCGCCCAGCCAGATGCCGAGCCGCTGCGGATCGCGCAGGACTGTCTGGAAGTCCGCACGGTGCCCTAGACGCTTGCAGATCTCATCGAGCAGTTCCTCCAGCGTGTACTGGCGGCCCGTGGAGGCTGGGTCATTGGCGATCTCCCAAAGAGCGGCGAAGCACGGATCCGCGTCGCACAGCACCTTGATGCGCTCGTCGCTCATGCCCGCGAGAGCCGCCGTGAGCGCTGGCCCCTCCCCGAGCTCGTCGGCGACAACCCGACCGATGCGCTCGAAGTCCGCGAGGCGGTGTGAGGCAGTCGGTGACGCCGTCGGCAGCCTGAGCTCGACCACGCGACACAGCCGATCGATCTCGCGCGCCGCGTCCTTCTCGTGAGCCCGAAACTCGCGCTCCAGGTCGTCGTTGCTGCGGTAGCTGGCGAGCGCCGCCAGCCGCAAGATGAGCATCCGGTCCATCGTCTCGGCGCGCAGGAGCGGTGCGTGGACCGCCGTGATGATGATCGTGGCGCGAGAGGTGACCTTCGTCAGTTCCGTGTTCGAGTAGTGCGTCCTCTTCTTCGAGGTGGTACCCGTCACCGCCTGCGCGAGCGCCGAGCTCAAGTAACGCGGTGCCTCGTTCACGTTGTCGAGCGCGAGCACGCCTGTCTCGCTGACGCACAGCCAGAAGTCCTCCTCTCGAGGTGGCACGGCCGTGACCTCGAAGTCGCGCTCGCCCGTCACGAGCCGCCCGAGCCGGCGGGCGAGCGTCGACTTTGCCGAACCCGGCGAACCGAGGAGTTCGAGGAGGGGGACTTGCGGCGGTGCCCGCTTCGTACGGAACGCGTTGCGCCGGAGCCGAGCGCACACGAGCCAGATCGTGAGAAGCACGATCGCGACAGGAGCGTCGAGCTTGAATGACTGAAGGACGAGAGCTATCTTCGACATGTCTTCTCCGTGGTCGCGCTCGACGTTCCCCGACCAAAGGTGCGTCGAGCGCGAAGTTCTTTTCAGCGGTCAATCGGCGTTCGTTCGTGCCTTCTCGCTCATGCCTCACCGCGAACGCGGGCGGCCGCAGGATGGCGTGGTGGCGTCACCGTTCGCGCCACGATGAAGTGCTCGAGGTCGACGCTCCGGTACCGAACGAGTCGGCCCAATCGCACGTAGCGCGGTCCGGCGCCGGCTCGACGCCAGTTCGAGAGTGTTGCGGCCGCTACGCCGAGAAGACGCGCAGCCGCGCGTTCGTCGAAGATGTCACCGGACCGCTCGGGAGGTGTCGCCACGATTGGGAACGTGGCGCTTCCTCCGTGCAGCGGGGAGTGACTCCGGCGCTCGCGGGCCGCAGTCACCCTTGGGCAGACCAAACGGCAACGCGACGCGAGTGCCCGCAAGCTCGTCCGCCTGTTCGCGGTAGTAGGCCTTCCGCTGGTCGGCCGTTAGCCGCACCGTTCTGCTTCCCAACATGGCGTCCATTCGGGCGATCGTGGCGTCGAGCTCGGTCGGGCCGTGGACATCCGTGCGGTTCCTCGGATCCCACTTCAGCGCCGCGAGCGCCCTCCTGTACTGGCGAAGCACGCTGCGGGCTCGTTTCTCAGTCGATTCGCTGTCGGAGCCTGCGTGCCCGAGGTCGAGCACGCGCGACATCACGGCGCATGCCCCGGCCTTGCGTCGAGAGGCCTTCAACGGCAGCCCGTGGTCGCGCAGTAGTTGCACTCCGACGAGCAGCAACTGGTCGTGCGGCGTGAGCGGGCCGACAGGCCGATGCAGTACTTCTGTGCGACCGAACGCGAGAAGCTGATCGATGCATTCGAGCGTCGGTTCGTGCATCAGTTCGTCCGCCACCAGTTCTTCGCGCAGTTTCTTCAGCGCTCGCGTCGCTTCAGCCCAGGCGCGTGCTCGCGGATCGGCGTCGAGGCTCTCCGCAACTGTGGGCGGGAGGTAGCGCACGATCGCGGCGGCAATGTGCGGCGCGGCCTGCTCGGGCATGCCTTCGATCCGTCGAAGGACGTCAACCAAACGATTGAAGGGCACGCTTGGCATGTTGGTTCCCGCTCGCAGCGACTCCACGTCCTCCGAGAGCGCGCACTCGCAACCGCGAACGGCGCGCTCGGGGCTTCCAGACTTCACCACGAGAACGCCCCCGCGTGAAGGCTGCGGGACGATGAAGTCGGCGCGCGACTCGTTGGGCCGGCTACGGCGCCGCGACCGTGACCGGTGTCTCGCGCGGGGTGGTCCCGCCGTCGCCCAGTTGACCCGACGAGTTGGTCCCCCAGCACACGACCGCGTCCGAGGGGCGCGCACGGCGCACGGTCACGGCTGACCCGTCGCCTCCAGCCAGGATCGCACGGTCCCCCATCAAGCAAGGCGGCCTTGTCAGTTTGCGTCGAGCCTGCGCGTCGATTCCATGAAGCTCGCGATGCGGATATGCTCGCGGCCCTCGCGGGATCGCGAATCGGGGCCGAGGTTCAGCTCCATCTCGGCCTCTCGACGGCGATAGGCGATAGGACGGCATGATCACTCTCGAAAGCCTGAAGCCAGGCATGTCGCTGGTCGGCGTCGAGCCAACGCTGGTCGTCACGTTGGTCGCCGTCGTGCCGATCGGGGACGGCGCTGTGCAGGCCATCTACAAGACCTCCGAGGGCACGCTCAAAGACCGCCTTCTGACGCGTGGCGACGAGGCCGGCATCAGCGTCGCCACGACCGAGCGCCCGTGGGCGTTCGATGGCGACGGCGAGGCTTTCAAGCTTGCCGTCGAGGCCAAGCGCATCGACCTCGCCTTCTTGTTCGACCCGATGATGGCCGTCCACACGTCGAACGTGGAGCCGCTCCCGCACCAGATCACTGCGGTCTACGAGGCGATGCTGCCCCGCCAGCCCTTGCGCTTCGTCCTTGCCGACGATCCCGGCGCAGGCAAGACGATCATGGCCGGCCTCTACATTCGCGAGCTGCTCATGCGTGCGGATGCCCGGCGCATCCTCATCGTCGCTCCCGGAAGCCTCGTCGAGCAGTGGCGCGACGAGCTGTTCGAGAAGTTCGGCCTGGAGTTTCGGATCTTCTCCAAGGAGCTCGAAGCCGCTTCACCCAGCGGGAACCCCTTCGAGGATCACGACCACCTCATCGTCCGGCTCGACCAGATGTCGCGCGCCGAGGATGCCCAGGAAAAGCTCTGCCTAGCGTCGTGGGACTTGGTCGTGTTCGATGAAGCCCACAAGCTCTCCGCCCACTTCTACGGCCGGGAAATCCAACGGACCAAGCGCTTCAACTTCGCGGACAAGATCGGTCAGCACACGCGGCACCTGCTGCTCATGACTGCGACGCCGCACAACGGCAAGGAAGAGGATTTCCAGCTCGTCCTGTCGCTTCTCGACTCGGACCGCTTCTACGGGAAGTTCCGCGACGGCGTCCACCAGGCCGATTGCTCCGACCTCATGCGCCGCATGGTCAAAGAGGAGATGGTGAAGTTCGACGGAACGCCGCTCTTCCCGGAACGCAGGGCGTACACCGTCAACTACAAGCTCTCGGACATCGAGGCCGCGCTCTACGAGTCCGTGACGCAGTACGTGCAAACGGAGATGGGCAAGGCGGACCAACTAGACGGGTCGCGCAAGGGGGCCGTTGGTTTTGCGCTCGCTTCTCTCCAGCGCCGCCTCGCCTCGAGCCCCGAAGCCATCTTCCAGTCGCTGCGGCGCAGGAAGGAGCGACTCGAACAGCGCGTCCGTGACGAGAAGCTCGGCATGCGCGGTCAGCAAGTCCTTGCCGAGACGCTCGCCGACATTCCCGAGGACGACGACGATCTCAACGCCGACGAGCAGGAGAACCTCGAAGAGACCCTCGTCGATCAGGCCACCGCTGCCCGCACGATGGCCGAGCTGGAGGGGGAGATCGTCATCCTTCAGGGACTCGAACGGCAGGCAAAATCCGTCGTCGTCTCCGGGCAAGATCGGAAGTGGGATGAGCTTTCCCGCATCTTGCAGAACAACCCGTCGATGCACGATGCCGGCGGGCGGCAGCGGAAGCTCATCATTTTTTCTGAGCACCGCGACACGCTGAACTACCTCCACCAGCAGATCGCCGGCGTCCTCGGCAACGCAGACGCAATCGTCACCATCCACGGCGGGACGCATCGTGATGAGCGTCGGCGCATCCAGGCGATCTTCCGCTCGGACCCCGATGTCCGTGTGCTCGTCGCGACCGACGCCGCTGGCGAAGGCGTGAATCTTCAGAACGCCAACTTGATGGTCAACTACGACCTGCCGTGGAATCCAAACCGCCTGGAGCAACGCTTCGGCCGCATCCACCGCATTGGTCAGCAGGAGGTCTGTCACCTCTGGAACCTGGTCGCGAACGAGACCCGCGAAGGCGCGGTCTTCTTTCGGCTTCTTGAGAAGCTCCGCGTCGAGAGCGAGGCGCTCAACGGCCGCGTCTTCGACATCCTCGGCGAGGTTTTCGAGGGCATCAGCCTCAAGGAACTGCTCCTCCAGGCGATTCGCTACGGCGACCAGAAGGAGGTCCGCGATCGGCTGAGCCAACGAGTCGAGAACGCTTTTGATCGCGACCACATTCGCGGCATTCTCGATCGCAGCGCGCTGGCACAGGAGAGCATGAGTGCCGAGCGTCTCTTCGCCGTGAAGGAAGAGATGGAAAAGGCGGAGGCTCGCCGCCTTCAGCCCTACTTCGTCCGCTCCTTCTTCACGAAGGCCTTCGAATCGCTCGGCGGTTCCATGCATCCGCGAGAGGCCGCGCGCTTCGAGATCACGCATGTCCCCGCCACCATCCGCGAGCGCGACCGCCGGATCACAGGCCGCAACCGGCGCGAGCTCGCTCCGGTGCTCAAGCGCTACGAGCGAGTGTGCTTCACTCGCGAAGCGGTGCGTCCGCTCGACAAGCCGGGCGCGGCTTTCGCGGCGATGCTCCATCCCGGCCATCCGCTGATGCTCGCGGTGAGCGACCTGCTGCTGGAGCAGCACGGCAACCTTCTGCGGCAAGGCACCATCCTCGTTGACCCGGCTGACGAGGGCGAGGAGCCGCACCTTCTGTTTCTGCTGACGCACGAGATCAAGTCCGGCAACGATCAAGTGCTCTCGAAGCGTCTGCAGTTTGTCCGCGTTGCGCCCGATGGCTCGGCGGCGTTCGCTGGTTGGGCACCGCACCTCGATCTCGAGGCCATCGCGCCTGCCGACCGTGCTCTGCTCAAGGACGTGCTCGCCGAACCTTGGATTCGCGCTGACCAGGAGCAGCGTGCCCTCGCCCTTGCTGCTGTTTCGCTTGTGCCGGAGCACTTCAAGGAAGTCGCCGAACGCCGCATCGCCCATGTGGACAAGACGCTGGCCGCCGTCCACGAGCGCCTCACCAAGGAAATCTCCTTCTTGTCCGATCGCTGGATGAAGCTCCGGGAGGATCAGGCGGCCGGCAAAGACGTCCGGTTGAACGTCGAGAAGGCTCGCCGCACTGTCACCGACCTCGAAGGCCGACTGGAGAACCGGAAGAAGGAACTCCAGTCCATGCGCCACGTCACCTCCGCCACGCCCGTGGCTCTCGGTGGCGCGCTGGTCGTCCCCGCCGGGTTGCTGCGCCGGCTACGCGGCGAACCAGGCGAGAACGGATCAGTGTTCTCTGCCGACCCGGCCGCCCGTAGCCGAATCGAGTTGCTCGCCATGAACGCAGTGAGGCGAGTCGAGGAAGGGCGTGGCTGCCGCGTGGTGGATGTGTCCGCGCAGAAGTGCGGCTGGGACCTGACGTCGTATCCACCCGCCGTCGAGGGCAAGCAGCCCGACGCACGCCACATCGAGGTGAAGGGACGCATCCAGGGCGCGGCGACGATTACCGTTACTCGCAACGAGATGCTCTACGCGCTCAACCAGGCCGACAGGTTCATCCTCGCCATCGTCCTTGTCGGCGAGGACGACGCGGTGGACGGTCCTCACTACCTGCGCAATCCGTTCGACGCGGAACCCGGTTGGGGAGTGTCGTCCGTGAACTACGAGTTGAAAGCGTTGCTCGAAAGGTCGGTGCGCGCCTGATGAGCTATCCGATCAAGTCGCCGCGCAAGCTCATCGAAGTCGCGCTACCGCTCGACGCCATCAATGTGGCCTGCGCGAAGGAGAAATCGATCCGGCACGGGCATCCGAGTACGCTCCATCTGTGGTGGGCGAGGCGGCCGTTGGCGGCCGCAAGGGCGGTCCTCTTCGCGCAACTCGTCAACGACCCCGGTTACCAGCAGGGTGGCGGGTTCAAGTACGGCAAGAACAAGAAAGAGGCCGCCATCGAGAGGAAGCGGCTCTTCAAGATCATCGAGGACCTCGTGTTGTGGGAGAACACTACCAACGAGGAAGTGTTGGAACGGGCCCGCGCTGAGATTCGACGCTCGTGGCGCGAGGTCTGCGAACTAAACAACGCTCACCCCCAAGCGGACGAGTTGTTCAACCCAGACAGGGTTCCCGCATTCCACGATCCGTTCGCCGGGGGTGGCGCGATTCCGCTGGAAGCGCAGCGGCTCGGTCTTGAAGCGTTCGCGTCCGATTTGAACCCCGTGGCTGTGCTCCTCAACAAGGCGATGATTGAGATTCCGCCTAGGTTTGTCGGATGTCAGCCGGTGGGGCCCGTGCCACGCGGATCGCAGACAAGCCGGACAACCTGGCCCGGAGCGGCAGCGCTTGCGGAAGATGTACGCAGGTATGGCGCTTGGGTCAGCGCCGAGGCTGAAAAGCGGATTGGCCACTTATACCCGCCCGTCGAAATCACAAAGGCGATTGCTAGGGAGCGGCCGGACCTCGCGGGCCTCGTTGGCGAACGACTCACGGTCGTAGCGTGGCTGTGGGCTCGCACCGTCAGAAGCCCCAGTCCAGCCTTCTCGCAAACCGAGGTACCGCTAGTTTCTACGTTTGTCCTCTCAAGCCAGAAGGACAGGAACGCCTACGTAGTGCCAGTTGTTGACGGTAACAAGTACCGATTCACGGTGGCTTTCGGCGAACCGCCCGCCTCTGCCGTTGATGGAACGAAAGTCAGTGGACGAGGCGCCAACTTCAGATGTGTGTTGTCTGACGCACCTATCTCAGGTGACTACATCAAGTCAGAGGGGCAGGCTGCCCGGTTGGGGATCCGGCTCATGGCAATCGTTGTGGAGGGTAAGCACGGACGCTCCTATCTTTCGCCGACACTTGAGCAAGAAGCTGTCGCCCGGGAAGTACGGCCTCAGTGGCGGCCGGAGGGCGATGTCCCGGCTCGTTTGACCGGAGGCACATGTGTCCCATACGGCCTCAAACACTGGGGCGACCTGTACACGCCACGTCAGCTAGTTGGGCTGACTACGTTCGCGGATCTTGTCGCAGAGGCCAGAGACTTGGTGCGCCGCAACGCGGCACAGGGAGGTCTTCCTGACGATGGTGTGGGACTGGAGAGCGGCGGAAGCGGGGCCTCTGCTTATTCGGATGCCGTCGCGACCTACCTGGCGTTTTCCGTCAGTAGACTTGCTGACCGATCATCGAGCATCTGCACCTGGGATCTTCGCGAGGGCCAGGGAAGAAAGCCCGGAGTGCGGAATGTATTTTCTCGTCAAGCTATCCCAATGTCGTGGGATTTTGCGGAAGCGAACCCATTTTCGGGCATCGCTGCCAGTGCGGATAGCGCGATTCAGCGAATAGCTGACGTACTGGAACGCTTGGATCCGAAAGTGCCTGGATTTGCGGTGCAAGCTGATGCCGCCAAGAACACCGCATCAATGCGCCGGTTTGTCTCGATCGACCCGCCGTACTACAACAACATTGCGTACGCGGATCTGTCCGACTTCTTTTACGTCTGGCTCCGTCGGGCCCTGCGCCAAGTCTTTCCGCGCCTCCTGGCGACGATCAGTGTGCCCAAGATGGAGGAGCTGGTCGCCACACCTTACCGGCATGGGGGCAAGGAGGAGGCGGATGCTTTCTTCTTGGACGGGATGACATGCGCGATGGAGGCAATTGCGAAGCAGGCCCATCCGGCAGCTCCCATCACCATCTACTATGCATTCAAGCAGGCAGAGACGAAGGGGGACGCGGGTACTTCTTCGACCGGTTGGGAGACATTTCTCAGGGCCGTGCTCCGCGCGGGCCTCTCGCTCACGGGCACGTGGCCACTGCGCACTGAGCTGTCGAATCGCATGCTGGGATCGGGAACGAACTCACTTGCCTCGAGCATCGTTCTTGTATGCCGCCCACGGGCAGCGGATGCCCCATCAGTCTCCAGGCGAGAGTTTCAACGTGAACTGAACGCAGTGTTGCCCGAGGCGCTCGACGAGATGACGAGAGGTTCGGGTGACGAGCGCTCCCCAGTCGCCCCGGTTGACCTTTCGCAGGCCATCATCGGGCCCGGCATGGCCGTCTTCTCCAAGTACTCTGCGGTGCTTGAAGCGAACGGCGAGCCGATGAGCGTGCAGACGGCTCTTCAGCTCATCAATCGCTTTCTCGCCGAAGACGACTTCGACCGCGATACGCAGTTCTGTTTACACTGGTTCGAGCAGAACGGTTGGCAAGAGGGAAGCTTCGGCGACGCTGACACCCTCGCCCGCGCCAAGGGCACGAGCGTGGACGGCGCGAAGGATGCGGGCGTGATCAAGTCCGGCGCCAGCAAAGTCCGGCTGCTTAAGTGGTCCGAGTATCCGTCCGACTGGGACCCGAAGACCGACACGCGAAACCCCGTGTGGGAGACCCTCCACCACCTCATTCGCGCTCTAAAGCGGGACGGGGAACCTGCGGCTGGTGCTCTCCTAGCTGCTGTACGGGGCCAAGGCGAGTCGGTTCGCCAGTTGGCGTATCGCCTCTACACCCTCTGCGAACGGCAGGGGTGGGCCGAAGACGCGCGTGCCTACAACGAACTCATCACGAGTTGGACGGCGATCGAATCCGCTGCCGGAGCGGTTCCACCGGCAACGCAAGGCAATCTCTTCGAGGGGGACTAGAGAACATGAAGCCCTGGCGCGAAGTCGCTGTTCCACATGCCGACGTGCTCGAAGGCACGTTTCTCCAATCGGAGTTCGCGGCAGACATCACCGCCGTCCGCACCGGCAGGGCCACGCGGGAGTATCAGGATGCCGGCGCGTTCTTTCGACGCACCTTCATCACCGAAGGCATGCGCCTGCTGCTCATTCAGGTGGCGCAGCGGCTGAACGGCAAGGGCGGCGAGCCGGTCATCCAGCTCCAGACCGCCTTCGGCGGCGGCAAGACGCACACGATGCTCGCGGTCTATCACCTCACGACGAGGAAGTGCCCTCTGGGAGACCTCGCGGGAATCCCCACGTTGATCGAGCAGGCCGGCTTGATGGACGTGCCACAGGCGCGCGTCGCAGTGTTGGACGGAAGCGCTCACGCCCCCGGCCAGGCGTGGCAGCACGGCAAGCAAACGATCGGAACACTTTGGGGAGAGCTCGCATGGCAGCTCGGCGGCGAAGAGGCGTTCGCTCTCGTCAAGGAGTCCGATGCGACCGGCACATCGCCCGGCAAGGGCGTGCTCAAGACGCTCCTCGAGACCTACGCTCCGTGCGTCGTGTTGATAGACGAGCTTGTGGCTTACGTCAGGCAGTTTCAGGAAGGCCAGCCTCTCAGCGGCGGCAGCTTCGACAGCAACCTTTCGTTCATCCAGGCGCTCACCGAGGCGACGAAGTTGGTGCCCAATGCCATCCTTCTCGGCTCCCTACCCGAGTCTGAAGTGGAGGCCGGCAGCCAGCGCGGAGTCGCGGCGCTTCGCGCGCTGGAGAAGGCGTTCGGTCGTGTGCAGGCGCTTTGGAAACCCGTCGCGACGGAGGAAGCGTTCGAGATCGTTCGGCGGCGCTTGTTCGACCCGGTACGCGACGAGAACGCTCGCGAGATGGTGTGCCGCGCGTTCGCGGACGCCTACGTTGCCGAGGGCGCCAAGCTCCCTACCGAGACCCAGGAAGCCCGCTACTACGATCGACTCTTGCAGGCGTACCCGATCCACCCGGAAGTCTTCGATCGCCTCTACGAGGATTGGACGACCATTGACGGCTTCCAGCGGACGCGTGGCGTGCTCAAGCTCATGGCAAAGGTCATCTACCGGCTTTGGAAGGACGACAACAAAGACCTGATGATCCTCCCCGGCAGCTTGCCGCTCTACGACGGCAGCTCGCGCAACGAGCTCACGTACTACCTGCCCGCCGGGTGGGACCCGGTAGTTGAAAAGGACATCGACGGCGAGCGAGCTGAGACGACCGAACTGGAGAACAAGGAGCCGCGCTTCGGCGCGACGAACGCCGCCCGCCGCGTTGCCCGCACCATCTTTCTCGGGAGCGCGCCCTCGTCGGTGGCGACCAAGACCGGGAACCGTGGCCTCGACCGCGCACGCATCTTGCTCGGCTGCTTTCAACCCGGCCAGACATCGGCGACCTACGCGGACGCGCTCAGCCGCCTCGCGGACCGACTGCACTACCTCAACAGCTCTGGCGACAAGGGGCAGGACGCAACGCGGTACTGGTTTGACACCCGCGCGAATCTGCGGCGGGAGATGGAGGACCGAAAGAAGCGGTTCGACGACAAGAACGAAGTGCGCAGCAAGATGGCCGACGTCCTCAAGCGGCTCGTCAGCGGCGTCACGTTCTGCGACGGCGTTCACATGTTCACCTCGCACGCGGACGTGCCGGACGACACCGCGTTGCGCCTCGTCGTTCTCGCACCCGAGCAGTTCTACACACGCGAAGAAGCACGCATGGCTTTCGACGCGGTGCTCGACTATGTCCGCAATCACGGAGCCAAGCCGCGCTACCGGGGCAACCGGCTGATCTTCGTCGCGCCAGATCACGGATCGCTGGCGCGGCTGCGCGACTGCATTCGGACAGCGCTGGCCTGGGGCTCCATCGTCGATGACGTAGGCGCCGGACGCCTGAACATCGATCAACTTCAAAGCAAGCAAGCGGCGAAGGAGCTTCAAAGTGCGGAGGACGTGCTGCCGAGAGTGGCGCGTGAGTGTTACAAGTGGCTTCTCTGTCCCGTGCAGCACTCGGCGACGGACGCCAAGCCGTCGGTCGAAGCGTTCCCGCTGAACACGAGCGGCTCGGCGCTCGGCAGTGAGATCCAGCGGGTCTGCGTCGAGAACGAGCTTGTGATCGTTACCTGGTCGCCGATCCACCTGCGTACGAAGCTGAAGGAGCTTTACTGGAAGGCCGACAAGCCGGCGGTCGGGGCGATGACGTATTGGGAGGACTCCACGCGCTACCTGTACCTGTCCCGACTGCGGGACCGGGATGTGCTGGCCCAGGCAATCACCAAGGGCGCGGCAAGCCGTGACTTCTTCGGCACCGCCTACGGTCAGCACGATGGGAAGTTCGACGGGTTCAAGCTCGGCGACCCCAACGTGCAACTCGACGAAACGCTTCTCCTGATCGAGCCAGAGGCCGCGCAGCAATACGAAGCCGCCCGTCGAGCTTCTACGCCCCCTCCAGCTCCGGGCGGCGCGGCACAGCCTCGCAAATCCAGTTCCGCCCCGCCGGGGGTCCGCGAGCCCTTGACTCCATATGGGACGGAGGCGGGCCCGACCGCAGCAAAGGCCCACTCGTTCATCGGAAGCGTCGACGTGAACGCCGCGACGGCGAAGATGCGCCTTGTGCAGATCGCTGAGGAGATCGTCAGCCTTCTTGCGAGCGACCCGCAGGCCACCGTGACCGTCAGCGTGGAGATCGCTGCCGAGTTTCCGAGCGGCGTCTCCGATCAAGTCAAACGCGCGGTTTCCGAAAACGCGACGAGCCTGGGCTTCAAGAACAAGACCTGGGAGTAGCGAGAGGTGCCTGTCTCGCCCCCGAAGTCCGCCTCGCGCGCCCGGCGACGACCAAGTGAGGAGGAGTGATGCCGAAGAAGCGAGTGTTCATCAGTTTCGATTTCGACCATGACGCCGACGTCAAGATGCTCCTCGCGGGACAGGCGAAACTCGGCGACAGCCCGTTCGACTTCGCGGACGCATCCCTCAAGGAAGCCCTCGACGGAAACTGGAAGGAGAAGGTGCGCCGTCGAATGGACAACATCGACGTGGTGATCGTGCTCTGCGGCGAGCAGACGCATGCGGCAAAGGGTGTCGCGGCAGAGCTATCGATCGCGAAAGAGACGCAGAAGAGCTACTTCTTGCTCAGAGCGCACGCGGACAAGACATGTACGAAGCCAACGTCCGCGAGCGAGTCTGACAAGATCTACAACTGGACGTGGGACAATCTCAAGGCGCTCATCGGTGGCGCCAGGTAGGCACTCCATGCGGCGTGCGCTCTGTGTCGGGATCGACGACTACAGCTTTGGCGCCCTTGCAGGCTGCGTCAGCGACGCAGATCGCATGTCTTCGCTCTTGGCGAAGCACGATGACGATTCCCCGAACTTCGACTGCCGCACGTTGCGGGCGACGGTGGGCGGAGCCGGCGACGTTGTTGGACGCGCAGAACTGCGCAAGGCCGTCAAAGAACTCTTCCGAGATCCTACTGATATTGCCCTGCTTCACTTCTCCGGGCACGGTACCGCGAACGATCTCGATGGTTACCTCGTCACCCAAGATGCAAGGGAGTATGACGAAGGGCTTGCGATGGCGGACATCTTGAAGATGGCGAACGACTCCGAGGCGAAGGAGGTCGTCATCTTTCTCGACTGCTGCAACGCCGGCCACCTCGGCAATCCACCGACCATCGACAACGGACGAGCGTTTCTGCGCGAAGGCGTTTCGATACTGACGGCGGCTCGTGGGAGTCAGGTGTCCGTGGAATCGAGCGGCGCGGGTCTCTTCACGTCTCTCGTCGCCGACGCGCTTGAAGGCGGAGCTGCGGATCTGCTCGGCAACGTATCCGCAGCGGGAATCTATGCATTCGTTGAAGCAGCCCTTGGGGCCTGGGATCAGCGGCCACTGTTCAAGGCACACGTATCGCAGGTCATCCCGCTGAGGCGATGCACGCCCCCGATCGCTACGGCAACGCTTAGACAGCTGCCGCAGTTGTTCCCCGTGCCCGCCGAAGATCTTCCGATCGATCCGTCGTTCGAGCCAAGCTCCAAGACAGCGACGCCCGCGAACGTAGCGACGTTCGAGAAACTCCAAGCGTTGAATCGCGTGCACCTCGTCGTCCCCGTAGACGTGCGCCACATGTACGACGCGGCGGTTCACTCGAAAGCGTGCAGGCTTACAGCATCGGGACGTTACTACTGGCGCCTTGCCAAGGGGAATCTCGTCTGAGACTCGTCCAACACGCGACGGGCGCCCTGGCTGCTGCTGCGATCATCGGCAGTGCAGAACGTTTCTGGCGGTGCCCACGCGCCCCGAGCGGGCGTGCGCGGAACGAGCTCGCTCATTGCGCCCTCCGCCTGCCTTGAGGCAACGGCGTGACTCACTCGTCGTCTTCGTCGTCGTTGTCGCGCTCGATGCACGCGGAGTGCCCCCACGTGGCAAGCGCTCCGCTTGCCAGAACGGCCTTCCACTCGCGGTCCACGCTTGCACGAATCGACTTGCCGCAGACGCGACACGAATACGTGAACACTTCTCGCTCGCGCCAGAGCTGCACGAGACTCGCGACGACGCCGACGAGATCGGCAGACGTTTGCAGGGCGACGCGCGGACCGAGCGCACTGCGCATCTTGTTCCACTCGGCGAGCGACACGACGACGGCACCGCCGAGCTCGGCCCACGCGCGATGAAGACGCTCCGCGACGTGTGGTGCGACTCGAAGACGTCGGACGAGTTCGCGAGCGGTCGCGCT
>ORJL011563228.1_pt1 | contig 17653 bp, 14 predicted proteins | sample 1779941 | NCBI WGS metagenome assembly ORJL01 (sample SAMEA104232317, study PRJEB22302) | groundwater metagenome | biome: forest; feature: aquifer; material: groundwater | place: USA | collected 2011-08-07 | depth 5.8 m | reverse complement strand
TTGAAGACCGGTTCGCCGTCAGCCAGATTGCGAGGACAGGCGGAGCACTTCTATTTGAGTTGCATTTCCGACAGCATCCTGGGAGGGACCGCCGAAATCCAGAGGAACATCATCGCAGGCAAGGGCCTCGGCTTGCCCCGTCGATAGTTTCCCTTGATCTCAGCCCAGCCGTTCAACTTTGTTCGCAGAGACGGTTGACTTTTGGCAGGCCAGTTGGTATATTATCAGCGCTTCCGCATCGGGCGGAAACTGATCACCAGGGATGCTTTCTGAAGAGACCAGCGCCATGGCGCTTCAAGGAATCAGATTTGGACATGGCAGAATAGCCTCGTCCAACTCTTACAGGCAATTATTTCTTTTGGATGTGGAATGGCAGAAAAGCAGACCAAACTAATAGTTGATAACATCTCCCTGAGCTTCGGCGGGGTCACAGCCCTGACAGGGGTCAGCCTCGAGGTGAAGGAACGGGAAATTCTTGCCGTCATCGGCCCCAACGGCGCCGGCAAGACCTGCCTCATTAACTCCATCAGCGGCTTCTACCGTCCTCAGAAGGGAACCATCTCCTTCGAAGGAACGCAGATCAACCACCTGTCCCCCCACAAAATCGCCGAAATGGGTGTAGCCCGAACCTTCCAGAACATCGAGCTTTACACCGGTCTTTCTACCCTCGATAACCTTATGGCCGCCAGACATGTCCATTTCAAGTACGGGCCTCTCGCGGCGGCTTTGTACTTCGGCCCGGCCCACAAAGAAGAGATCGAACACCGGCGGGGTTGCGAAGAGATTATCGACTTTCTGGAAATGGAACCCCTGCGGAAGAAGACTGTCGGCTCCCTTCCCTACGGCCAGCGCAAGAGAGTAGAACTGGGTAGGGCGCTGGCGCTGGAACCCAAACTGCTGCTGCTGGACGAGCCCATGGCCGGCATGAATGTGGAAGAAAAGGAAGACATGGCCCGTTTCATCATCGACATCTTCGAAGACAAGAACATACCCATCGTCCTGGTGGAGCACGACATGGGCGTGGTCATGGATATCGCCGACCGCATCGTCGCCCTGGACTTCGGGCGCAAGATAGCCGACGGCAGACCTGATGAAATCAAGGCCGATCCTCTGGTTATCAAGGCCTATCTGGGACAGGAAGCCGTCCAAGCCCCTTCGAGCAAGTGACGCTGTTTTAGAGGAACACCGTGCTTAAACTGAACAACATCGAAGTCACCTATTTGAATGTAATCCTGGTACTCAAAGGCGTCTCCCTGGAGGTAAATCCAGGTTCCATTGTGGCGTTGCTGGGCGCCAACGGCGCGGGCAAGACGACTGCTCTGAAGGCCATTTCCGGTCTGCTGCACACCGAAGAAGGGGAAGTGACCGACGGCAACATCGTTTTCGAAGACCAGCGGATAGACAGACTGAACCCGGAAGACATCGTCAAGAAAGGCATCGTCCAGGTCATCGAAGGACGCCGCCTGTTCGAACATCTGACAGTGGAAGAGAACCTCAGAGTGGGCGCCCACCTCCGGCACGATGGCGCGGCCATCAAACGAGACATGGAAATGTGCTACGAGTTCTTTCCCAAGTTGAGGACGCTGCGGCGCAGGGAAAGCGGCTACCTTTCCGGGGGCGAGCAGCAAATGGTTGTGATGGGCCGCGCTTTGATGGCCCACCCGAAGCTGATGCTTCTCGATGAACCTTCCCTCGGCCTGGCCCCGCTCATGGTCCAGGAAATCTTTAACATCGTCAAGAGGATCAACGCCGAAGAAAAGACCTCGATCATGCTGGTGGAACAAAACGCCATTGCCGCCCTATCCATAGCTCACTACGGGTATATCATGGAAAACGGACGGATTGTTCTGGACGGCCCGGCGGACAAGCTCAGGGAAAACGAGGACGTTAAGGAATTCTACCTGGGATTGAGCGAGATCGGTAAGAGAAAAAGCTACCGGGAAGTAAAACACTACAAGAGAAGAAAACGCTGGCTGGGGTAGGGTTATGTCCGTTGATGCCAGGTTCTTTGATCCTATTGAGGGAATGCCGGTCTCGGAGCGCGGCGCCTACTATGACCGCCAGCTAAGACGCATTATCGCCTGGGCCTACCGCAAATCTCCGGCCATGCGGGCGAAGCTCATGGAGTGCGGGGTCAGGCCTGCCGACATCAAGACCGTCAGCGACCTCCCGCGAATAGCGGTCACTCCGAAAGAGACAATACATCAGCTCCAAAAGGACAACCCGCCCTTCGGCGGACTGGTTACCCTGCCTATCAGCAAGCTGGCGCGGATTTTCGTTTCTCCGGGGCCAATTTTCGATATCGAGGGTACCAGGAGAATCGCCGCCGAGGCAAAAGCCTTTCATGCCCTGGGTTTCCGGCCTGGCGACGTTGTAATGAATTCTTTTTCCTATCATATGACACGCGGCGGATGGACGATGGACGAAGGATTGACCACGCTGGGATGCGTGGTAATCGCCGCCGGGGTCGGCAACACTGAATTGCAGGTCCAGGTCGCCCACGACCTCAAGGTAACCGGTTTCGCCGGCACCCCCAGCTTTTTCATGATCCTGCTAAAGAAGGCGGAATCCATGGGGTTCAATTTCCGCCGGGACTTTGCCCTTAAGAACGCCTTCCTTTCCGCCGAACCATTCCCGCCTTCGATGCGCCGCGTCTTCGAAGAAGAGTACGGGATCAATACCGGCGAGACCTACGGGACGGCGGAATTGGGGCTCCTCGGCTACGGCTGCACTCACAAGGCCGGTATGCACATACCCGAAGAAATCATCGTTGAGATAGTCGACCCGAAAACAGGGAAGCAACTGCCCCCCGGAGAGATTGGAGAGGTGGTGATAACCTCGCTCGACAAGGTACTCCCGATTATCCGGATAGGCACGGGCGACCTTTCGCTGTACACCGACGAGCCATGTCCCTGCGGCAGGACCTCCCGCCGCCTGGTCCGCATCGCCGGCAGGGTCGGTGAGGTGGTCAAAGTCCGCGGTCAGTTCATTCAACCCAAAGAAGTGGCGCAACTGATTGCCAGCCTGCCCGGGATAAGCAATTTCCAGATGGTAGTGTCCAGGACAGGGCACCGGGACGAACTGACGTTCAAAGTCGAACTAACCGGGAAGACCGAAGACCAGGCAGCCCTGTGTGAAACCCTGGAAACCAAATTTCAGGACGTGTGCCGGATCAAGATCGACCGCGTCGAACCGGTACCCGCCGGGACCATTAAGGACGCCAAAAAACTGCTCGACACCCGCACATGGGATTGAAGATGCAGCAGAAGTATTTCCCGGCATCTGAGCAAGTCGGAGCAAAGTTGATATGTTGTTGACGAAAGAAGCCCCCAGCAATGGTGAAGTCGGCCTGGTGGACACCCTGCCCGGGCTGTTTCTGGCTAACTACAAGAAGTACGGCGCCAGGAAACTGGCCATGCGCAAGAAGAAGTACGGCATCTGGCAGCGTTTCACCTGGCAGGACTGCTACGAAAGAGTCAAATTCTTTTCTCTCGGTCTGGTCAGCCTAGGACTCAAGCCCACCGACAAGGTAGCCGTCCTGGGAGACAACGACCCCGAGTGGTATTGGGCGGAAATAGCCACCCAGGCCGCCAGGGGGGTGGCACTGGGAATCTTCACCGATGCAGTGGCAACGGAGGTCAAGTACATCGCCGAGCACTCGGACTCGGTGTTCATGGTGGCGCGTGACCAGGAACAGGTCGACAAAGCTCTCCAGATAGCACCGGAGTTGCCGCTTCTCAAGAAGGTCATATACTGGGACCCGCTCGGCCTCCATCGCTACAACGACCCCATCCTGATGAGCTTCGAACAGGTGATGGAAATCGGCAAGGAATACGAGCGTCTCCATCCGGGCATTTTCGAGCAGAACATAGAACAGTCGCAGCCCGGGGACGTGGCCGTCCTTTGTTACACATCGGGTACCACCGGCCGTCCCAAGGGCGTGATGATCACCAATCACAACTTGATTGGGAGCATCCGGTCCTGGTTCCAAGCCGCCCCCCACTTTGATACCGACGACTACGTTTCCTACATGTCCCCGGCCTGGGTGCCGGAGCAATCACAGGGCATCACCGGCTGGCTCGTTTCCGGCAATATCGTCAATTTTCCTGAAGGTCCCGACACGTCTCAGGAGGACACCCGGGAAATTGGCCCGCAGGTGATTCTGTACGGTCCGCGTCTGTGGGAAAGTCTGGCCTCCACCGTCCAGGCCAAGATAACAGACACCAGTCCCATCAAGAGATTTCTCTACAACCTCTGCCTGCCGGTCGGCTACAAAGTATCCTCGCTTATCAGTAACAAGAAGCAGCCAGGCTTCTTCCTGAAAGTAGTTAACCAAATCTGCGATTGGGTTGTCTTCATTCCGCTCAAGGACAAGCTGGGACTGGCAAGGGCCAGAGACTGCTTTACGGCCGGTTCCTACCTGAGCCCCGACGCTTTGATGTACTTCAGGGCAATCGGCTGCAATCTCAAGCAGCTTTTTGCCGCCACCGAAGTCGGCATGGTGACTTCTCACGTCGACGGCGATGTTCGATCCGAGTCGGTGGGGCCGCCTCTTCCAGGGGTGGAGATGAAGATCACAGAAGCGGGGGAGATACTCATTAAGGGTCCCGGCGTGGTCGCCGGCTACTACAAGAACCCCGAGGAAACCAAAAAGTCGATCACCGACGGTTGGTTTCACACGGGCGATGCAGGCTACATAGATAAGGAAGGCCACCTGATCTACTGGGACAGGGTGAGCGAGCTGATCGAACTGGCCGGGGGACAAAGATTCGCCCCGCAGTATATTGAAGGCAGACTGAAGTTCAGCCAGTACATCAAGGACGTCATGGCGCTGGGCGGCAAGGAAAAGCCCTACGTGACCGTTTTGATAATCATAGACTACGAAAACATGGGCCGCTGGGCAGAACGCAACCATGTGGCTTACACTACCTTCGGCGACCTCTCCCAGAAGCCTGAAGTCATCGCCCTGGTGCGAAAAGATGTGGCCCGCGTCAACGTCACTCTCCCGGAAGCCGCCAGGATTCGGAAGTTCGTCAATCTCCACAAAGAGCTGGACCCGGACGAGTCAGAATTGACGCGAACGAGAAAGATCAGGCGCTCGATCATGGAACAGCGGTACGCCGATCTCATCAACGCCATCTACCAGGACAAGACCGAGTACGTCGGCGAGTCAACCATAACCTACCGGGACGGCAGAAAAGGCAAAGTCGCCAGCACAGTCAAAATCCAGAATATGGACCAGGGGGACAGATGAACACCTTCCTGCAAAATATGCTCCTCGGGCTGATGAACGGGGGGGTCTACGCGCTTATCGCTCTCGGTATTGTGGTGGTTTACAAGTCAACCAAGGTGCTCAATATCACGCAGGGCCAATTCCTCGTCGTGGGCGCCTGGGTGGCATACACCCTCATGGTCAAGCTCCACGTGAACATCTGGCTGAGTTTCGGGCTGACTCTCGTCGTCGCTGCCGCTCTGGGCTTCTTCCTGGAAAGGGTGGCGTTCCGCCCCCTCATCGGGCAACCCCAGCCGGCGCTTATCACGATGACCATCGTTCTAATGGCCGGATTGGAGGGGTTTGTCCTGTGGGTATTCGGAGGCTTTACGGTCTCCTACCCCAACTTCATACCCGTCAAACCCATTGAGTTCGGTAATCTTATTCTGTCGCAGCAGCAACTGTGGATGTTCATGATTGCCATGGTCCTCATAGGCGCCTTCGCCCTCTTCTTCAAATACACCAGGGCGGGGCTGGCCATGAGGGCCACCGCTGAGGCCCATCAAGTTGCCCAGAGCGTCGGCATCAGCGTCAAGACAGTCTTCGGCCAGACATGGGCCATCGCCTCTCTCATCGGCGCGGTCGGGGGCATCCTCCTGGGAAGCCTTTACGGAGTGAGCTATGCACTGGGAGGTTGGGGCCTCATCGTAATCACCGTTGCCATCATCGGGGGACTTGATTCCATCGTCGGCGCTATCGTGGCCGGACTCCTGTTGGGAATACTCGAAAAGGTCGCCGTTGGGTATATTGATCCGCTGATCGGCGGGGGTATCGAAGTCGTGTTTCCCTTCATCATTCTCCTGATTGTGCTGGTAGTGAAACCTTACGGACTCTTCGGCCAGAAAGAAGTGGAAAGGATATAGATGCAACTCCCGAGTGGTACTATAAACGACAGCTACCAGAAGGACATGGCCATTGTCCGGACCAGGCTGCAATGGATTATGATATTGGCCTTTCTGGCCCTGCTCTTCGTCTTTCCCCTGTTCCCTTTCTCCAACGACTACTTGATCAGGGTAATCAACAACATTGTTATCACCATAATCCTGATTTACGGGCTGAACCTTCTCATGGGTTATGCCGGCCAGGTCTCTCTCGGCCAGGGGGCATTCATGGCCGTGGGGGCTTACACCACTGCCCTGCTAGGTAACAAGTTCGGAGTACCCTTTTGGCTGGCCCTCCCGGCATCCGCTTTGACTGCCGGCCTGGTGGGCGTCATCTTTGGGGCGCCGTCACTCCGCATAAAAGGGGTCTACCTGGCTCTGGCCACTATAGCCGCCCAGTTCATCATTCTATGGGTGGTGCGATACTTCTCCTTTTTCGGAGGAGTCACCGGGGTTGACTCCCCACCAGCCACCATAGGCAGCATCGTCATTAACACGCAGAAGAGCAACTACTATCTCATTATCGCCATGGCCATTATCATGACGTTCTTTGCCAAGAACCTGGCCCGGTCCAGGATAGGCAGGGCGTTCGTAGCCATACGCGACAACGACCTGGCCGCCGAGGTGATGGGAATCAGTATCTATAAGACCAAGCTGACCGCCTTTTTCATCGGTTGCCTTTTCGCAGGCGTAGCCGGCGCTCTCTGGGCCAACCTCGTAGGCCACGTGCAGGACGAAATGTTTCCTCTGTTGAATTCCATATGGTACACCGGCATTATCATGATCGGCGGCATGGGATACACGCTAGGCCCCATTATCGGCAGTTTTCTGCTCCTGGGCGTCCAGGAACTGGTCACACTTTACGGCCCCATGCTCAGCGCCCTGCCTCTGGTCGGCGGCCAGGGATACGCCGGTTTCTCTCAGTTTCTCATGGCGTTGATAATTATGGTCTTTATCATCATGGAGCCGCGGGGGCTCTCCCACCGCTGGCAGATTTTCAAGACGGCTTACCGTTTGCATCCATTCTCACATTAGCAAATGGATGACAAACTTGCCACCTAGTAGGCTATGAAGAAGCAAGGAGGAACGTCCACAAGCACGACCGGCCAATAAGATTTTCATGAGTATCTTGCCTGATGCGTTGGAAGGAGAAATTGCTGTGAAACACAAGTATGCACTCAAACTGATTGCCGTGCCGTTGCTGGCAGTCATATTCCTCATGGTTCCGATCCTGGTTGCCTGCCAGCCACCGGCGCTGACAGCCGCGCCCACCCAGGTTCCCACTGCCGTGACTACCGCGGTGCCTACCGGTGCTGCAACAGCCGCCGCAACACCCAAGCCGAGCACGGCCACACCAGCGCCGTCCGCGACTCCTAAACCCGCGGCCAGACCGGCGACCATCAGCGTTGGCGTTGTAAGCGATATGACAGGCCCGACGGCCAGTGGCGCAGTTTGGGAAATCAGCGGGTTCCAGGATATCGCCAAGTGGGCCAATGAAACAAACTATGTTCCAGGAGTCATTTTTGACACCATCGCCTACGACAACCGTTTCGACATGGGGCGCTCCCTGAACGCCTACGAGTTGATGAAGACCCGCGGCGTTAGCGTAGTCCACATGCAGATGACCGGCGCCAACTACGCTCTCAACCCCAAGTATAAAGCCGATAAGATCGTCGCCCTGATTCCTCCCGCCCCTAAGGCCCTTTCCCCGGTCGGATGGGCTTTCAGTTCGGACGGCGCTTACGCCGATGGCGCCGCGGCCGGATTTGAATGGGTCATCAAGGACTGGAAAGCCTCCGGCCAGCCGGGCAAGCCCAAGCTGGCATGGCTGACCTGGGACGCCGACTACGGACTGGCCGGGCCTATCGTCAACTGGTATGCCACCAGCATTGGCATTGACGTACTGCGGAATGAATTCTACGCCGCCCAGGCCCCTTCGGATGTCACCGCGCAACTTCTGCGCATCCGGGACGCAGGAGCCAACTACGTCTTCTCCCTGGGTGTCCAGGCCGCCTGGATAACGGTGGTCAACGATGCCCAGAGACTGGGCTTGAAAGACAAGATAAAATTCGTGGGGATCGGAAATGCGGTTGAGTCCGATGTCTTCATTAACCTGACCAAAGCAGCCGGCGAGGGAACATACCAGGTACAGTTCTTCTCCTCCATGAACGAAGGCAACCTGCCGGGCGTCCAGTGGCTGCGCGACACCCAGACCAAGTACCGCAGCGAGTGGGTCAACAACATCACGGGTACCCGCGGCTATATGGCCATGAGGCTAGTCGTCGAAGCGATCAAAGCGGCGATTCAGAAAGACGGCATCGCCCCCGATAAAGTGGACGGCCAGGCCATTTACAACTCCATGGAAAAGAACATCAAGAACTTCGACACGGGCGGACTGTCCGGTCCCTTGACCATATCCGCGGACAACCACAGCGCCGCCAATATGGTCAAGATGTTCCAGTACCAGAAACAGGTCCAAACGCCGATTACCGATTGGTTCCCCGCTCCTCATATGACCAGGTTTGAAGACGTCCAGAAATAAGCAAACTTCAAAAAGGAGAATCGCTTGAAGCATACCCCGTCCCCGAACTCAATTGTGGTTACCCTGATGGCCATTGCGGTGCTGTTGCTCCCGCTCGTGGCCGGCTGCCAGGCGCCTACGCCCACGCCGGCGCCCACCGCTGCGCCAACGGCTGCACCCACCGCGGTGGTGACACCCAAACCTGCGGCTACGACGCCAGCGCCGGCAGCAACGAAACCGGCCACGCCGGCCCCGACTTCCAAACCCGCAACGCCGCAGCCAGCCGCCAAACCCGTCAGCATTAAGTTGGGCATTGTCGCTGACCAGACCGGTCCCACTGCCAGCGGCAACGTGGGCGTTTTCTGGGGTTACCAGGACCTGGCCAAATGGGCCAACGATAACAATTATGTGCCCGGAGTGACGTTTGACACCATCGCCTACGATAACCGTTTCGATATGGGACGCTCGCTCAGCGGATACGAACTGATGAAGACCAGGGGCGTCAGTGTGATCCATGAGCAAATGACCGGCGCCAACTATGCTCTGAAAGACAAGTATGCCGCCGACAAAATAGTAGCGTTCATTCCGCCGGCGCCCAAAGCACTGCATCCGCCGGGATGGGCCTTCACTGCTGATGCCTCGTATTCCGACGCCGCGGCTATGGCCTTCGAATGGATCGTCCAGGACTGGAAAAGCACGGGCAAGCCGGGCAAGCCCAAGATGGCCTGGCTCACCTGGGACGCAGATTACGGCCAGGCCGGTGCCATCGCCAACTGGTATGCCACGGACATCGGCATCGAGGTCTTGAGAAACGAATTCTACGCGGCGCAGGTTCCCGCCGATGTTACCTCTCAGCTCCTTAGAATCAAGGATGCGGGAGCGGACTATGTCATCTCAATGGGAGTTCAAACAGCCTGGCAAATCGTTCTCAAGGATGCCCAGAGATTAGGGCTGAAAGACAAAATGAAATTCATCGGCGTGGGTAACGCCATGGAATCGGATGTCTTGATCAATCTGACGAAGGAAGCCTCGGACGGAGTCTATCAGACCACCTTTTCCTCGTCGCTACATGAAGAAAATGTCCCGGGCGTACAGTGGCTCAAGGACCTGATGGTCAGGTACCACGGTGAATGGCAGAACTACATGGTAAATACCAGGAACTACATTGAAATGAAGATGTTGATGGAAGCCGTAAAGATCGCCATACAGAAGGATGGCATCGCCCCGGACAAGGTCAACGGCCAGGTTATTTACAACTCGCTGGAAAAGAACTTCAAGGATTGGAGCACCGACGGATTGACTGCTCCCCTCACCATATCATCGGATAACCATTCCGCCGCCAGAATGGGCAAGATACTGCAAATAAAAGGGGAGAAACCTTTGCCGATAACGGGGTGGATCAAAGCCCCTCACATTACCCGATTCGAGGACGTAAAGAAATAGCAGCACCCGGCGCCGGAACCGACCGCCGCAGAAGTTCAAGTATTATTTTAAGGAGAAACCTTTCGCATGAAAATCGAGTCCATCGTCCCCGAGGGAGTCTTCGACACCAGGGCCAAGCATTACAGTTCCCAGGCGGTGAAGGCGGGCAATACCATTTATATCTCCGGGCAGGTGGCATGGGATGAGAAGGGCAAGATAGTCGGTCCGGGTAACATGGAAGCGCAGACCCGCCAGTGCCTCGAAAACATGAAGCGTACCCTGGCCGCCGCCGGCGCCAAGATGTCGGACCTGGTCAAGGCCGTCGTCTGGGTCAGGGACATCCGGGATTTCGGCACGCCCGAATTCAACAAAGTGTGGAAGAGCTATTTCACCGATGGGTTCCCCACCCTGGTGGCGGTCCAGATTTCCAACCTCTGGCGTCCCGATTTCATGCTATCCATCGAGGGTATCGCCGAGCTTGGTCCCAAGAAAACCATCACCGCGCCCGGCGTCATGGACACCGAGGCAAGCCTGTACCGGCAGGCGATCCAGGCCGGCAAGACGATTTACGTGTCGGCCCAAATGCCCGTCGATGGGAAGGGCGCCGTAGTAGGCCGCGGCGATTTCGGGGCGCAGATGAAGATGTCCCTGGAAAACCACCGGCGCATCCTGAAGGCCGCCGGGGCCACCATGAATGAGGCCGTGTTCATGCACATGTTCTCCAAGGACGAGAGGCTCATGCACCGGCCTTCCTACGAGCCGGTCTGGCGGGAATACTTCGGCAAGCGCGACGTCGCCTGCACTTCGATACAATACGGGAACCTCATCAAGCCCGGATGCCTGACCAGTTTCGACGGCGTCGCCGAGATCGGACCGCAGGAGACTATTATTCCCAACGATGTCCCCGATTCCATACCGGGCCAGCTTTATCCTCAGGCCATCAAGGCCAACAACAAGGTCTACGTTTCCGGCCAGACCTCGTGGGACATGTCCCAACAATCGGTAGGTCTTGGCAACATCGAAGGCCAGGCCATGATGGACTACGAGAACATGAAGCGAACCCTGGCAGCGTCGGGAGCTAAAATGTCCGACGTGGTAAAGGTAGGAGTCTTCGTCAAAGATATGCGACTGTTGCGAAGAGGGGACTACGGCAAGATATTCCTGAAGTATTTCGGCAAGCACCGGCCCGCGGTCAATGTGGTCCAGGTGGACAACTTCTGGCGGTCGGACTACATGCTGGAAATAGAGTCCATCGCCGTAGTCTAGGGGCTATCCCGGCCCCTTCCGGCAAGAGAAAATGACCGCTACCCCGAAAGTCTTCCGGGAACGAGTGACGGAAGTAAATCCGTGTTTCTCCAGCATCTCCTGGATCACACCGGGGGCGACAAAGGTGGCAATGGGGCCGGAAAGGTAGCGGTATGCCCCGGGCTTGCCGGACAGTACGCCCCCAATGGCCGGCAGCAGCTTTCGGAGATAGAAGGAATACACTGCGCCGACGGTCCTGCTCTCCGGCCTCACCAGTTCCAGGATGGTCAGCTTGCCGCCCGGCTTCAGAACGCGGTGCACTTCCCGCATGAACCGGTCCAGGTCTGGAATATTCCGTATGCCGAAGGCGATGGTAGCCCCGTCAAAGGCGCCGCTTTTTAGAGGCTGAAGGCAGGCATCGCCCAGTATCGAAGTCCCGCCCAGGGCCTTTTTCTCGATTCCCTTTTTCAACATTTCGCCGGAGAAATCGAGCGAAACGGTCCTGATTCCCCTCCGCTCCAACAGGCGGGAAACGTCGCCTGTCCCGCAGCACAGGTCAATCACCATTCCCCCTTCCGGAACCCCGGTGGCCCGCGCCAGGTCGTGGCGCCAGACGACATCCGTGCCGAAAGACAGCAGGTGGTTCAACAGATCGTAGGTCGGCACGATGGAGTCGAACATCCCGCGGACGAACCGCTTCCGTTCCGCCGGATGTTCGTTATCCACTTTGTAGACCACTGACGGTTGCATCAGCTACCTGAGAACCACGGCAACGGCCGTGCCGGCGAACAGGGTGATGGAGACATATGCATTCGCCCCCAGGAACCTCCCGATGGTGCTGGCTATGTTCTCACTCCTGGCCAGTATCTGCTGATAGGTATAGATCGCTCCTACGCCCGCCACGCCGAACCAGTAAGGAACAGGCATTCCGACGCGTATCCCCGCCAGAACCATCCCCACCACAGACAGTACATAGCAGCCAGCCGATACCACCAGCGCCGGCCCCTTGCCAATAGACACCGGCATCGAGTGCAGCCTATCCCTCTTGTCGATTTCCAGGTCCTGCAGAGAGTAGACGATATCCAGCCCGGCCATCCACATGAGAATGATAAAACCCAGGAGAAACGGCACCAGGGTAAACTCGCCTTTTATGGCCAGGTAACCCCCGATAGGCGCCGCCGCCTCCACCACACCCAGGTAGAAATGCGAAAAGGATGTAAAACGCTTGAAATACGAATAGGTGAATAGCAGCACGACCGCCGCCCCCGAGAGATAAAAACAAAGGGGATTGAGCATGTAAGCGGCGACTACCAGGACCAGCAGCGAGACTCCGGCGATCAGCCACACGGACCTGTGTTTGACCTCGCCCCTGGGGACGAGCCGCCCACTGGTGCGCGGGTTCTTCCCGTCGATTTCGGCGTCAATGACCCGGTTGAAAGACATGGCGGCGGTTCGCGCCCCAGCCATGGCCACCGTGACCCACATCCATTGGACTATCGTTCCTCCCCCGGCAAACAGCACTCCCAGATAGGCAAACGGCAGAGAAAAGAGGGTCTGCTCGATCCAGACCAGTTGCGCGAATTTCTTAAATCCCATATTCTGTCCAGCGTTTATTGACCAATTCCTTGATGTCATCCGACATTACTATCTCATCGGGCCAGTCCCGGCCCATGCCTTCCTCGCGGGTCTTGCGGGTGGCGTCTATTCCCATCTTACCCCCGAATTTGGCGTACGAGGCCGAGTGGTCCAGGGCGTCGAGGGCGCCTTCTGAAATCAGCAAGTCCCGCCGGGGATCAACGTTGTTCAAGAGCTTCCAGACCACGGTATGGTAGTCTCGGAGGTCTATGTCCTTATCGAAGACGATGATGTACTTGGTGGATGCCATCTGCCCCAGTCCCCACAGGGCATGCATCACCTTCTTGGCCTCGCCCGGGAGTCTCTTATCGATGGCCACGAGAACGCAGTTATGGAATACTCCTTCAAGAGGAAATTCCATGTCCACTATCTCCGGCGCCAGCATCTTGAACAGCGGCAGGAAGATGCGCTCGGTAGCTTTCCCGACGTAGGCGTCTTCCATCGGCGGTTTTCCCACCACCATCGCCGGATAGACCGCGTCGTTCCGGCAGGTGATGCAATTGACGTGGAACACCGGATAGTTATCTGCCGCCGAATAAAAGCCGGTATGGTCCCCGAAGGGGCCTTCTACTCTTTCTTCCGCCGGATCAACGTAACCCTCGATAACGAAGTCCGATTCGGCAGGCACTAGCAGGTCCACCGTCTTCGCCCGGACTACCTCGACGGGACGGGAATTGATGAAGCCGGCCAGCACCAACTCGTCCATCTCCGAGGGCAGGGGCGCCGTCGCCGCGTAGGTAACCGCCGGCGGCCCGCCCAGGGCGACCGCGATTTCCATCCGTTGTCCCCGGGCCCTGTACTTGTCGAAATGCCGGGTACCGTCCTTGTTATGGTGCCAGTGCATCCCGGTGGTTGCCCGGTCGTATTTCTGCATCCGGTACAGGCCCAGGTTCTGCTTCCCGCTGTCAGGGTCTTTCGAAAAGACCAGCGGCAAAGTGATGAACGGCCCGCCATCATGGGGCCAGCAGGTCAGGATAGGCAGCATGTCCAGCAGCACGCTGCCGGAATCGAACAACTTTTCCTGGCATGGAGCGGTCTTGACCTTCTTCGGGAGGAGCCCCGCCATCTGCTTCAGCGTCGAGAGCATCCTGATTTTTTCCATCAGACTCCCCGGAGGTTGGGTCTTGAGAAGCGCCTCCAGCCTGCCTCCTATTTCGTCGAAGGAGCTGCAATTGAGGGCCATCTGCATACGGCGGTAACTGCCGTAGGCGTTGATCAGAAGAGGAAAAGGAGACCCTTTCACACGCTCGAACAGCAGCGCCGGACCGCCGGTCTTGCTGACGCGGTCGGCTATCTCGGCAATTTCCAAAAAGGGATCAACCTCGGCCGGGATTCTCCGCAACTCGTGAGCGGATTCCAGCGAGGCAATAAACTGGCGCAGATTCAAATGGGCGGCAGAGCCAGATTTCAGCATAGGTGCCCATTATTGTAGCACGGTTGCCCCCCCTCTTGTCCCCCTTATCAAAGGGAATACAGGGGGATCTACTCCATTTCGCAGGAAGCCACACCGTGCAGGCCCCCGAAGGTAAATGCTATAATCCCCAACGAGGAACAGGTCTGCAAGGCGACGCCTTGCAAAGATATCAAAGGAAGGTCGAATGTCATCCGCCGCCAGGCCGCGCTTCTTCTACGGGTACGTCATCGTCGCCGCGACTTTTATCACCCTGGTGCTGACCCACGGCGTCCGCTACTCCTTCGGAGTCTTCTTCAAACCCATGTCCGAAGACTTCGGCTGGACCCGCGCCATGACCTCCGGGGCCTTTTCGCTTTCATGGATCGTCGAAGGCTTCGTGTCCATCGCCGTCGGTCACTTCAACGACCGGTTCGGGCCCCGCGTCATGTTGACCATACTCGGCTTCTTCGCCGGAATGACCTACCTGCTCATGTCGCTGACCGGATCGCTCTGGCAACTCTACCTTTTCTTTGGAGTCGTCGGCGGCATAGGCGGGGCCGTTTTCACCCCCCTGGTTTCCACCATCGCCCGTTGGTTCTCCGCCAAGAGGAGCATGATGACCGGCTTTGCCATTGCCGGAATCGGCATCGGCTCGATGGTTGGACCGCTCATCGCCGACCGCCTCATCGTCGCCTTTAGCTGGCAAACGGCCTATGCAGTGCTGGGAGTGGCCGTTCTGCTGATAGTGATCCTGGCGGCGCAGACACTCAAGCGCGACCCCGCTAAAATGGGCCAGGTTGCCTACGGTGACGACCAGGCATCCCGCATGAAAGCAGGCCCGGCCAGCCGCAATTATACCCTGCCAGAGGCCATTCGCACCCGGCAATTCTGGCTCTTCTCCTCCATGATGTTCTGCCTGGGCTTTGCCTTCTTCGCCATCCAGGTGCATATCGTCCCCTACGCCACCGACCTCGGGCTTTCGCCAGCCACCGCCGCCGCTATTCTGGCGACCATCGGCGGCTCCAGCATCGTCGGACGGGCTGCCCTGGGAATGATAGGCGACAGAATCGGCAACAAGAACGCCTTCATCCTGGGATTCGTCCTGATGATACTGGCCACCCTGGTGCTACTGGCCACGAAGCAGACCTGGGGACTCTATTTCTTCGCCATCGTTTTCGGCCTGGGTTATGGAAACTCCGCCACCCAGGAATCTCCCCTGGGCGCCGAACTCTTCGGCCTCAAGTCCCACGGCCTGATTTTCGCGGCCGCCAGCGTCGGTTTTACCGTTGGCGCGGCCCTGGGCCCGTTTGCCTCCGGATTCATCTTCGATCTTTCGAAATCCTACTATGCCGCTCTCATCGCCTGCGCGGCCGTGGCCGCCGTGGGATTTGTGCTCAATGCCATCCTGCCGGGCAAAGGCTCAAGACCCGCCTGACCCTTAGCCCAATAATGCTATAATTCCACGCGCACCCCTCGAAAATCTCAGCGGAGGTTCCCATGACCCAGGCAACTCCCGGGGCATCCAGCCCGCCGGCCCATGCCAAACCGCGTTTCTTCTACGGCTACGCCATAGTCGCGGCCTCCTTCTTGACCCTGGCCCTCATCTACGGCGTCCGCTTCTCTTTTGGCGTTTTCCTCAAACCCATGTCCGAGGAGTTCGGGTGGAACCGGGCAATGATAGCCGGGGCTTTCTCACTGTCCTGGATCGTCGAAGGCTCGCTCACTATGTTCATCGGCCATTTCAACGACCGGTTCGGCCCCCGGCTGGTCATCACCACCCTCGGCTTCCTGGCCGGCGCCAGCTATCTCCTCATGTCGCGGGTTACCGAGCTCTGGCAGCTTTACCTCTTTTGCGGGCTGGTGGGCGGCGCCTCCAACATCGTCTTCATCCCCCTGACATCCACCATCGCCCGGTGGTTCACCCGGAGACGCAGCATGATGACCGGCTTCGCCATTTCCGGGATAGGCATTGGAGCGATGGTCGGGCCGGTGCTGTCCGCCAACCTCATCTCCAGTCTCGACTGGCGAACGGCCTACGTCATCCTGGGAGGCGCCATTCTCGCCGTCGTAATCATCGCCGCCCAGTTCCTGCGGCGCGACCCCGCCCAGGTGGGCCAGACCGCTTTTGGCGAAGCACCAACCAAACAGCAACAAGGCAGGCCAGACGCCGCGGGTTTCTCCCTTCGGGAAGCCCTCCGGTCCCGGCAATTCTGGCTCTTCTTCGGGATGATGTTCTGCCTCGCCTTCGCCTTCTTCTCGCTTCAGGTACATACGTTCCCATACCTTTCCGACCGGAAGTTGTCTCCTGCCACCGCCGCTGGAGTCCTGGCCGTCATCGGAGCCGCCAGCATCGCCGGGCGGGGCGTGCTGGGAATGATCGGCGACAGGATCGGCAACGCCCGGGCCTTCATACTGGGGTTCGTCCTCATCACCGTGTCACTGGTATGCCTGCTGACCCTAACGGACACCTGGGCCTTGTACCTTTTCGCCGCCCTGCTCGGCATCGGCTACGGCAATTCGTCCACCCAGCAAGCGCCCCTGGCGGCGGCCCTGTTCGGACTGAAATCCCACGGCTTGATCTTTTCCGCCGCCGGCATCGGCTTTACCCTCGGCGCCGCGTTGGGACCCTTCCTTTCGGGGTACATTTTTGATACGACCCGCGCCTACCGCCTGGCCTTCCTCGTCTGCCTCGGCGTAGCCGTTCTGGGCCTGGCGCTGAATGCCATCCTTCGCCCGTTGAAAAGCCGGTAGCCGTTTGCTATAGTAACTCCAAAATGGAAAATAACCTCCGCCATCTTCCCAGTGTGGACAAGGTCCTGTCGGACGAGCGCCTGCAAGAGATGGAGGCCGCCTATCCCCACCCACTCCTCCTCGAGATCGTCCGAGCCCACCTGGAACAACTCCGCCGGCAACTGCGTGAGGGCGGCTCTCCTCCATCTTTCGACGCCATCGTAGAAGCCATCGTCTCTGAGTCTGTCACTCGCCGCCGCGCCTCGCTCAGGCGAGTCATCAACGCGACTGGCGTCATCCTTCACACCAACCTCGGCAGGGCGCCCCTCAGCGAAGAGACCATCCAGGCCATGGATGCGGCTTCGATAGGTTATGTCAACCTGGAAATGGACATAGTCACCGGCGTCCGGGGTTCCCGCCAGGCGCATATCAAGACATTGCTCCGCGACCTCACCGGGGCTGAAGACGCCATCGCCGTCAACAACAACGCCGCGGCTATTCTGCTGGCCCTGAGCGCCCTGGCCAAAGGCAAAGAGGTCATCGTTTCCCGGGGG
>ORJL011348152.1_pt1 | contig 17653 bp, 11 predicted proteins | sample 1779941 | NCBI WGS metagenome assembly ORJL01 (sample SAMEA104232317, study PRJEB22302) | groundwater metagenome | biome: forest; feature: aquifer; material: groundwater | place: USA | collected 2011-08-07 | depth 5.8 m | reverse complement strand
GAGAACCGATCGCTCGCTCGCGCCCTCCGACAAGGCCGACCTGCTGGCGTGGCTGGCCGGCGACAAGCCCGTGGGGAATCCGACCGACGCGCCGCTGCCGAGCAAGGTGGCCGCGATACTCGAAGGTCCGCCTGACATGAGACTCGAGGGCGGGGTCGTCCGCGGCCTTGACGACGCACCGTTCCTGCTCGCCGATGCCCCTGCCGAGTCGAGACTCAAGCTCCGGGACTGGGGCCTGTGCGACAAGCGGGCAAAGGCCTACGCCACCGGCCCGGGGCCGGGAAACACGGAGCCCGCCGTGGCCTCCTATCGCGCCGGCCTCGACGGCCTGCCGGTCGTGTACCGGGTAAAGGCTGAGCCCGGCAAGAAGTACGTGGTGTACCTTGTCTCGACACCGCACATCTCGGGCTATTGGTTGGAGAACCCAAAGCAGGCCGGTGACCTCGTCTGCGAATACGAAGTCGAGGGCGCACCCTCGCAGGCACTGGACTATATCGAATACCTCCGCAAGAAGAGCCAGCCGTTATGCGTCCGTTTCGATGACGCGCGTGATCAGGACGGCGACGGCTACATTGAGATTCGCTCAGGTGTAGCAGCAAGGTCGCGCATCAAGCATACCCGTCTGAGCGTCATTTACGTCTTCCCGGAGGGCACGAGGGTCGAGGACCCGGCGACCGTCTATAGCGGCTCGATGAACGATCGCTGCGTCTGGCACGTTGACGTTGGCTCGACGCCCGAGCAAGGCTCGCAGAATCAGCGCTATGACAAGAGCGACGTGGGCTTTGGGCGGTTCCACCTGCTCTACGGCCGGACCGTCGCCTCGCAGAAAATTAAGACCTACTGGCTCAAAGTCCCGCCCATCCACCGGCGCGAGCCGGTGAGCATGGGCTATATCGCCCACGCGTTTCGCGACGTTCTCCCGGGCGAGGCCGTGCCGCCTTTCCCGGCCGAACGCGTCGCCGCCTTGAAAGCCGCCGACCCCAATGCCGCCGTGCGGCGGGTCGCTGACTTCTGGAACGGCTTCTTCTCCAAGGCCGCGAAATTTGACCTGCCCGATCCGGTCCTGAACGACATCTACCTCTCGCGCTTGGCCACGCGGGCAATCCTGGATATCGCGATCACCAGCAACGTCGTGTATAACGCATGCAGCCCGTTCTTCTATTTTGATCACGCCTACCGCGATCAGTCGTATGTGGTGTTCGCCAATGATCTGGCCGGGCTGCAGGACCGCGCGGCCAGAGTGCTGAAGGCTTACTGCATGGATGTGAAGGAAGTCACTCGAACGGGCCCCATCGCCTTCGACGGCAAGCCGCTCCAGCTCGGCATGCTCGACAACGGCCTCTGGCAGACCCGCCCGGGCCAGTACGACACGCAAGGCCAGAACATCTGGGCGCTGACCGAGCATTACAAGCTGAGCGGCGACCGCGGATGGCTTGAACAGACAGCGTATGCGTATATCAGACGAGGCGCCCTGTGGCTCGTCAACTCCCGGCGCAACCACATGCGGGAAGTTGGAAATCCCGAAGACCCGCGCTACGGCCTGATTGAGCCCGGCGGTATGGAGGTGCTCGAGGTTGGCCAGGGAATGCACATGTACTACATGAACGCCTTTGCCATTCTCGGACTGCGCGAAGCCGCCGATGCCGCCCAATCTCTCGGCCGCGCTGAGGACCATAAGCTCTTTTCCGATGCGGCCTCCGAGCTCAAAGCGAGTCTTCACAAGTCGTTCGCCAAAACCTTCAAGCGGACCGGCCTTTACGAAGGGCACCTTTGGTTCGGTGTGGAGCCGGAGGGCGTGGGTATGTATGGGTTTTGGGCTCACTGCTGCCTGCTCTGGCCTTGCCGCGCCCTCGACCCGCATGACCCAATGCTCAGCGCCACGTGGCGGAGAATGGAACAGATGAGCCAAGCCTGGGGCGGCGGGCTCTTCTCCGAAGCCCAGGGCGGCTACTGGCCGTATATCGGCGTGGATTGGGCGCTAAGCTACATCCTCCGCGGCGAACCCGACCGCACCCTCGATTACTTCTGCTCCTATGTGGATAAGGCGGGAGGCACATTCAGTTGGGGCGAAGGCTATAGCTATGCGATGGCGGCGGGCGACCAGCCCCACTTCTGGGCGGACGCGCAGTACGTCAACCTGTTCCGGCACCTATTCGTGATGGAAGATGGCCCCACTCTCCTCCTCACTCCCGCCCTCTTCCGTCGCTGGCACCAGGGGGATCGGCCCGTCATCGTCCGCGGTCTGGCCACCCATTTCGGCAATCTCGACCTGACGATCCAACCCTCCCCAAAAGGTGAGCGGCTGACCTACCGCATCAAGCTCAATCCCAAGGGCGATCAAGGCAAACGCGAGCTCTCAAAGATTGTGCTCTACCCGCGAACAGTCAATGGCCAGCCGATCACTCATGCTACTATCGATGGGAAAGCCACTGGCAGCTTCACCGCGTCCGCGCTGGTAATACCGAAGCCGGCGAGGGGCAGGGAGATCCAGATCATCGTGGAAGCACCCTATTAGCAAATCGGCCAACGCTTATGTTTCCTCTTAATTCTCATCCGTCGGACCGCTCCTGCGCGAGGCTCCCATGGGCAATACTGATCGTGACCGCGTGGGGGTTGCTCGCACTCCCCTGCTCCACCGCGGCGCAAGGCCAATCTAGCCTGGCGCTGCCGCCGGGCGTTAAAGCGGTGTGGGACTCGGCCAGGGCCTACCGCGAGGCCACCCCTACCCGCGAACGTCTTTGCATCAACGGGCTGTGGCGCTGGCAGCCGGCGGCGGATAACGCCCTCCAGGTGCCCACCTCGGCTTGGGGTTACTACAAGGTCCCGGCCTGCTGGCCTGGCATCCAGGACTATATGCAGAGCGACTACCAAACGCTTTACCCCGACCCAACCTGGAAGAACACAAAGCTCAGCGAGCTTCGGAGCGCCTGGTACGAACGTACGCTCACCATTCCCCAGGATTGGGCCGGCCGGCGCATTGCCATGGATGTCGAGTACTTGAATTCCTATGCGGCGATCTATGTGGACGGCCAGAAAGTAGGCGAGATTCGTTTCCCAGCCGGCCAGGTGGACCTCTCCGGAGCGGTCCGTCCAGGCGCCACCCACGTCCTCAGTCTGCTGGTGGTGGCGATGCCGCTCAAGGCTGTGATGGAGTCGTACAATGACACCAACGCCGCCAGGCAGCGTAAGGGCACTGTCGAACGCCGGGGCCTGTGCGGCGACGTCTGGCTTAGCAGCGAGCCGCCCGAAGCACGGCTCGCCGACATCAGAATCGACACCTCGTTCCGCCAGGGCCAGATTACGTTCGGGGCCGGTTTGCAGGGTCTGGCGGCTGACGGGCGCTACAAGCTGCGGGCTCGGCTCAGCGATCAGGGCCGCCCAGTGGCCGAGTTCACCGGCCCGACTTTCTCCGCCCTCGATGTGAAAGACGGCCGCACGACCTTCCCAGCGTCGTGGAAGGCGCCGAAGCTTTGGGACATCAACACGCCTCAGAACCAATACGCGGCCGAACTGTCGATCCTCGACGAGGGGGGCAAGACAATAGACACGGCGACGCCCGTCCGATTCGGCTTCCGCGAGTTCTGGATCCAGGGCCGTGACTTCTACTTGAACGGCACCCGATTGTACCTGTCGTTGGTGCCCCTGGACAACGCCCAGGTGGGGGCGGCGCTGGCGACCTATGCGGGGGCCAAGGAGAGCCTCCTCCGCCTCAAGAGTTTCGGCATCAACTTCGTTTACACGCACAACTACGGCTGCGAGCCCGGCTCGCACCTGAGCTTCGCGGAGATCCTGCGGGCGGCGGACGATACGGGGATGTTGGTGGCGTTGTCGCAGCCGCACTTCAGCGCGTATGAGTGGAAGACGCCGGACGCCGACCAAACCAACGGCTACGCGCACCACGCCGCGTTTTATGCGCGTATTGCGGGCAGCCACCCGTCGGTGGTGTGCTATGCGATGAGCCACAATGCCACCGGTTACAACGAGGACGTAAACCCCCTGATGATGGACGGGAAAAACAATCCTCGTGACCAGTGGGCGGACCGCAACGCCAGGCTCGCGTTGCGCTGCGAAGCCATCGTCAAACGCCTGGACCCCGCACGGATCGTCTATCATCACTCCTCGGGCGATCTCAGCGCGATGTACACGCTCAACTTCTACCCCAACTTCGTGCCGATTCAGGAGCTGGACGACTGGTTCGAGCACTGGTCGATCGCGGGGGACAAACCGATGGTACTGGTCGAGTACGGGGCGCCTTTTGGGTGGGACTGGGCCATGTACCGGGGCTGGTACAACGGCCAACGCGAGTTTGGCAGCGCCGCCGTGCCGTGGGAGTATTGTCTCGCGGAATGGAACGCTCAGTTCCTGGGAGACGCAGCCTACCAGATCAGTGATCGGGAAAAACGGAACCTGCGCTGGGAGGCGCAGCAGTTTCGCGAGGGCCACGCCTGGAAGCGCTGGGATTACCCCTACCCGGTAGGAGACGCGCGATTGGACGAGATGCAGCCGGTGCAAGCCGCCTACACGACCGCCAACTGGCGAGCGTTCCGCACATTGAGCCTGTCGGCCAACTCGCCCTGGGAGCACGACCGCTTTTGGAAGTTGCGCGACGGGTTCCAACGCCACCGCCAGGATCTGCCGGTTGACTGGGACACCTTGCAGCAGCCGGGTTACAGCCTGGACTTCATCGACCGCACCTACCCTCGCTTTGACCTGGCGTACGAGCGGTCAGACTGGGTCGCCTCGCCCACAGCCCAGTCATTGCTCCGCAATAACATGCCGGTGCTGGCCTGGATTGCCGGCAAGCGGGAGCATTTCACGACCAAGGACCACACCTTCTACCCTGGCGAAACTATCGAGAAACAGCTCATCGTGATCAACAACTCCCGCCTGACCCTGACCTGCGACGCCTCCTGGTCGGCCAACCTCGGCCCAGTGGTTGGGGGTGCTAAGCAGGCGGTCATCCCGACCGGCGAGATGGCGCGGATGCCGGTGCAACTCAGGCTGCCCGCCGACCTGGCGCCGGGCAACTATCAAATCACCGCGATCTTCAGGTTCAGCACGGGAGAGAGCCAGAACGACTCCTTCGCGTTGCAGGTCATCCCGCGTCCGGCGCCGCCACGCCCGGTCTCGAAGATCGCGCTCTTCGACCCGCCGGGCCAGACGATCAAATTGCTCGCCGGGCTGGGGGTAACCTGCCAGCCGGTGGGTGCCTCTGCGGACCTGTCGGGGTTCGATGTGCTGCTTATCGGGAAAGGCGCCATGACTGTGGACGGCCCGGCGCCTGTTCTCAAACGGGTGCGCGACGGGCTGAAGGTGGTCGTTTTCGAACAGACCGCCGAGGTTCTCGAGAAACGGCTTGGCTTCAGGGTCGAGGAATACGGCCTGCGGCAGGTCTGGCCGCGCGTGCCGGATAGCCCGCTCCTGGCCAGCCTCAACACCGATAGTCTGCACGACTGGCGCGGCTCTTCTACCCTGCTGCCTCCCACGCTGGCCTATACGTTGAGTCCGCGCTACAGCGGGGCACCAACGGTAAGCTGGTGCGGTTTGGAGGTCACCCGGCTGTGGCGCTGCGGCAACTGGGGCAACGTAGCGTCGGTGCTGATTGAGAAGCCGCCTCGGGGCGACTTCCTGCCGATTATTGACGGCGGCTACGCTCTCCAGTACAGCCCGCTTCTCGAATACCGCGAGGGCCGCGGGCTCGTCCTCTTTTGCCAGATCGACGTGACTGCCCGGACCGAGAGCGACCCGGCGGCCGAGACTCTGGCAGGCAACATACTCCGGTATGTCGATGCCTGGCGTCCAGCCCCCCGGCGCACCGCAGTATATGTTGGCGAACCCGCTGGCCTGACCTGGCTGGCAGCCTCCGGGGTCGAAGCCGCATCCTACAAAGGCGAGCCGCCGGCAGCGGATCAGGTCCTGGTGGTGGGACCGGGTGGGAGCCGCGCGCTCGCAGCTCAGGCCTCCGCCACCGGTGAGTGGGTGAAGGCAGGAGGCCACGTCCTGGCTCTCGGACTGGATCCGGAAGAAGCCAACTCCTTCCTGCCGACGAAGGTTACGATGCAACCCGCGGAGCATATCGCCGCCTGGTTTCCGCCTTTCGGCGCCCATTCGCTGCTGGCCGGGGTAGCACCGGCGGACGTGCACGACCGCGCCCCCCGCAAGCTGCCTCTGGTGGTGGGAGGCGCAACGGCCTATGGCGACGGGGTGCTGGCAGCAACGGGCAACGTCATCTTCTGTCAACTCCCGCCATTCCGAGTGAGCAAGGCGATGGGGGCGCTGAGCTCGCTGGCGGTGACCGAGGACGATACCGGGAAGAGCAGGAAGAGCGCCCTAGTCTCAATGGGCAGCCTGGTCGATGCCCAGTTCGGGCAGAAGCTGCCGGCAGGCCAGATCGGCAAGACCTACACCTTCGCAGCGTCCGTGAAAGCCCTCGGCGGGCCGGCTGCGGTACGGCTCGAAGTCGAGCGCGCCGGCCAACCATGGGATCGGGCGGCGCGCGGATCGGACATCACAGTCAGCCCGGGCGATTGGACTGAGGTACACCTCGCGTTCCAGGTGGACAAGGCCTATCCGGAAGGCTGGCAGGCTTACCTGAACAGCTCGGGCGAAGCTGCCAGGCTCCAGATCCAGCGGCTGCGGCTGTACGAGGGCCCATACGTCCCAGCGGATGACCCCGCGTCGGCCGCCACCGAGGCGCCGGACCGCAACCTGTTCAAAAACGCGAACTTCGAAGCTGGCCTGGCATCGTGGTATTTCAACCACGGCCCGGAGCAGTTCAACCTGCGCCGAACCTTCGGACGCACCTCTTTCGCTGTGAGCCGGTTGTTGGGGAACCTCGGCGTTTCTGGCTCGACGCCGCTGCTGGAGCGGTTCGGCGAGCCGGCAGGTGGGTCACAGGGCCTGTCGGTGGTGAAGAACGGCGATTTCAGGGCCGATGCAAACGGCGACGGTCTGGCCGACGATTGGGAATGTGGCCCCAGCGCCAGCGGTGCCGCCTGCACCCGGGAGGAACTGCCCGAGCCTCGAGACGGCTGGACTCAGGTCATCACGGTACCTCCTGTCGCCTCCGGTGCGAAGGCTCCGGAGGTCATGATCGCCCAACACAATCTGCCCATCGGGCGCGATCAGTGGTATCGGTTATCGCTGCGGACACGAGCCGAGAACCTGACCACCAAGGACATCAGTTGGACCGTGCAGAATACCTCCAACTGGCAGTCATTGTTCGACTACCGGACCTTCGCGCCCAAAGCGGAATGGCAGACCATCTCCTACCTCGTCCAAGCCAAGGACACGGCGGCCAAAGGGACCAAGTTCCAGATTTGGTTTACCGGCACCGGGAAGCTGTGGCTTGCCGATGTGCGCCTCGAGCCGACCCAGGATCCGACGATCGGCCGTTGGATCGAGGGCCTCTACCTCACCCGGCCTGCCGAGTGGGATGACCCCTACCGCTTCTTTGGGTGGTGAGCCGTGGCAAGCGGTTAGAAATGATCCCTGCCATGAAACGACTCATCACTGTCGTCGCCCTCGTCACCAGTTTCTGTGGGAATAGCCGCGCGGCAACACTCATCAGGACAACATCTTGAGAACCTTCTTTCGCTTCGCTCCACGTCTCGTAGCTGCCGGGCTGCTGCTGGCAGCCCAAACCATAGGTGCGGCTGACAACCCAGCCTCCTCCAGTCTGCTGATTCCGGATGTCGGCCAGGACTGGGGCAATGCAGATGGAATAGATCGCCAGTCAGTCATCGAGCACACCCTCCGGCCATACAAGGGCGAGAGCCATCCCGGGGTGGATACTCGCACACTCACCGGCAAGGTAATGTGCGGATATCAAGGGTGGTTTGCCACCCCAACCGACGGGGGTGCCCGTGGATGGACTCATTGGGGAGGGAGGAACGGATTCCAACCAGGTAGTTGCTGCGTCGACCTCTGGCCGGATGTTAGCGACCTGGATTCGGATGAGCGCTTTGCCACGCAGTTCTTGCACGAGGATGGCCGACCGGCCGAGGTCTTCAGCCCGTTCAATCGCAAGACGGTTCTGCGCCATTTCAAATGGATGCAAGACTGCGGCATTGAGGGGGTGTTTGTTCAGCGGTTCATCACCGACGTCTCAAGCCCCAGAGGCGCTCGACACTTTAATGTGGTGCTGAACCACTGTCGCGAAGGAGCCAATCTTTTCGGGCGAACCTACGCGGTCATGTACGATCTGAGCGGGATGGGCGGCGGGCAGATGCAGCGCGTCGTGGACGATTGGAAAACGCTTGTGGACCACATGCGGATCGCCAAAGACCCCGCCTATTTGCATCATGCCGGCAAGCCGGTCGTCGCCGTGTGGGGTTTCGGCTTTAGTGACGGTCGAAGGTACACGCCGACGGAGGGACTCGAGCTCGTGGAGTTCCTCAAGAACGATCCGCGCTATGGCGGTTGCACGGTGATGCTGGGCGTCCCCACCTATTGGCGGACGCTGGAACGAGACTGTGTCAAAGACCCGGTCACGCACCAACTGATCCTCAAGGCGGACATTGTCAGCCCTTGGACGGTCGGGCGTTACACGACCCCCGCCGACGCCACTCGTTATGCTGAGACCGTCATGAAGCAGGACGTGGAGTGGTGCAAGGAACGGGGCAAGGATTACCTCCCCGTGGTTTTTCCGGGTTTTAGCTGGCACAACATGAATTTGCGGTCGCCTCTCGACCAGATTCCTCGCCTCAAAGGGCGATTCCTCTGGACCCAGTTCGTGCAGGCCAAAAAGGCAGGGGCGACGATGATCTACCAGGCGATGTTTGACGAAGTCAATGAGGGGACGGCCATCTTCAAGTGCGTCAACAAACCACCCGTCGGTGCTTCACCGTTTGTGACCTACGAAGGATTGCCGAGCGACTTCTATATGAAGTTGGTCGGTCACGCATCCCGTATGCTGCGCGGTGTGGCGCCTGTTACTGACGACGTGCCCGAGATCAGCAGCCCGTCAAAGGAGAGGACACGATGAACATGCCCTATCTCCGTGAGCCCGCGAGTGGAGCGGATTGCGGTCCCGGAGCGGGTGCTTACGGCTCTCGGCCAGCCGGTTGAGGAAAGGAATTTCCATGCGTTCCCCTCCGGATCAAGGAGAATCCCGACAAACACCAAGATGCGATCTTGCAGTCGGCTTCTCCGATGGCATCTACAACGCGAGCAGGGACGGCGAGGGACACGGCTTCCACGCGTTCGCGATGGGCACGTTCCAAGGCCCGGCGTGGCTCGTCCCGGTGGCGCGATACGATGTCCGATACGCCCCCGACATCGGCCGCCACGCCCTGCACGCCGCCGCATCCGCGCGACTGTTCCAAGGCGTTGGCCTCGATTGGGAGCACCAGGATCACAAGGACTGGAAGGACCGGTGGGACCCGCAGAATCTCTTCTCCTACGAGGCGGTCACCGCCTGGGACTGGAGCAACGAGCGCAAGTTCCGTCCCTGCGCCACCAGCGATCCCGTGCGCCTCGGCTGGGGCCTGCCCAAGGTCGAAGCAGTGAGTCTGACGCTCGCGCCCGAAACCGCCGCTGTCATCGCGGCCGCTCCGGCGGGAGGCAAATTAACGCGCGCAGGAAAACGGACCCTTGTGGAAGGCGTGGTGGTGGATTGTGTCAACGGAGATTAATAATGCTATGCACGACCCTGCAATACGCTTTCCAGCCAATCCCCTGCTCCGCCCCGCGGACATCCGCCCCAGCGCTCCAGGGATGAAGGTGGAATGTCTGCTCAATCCCGGCGTGTTCCGCTTCGACGGCAAAACGTGGCTGCTGCTCCGTGTCGCCGAGCGGCCCGAACAGAAACCGGGCAAGACCACCTTCCCCATCTTCACGGAAGATGGCGACCTGAAAACACTGGAATTCGACAACTCCGATCCGAAGCTGGACCTTACCGATCCGCGCGTGCTGCGCTACGACGGCGTTGATTACCTGACGACGCTCTCACACCTGCGCCTCGTGGCAAGCGAGGACGGGATCCGCTTCCACGAGCCGGTTGACGGCGCGCCGCTCTTGGGACAGGGCGCGCTGGAGACCTACGGGATTGAAGATTGCCGCGTCACGCAGATAAATGGAACCTTCCACCTGACCTTCACGCAGGTTTCCGCCAATGGCGTGGGCGTGGGCTTGCGCCGCACGCAGGACTGGAAGCGGTTCACCTCGCACGGCATGATCTTCCCGCCGCACAACAAGGACTGCGCGCTGTTCCCCGAACCGGTTGACGGCAAATACTATGCGTTGCACCGCCCGAGCAGCGTCTTCCTGGGTGGCAATTACATCTGGCTCGCCGAGTCGCCGGACCTGCTTCACTGGGGCAATCACCGCTGCCTCGCCCAGTCGCGTCCGGGCCGGTGGGACAGCGCGCGCCTCGGCGCCGGGGCTTCGCCCATTCGCACGCCGGAAGGCTGGCTGGAGATTTACCATGGCGCGAATGCGGAGAATCGCTACTGCCTCGGCGCGCTGCTGCTCGATCTGGAGCAGCCCTGGAAAGTGCGCGCGCGTTCACGCGACCCGATCATGGAGCCGCTGGCCGATTATGAGCGCACCGGTTTCTTCGGCAACGTCATCTTCACCAACGGCCATTTCGTCGATGGGGACAGCGTGACGATTTACTACGGGGCCTCCGACAGCGTGATCTGCGGCGCCCGCTTCTCGATCCGCGCAATCCTCTCCACCCTCCTTTAGCCATGGAAAAACTTTTGCACGAGTACCGGCACTTCCTCTCGTTTCCGCGCGACATGCGGATTCTGCTCATCACGAATCTGTTTTACGCGATGGTGCTGCCGGTCATCGACGTCTTCGTTGCGGCCTACGTCATGCGCAATTCGCAGGACCCGAAACTCGTCGTCACCTACCAGCTTGCGGTCTATACCGGCATCCCCCTGACCTTTCTCCTCAACGGCTTCCTCCTCCAGCGCATCCAGATCAAGCGGCTCTACTCGGCGGGCATGCTGCTCAGCGCGCTGGCGATGGCCATCATGATGTCGCTGGGCAGGCTCAGCCTCGCGGGCATCGGCGTGGCGGGCCTGCTCATGGGCATGGCCTTTGGACTCTTCTGGGCCAACCGCGATTTTCTCGCGCTGGCCAGTACCACCGACGCCACGCGCAACTACTACTACGGCGTCGAGACGTTCTTCTACACCAACACCTACGTCTTCGTGCCCGCGGCCATCGGCTGGTTCATCGAGGGCACGGGCCAGCGTGGCTGGTTCGGCGGCGACCGCATTGTGGCCTACCAGATTTGCACGGGCGCGGTCTTCCTGCTCACGATCATCGCATCGGTGATCGTGCATCGGGGTAACTTTCCCAACCCGCCAAGAACCAAGTTCATTTTTTTCCGCTACCACTGGCTCTGGAACCGCATGCAATTGCTCGCCATCCTGAAGGGCCTCATGCAGGGCTACATCGTGACCGCGCCGGCCATGCTCGTCATGCGGCTCGTCGGACAAGAAGGCGCGCTCGGCACTATCCAGGCCGTCGGCGGCGTGGTCTCGGCGCTGCTGCTCTACATCATCGGCCGCACCGCCAAGCCGCCACATCGCATGGCCATCTTCACCATCGGCCTGAGCCTTTTCGTGCTGGGCGGCCTCTTCAACGCGCTCCTCTTCAGCGCCCCGGGCGTGATTCTTTTCATGGTCTGCCTGCTCCTCGCCCGACCGCTGCATGACATCGCGTATTTCCCGATCCAGCTCCAAACCATCGAAACCGTCTCCGCCCTCGAAGGGCGCAACCAGTTCGCCTACATCTTCAACCAGGAATTCGGCTTCTACATCGGGCGCTTTATGGGCTGCGGTTTGTTCATCCTGCTCGCCACCAAAGTCTCCGACACCTTCGCTCTCCGTTACGCGCTGCTCATCATCGCCCTGGTGCAACTCCTCTCCGTCCTCGCGGCGAAGCGGGTGCTGAAAGGTTGTGCGGAAGCACGCCGTTCCATTCATAGACCTTAATGCAAAACGACTCGACCCAACTCAGCCAGCGGAATTCCCGCCGGAAATTCCTGCGACACACCGCGCTCGGCGCCGCCGGGGCGGCCCTGAGTTCATCCCCGCTGCTGCTGGCGCAGATCGCCGGGGAGCGTCCCGCACGCGCCGCGGGCATCACGGTGTTGAACCCGCGCGCCCGCGTGCCGGTGGCTCTCCTCATTGATGATTCCACCTGTCCTGCCAGTCACCGGCGGACAGTCAAGGGGGCAAACTCCCGTCTCAGCGCGCCGGCCAACCTGTCGTATTGAGGCAGGGAGTTGTAGAGCTGGGCTGAGATCCGAAGCAGCCGTTGGGGATAGGCCGGCCAGGGGACAATGGGGACCTCGATACCATACTGAAGCCGGAAACGGTCTTGGAGGGCATCCATGTAGAGAGGGGACGGTGGCGGAGCGGGATCGGTCGAATCCGGTAGGGGCATGGATGCCAATGACCCAATAAACTCCTCGGGGCAGGGCGCTTCGATTTGCAGGGCGTCACACAGGAGCCGTCGCGCCGCCAGAGCCAGGTCGCGATTTCGTCGCATGATCTCGGGCCAGCCGCCTGGCAGGAGCGAGCCCAGGTAGGTGATGGCTGTAGGCACGCACAACCAGGCGGATGGATCGTGGGTGCCGGTCCAGCCAAACTCGATCTGGAAACGGGAGCGATCGGTCCTGGGCGAATTCGCGCCATGGCTGATGGACAATGGGCGAATTTGCGGCTGCCGCTCGCGCTGGACGAACAAAAACGCCGCCCCCTTTGGCGCGCAGAGCCATTTATGGCAATTGCCGGTATAATACGTGGCGCCGATCTGCCCCACGTTTAGCGGCACCATGCCGGGGGCATGCGCCCCGTCCACGAGCGTTTCAATCCCGCGCCCGGAGAGTTCGCGGACCAAACGCTCGATGGGCATCACGGCGCCGGTCTGGCTGGTCACATGATCCAGCAGCGCCAGCCTCGTGCGGTCAGTCACGCTTTCCATCACGGCGCCCATGATCTGATCCGCGGAATGAAACGGAAAAGGAATCGGCACCTCAACAACTCGTGCTGCCGAGTTGGCGGCCACAAAGTCGAGCGCATTCCGGCAGGCGTTGTACTCCTGGTTGGTGACGAGCAGTTCATCCCCGGGCTGAAAGCGCAGAGACCGCAACACGGAATTCACTCCGGCGGTGGCATTGGGGACGAAGACGAGGTCGTTCGCCTCAGACCCCACGAACTGCGCCAGGCTGGCGCGGGCCTCATCCAGCAACTCTTCCAACTCGAGCACGAGGAAACGCACCGGCTGCCGCTCCAGTCGCGCGCGCCAGCCGTCCTGGCATTCCAGCACCGCGCGGGGGCAACTGCCGAAGGAACCGTGGTTCAGAAAGGTGACCGACGGATCCAAAACCCATAAGACAGGATCAACTGCGGACGTCATACCCTTGGGAGCTGGACCTGGTCCGGCGATTGGAGTAGTTGCCGGTCAGACACGGCCCACTGGACTCCGTCGGGCAGAGGAGCCATGGCGGCGGTGAGAGCTCTCGCGAACGCGATCCCAGGCAGGCACTGAATGATTCTCTTCATAGTTGACGGCCTCGTGAGCCCGCGCCGACATGAGCAGCGATTCGACAGCGCGGCGACCGGCTAGAGTAAACCTTCGGGACATCGAGGGGTCAAGCCCCCTCGCACCCCGCCCCTGGCGCGGGTGGAAAAGGCGTTTGGGAAGGCGGCGGCGGGAGGATAACGGCGCGCTTTGGGTGAGGCCGATAGGCGAACGGGACCTGGCGGTCCCATGTGTCCCATAGGTCCTATACGACCTATAAGGCCGATGGGACTGGCTCAGTCTCTGCCGCAAGGCACAGTTGACATAAGCAGCACTTAGGTTACCATTTGCATTGCGCATGAAAATGAATCGCCGCTCGTTTCTGGCCCAAACCGTAGCCGCTTCCGCTGGCGCAACTCTCGTCTTGCCCGCGCGCGCGCAGACCACGCCGACGTCGGCTCGCTCCGATGGCACCCCCGCGCCTGCGGCCGCGGCCCTGCCCACCGGCAGGATCGGGAAACTGCAGATCAGCCGCCTGATCTCGGGCGGCAATCTCATCAGCGGCTGGGCTCACTCGCGCGACCTCTTCTATGTGCCGAGCCTGATGCGCCATTACAACACCGACGAGAAGGTGCTGGATACGCTCGAAATCCTGGAACAGAACGGCGTCAACACCATCATCGCGGACCCGAGCGAGCGCCCCCTGCGCCTCCTGCCCAAGTATTGGAAGGAACGGGGTGGACGCATCCAGTGGATCGCCGAAGGGCATCCCACGTCGAAGGATCTGAAAACGAACATGGCCGCTTCCATCGACACCGGCGCAAAGGCGGTGTACGTGCAGGGGGTGATTGGGGATCGGTGGCTGCGGGGCGGCGAGCCGGACTTGTTGGGAGAATGCGTAAGCTTCATCAAGTCCCAGGGCCTCCCGGGCGGGATCGGCGCCCATCTGCTCGACGTGGTGGCGAAGGCCGAGGAACGGCGTTACGGGGCGGACTTCTATGTGAAGACGTTCCACCACACGAGGTATTGGTCCGCCCGCCGGCCTGATCAGAACCAGGACGTGGTGGACAACTCCGCCGACAACTATTGGGAGATGACGCCCGAGAAGACCATCGAGTTCATGAAGGACGTCGAGAAACCGTGGATCGCCTTCAAGGTCCTGGCTGCGGGAGCCATCCGTCCGGAGTCCGGCTTCCGGTATGCATTTGAGAATGGCGCGGACTTTGTGTGCGTGGGCATGTTCGACTTCCAAGTGGCGGAAGACGCCGCCCTTGCGCGGAAGGTCCTCGCTGCGTCGAGCCAGCGGGAGCGCCCGTGGATGGGGTAAAGACGCATTGCCAAAGCTCGGACCGGCAGTTAGCCTGCTCCTCTCCGTTGAGGCTTGCCTCGCGGCGCGCACATGGCTGATTACAAAGTCCAGTTCGAGGTCTTCGAAGGCCCGCTCGACCTGCTTCTTTACCTGGTAAGGAAGGAGGAGGTGGACATTTATCAGGTGAACCTGACCCGCCTGGCGACGCAGTTCATCGAGTACGTCGAACTCATGCGCCAGCTCGACCTGGATATCGCGGGAGAGTTCCTCGTCATGGCCTCCACCCTCATGTACATCAAGAGCCGTGAACTGCTGCCGGTCGAAAAACAGGTCGAGACGGAAGACGATGACGACGAGGATGATCCGCGCTGGGAACTCATTCGGCGTCTCGTCGAGTACAAGAAATACAAGGATGCCGCCGGGCAGATGCAAGCGCTCGAGGTCCGGCAGGAGAGCATCTTCCCGCGCCAGCCACCCAAACTCGAGTTCGAGCGCCCGGCGGGCCGTCCCGAGATCTCCGTCTTCGATCTCATCGGCGCGGTCAATGTCATCCTCAAGCGCTTTCAGGAACGTGAGGGGCCGCGCGAGATCTTCGAGGACAAGTGGACGGTCAGTGAAAAGATCCAACTGATCCGCGGCATGCTCACGGCCCGGCTCGCGCTGCGTTTCTCCGAGTTGTTCGAACATACGACCAGCCGGACCGAGGTGGTGGTGACGTTCCTGGCGCTGCTCGAGTTGATCCGGCTCAAGGCCATCCAGGTCCTCCAATCGGAGCCCTTCAGCGAGATCGACATCGTCCCGATCAGCTTGACGTCCACATCCCCCACCCCCGCCCCCGGTGACGACGCATCGACCGGCGCCGCAGCCAACAATTAACGATGGAGCTTAAATTCATACTCGAGGCGATCCTCTTCGCCGCCCAGAAACCTCTTACCCCGCAGGAAATGCGCGGTCTGCTGGTTTCCGCCGCGGAAGATACGGAGGATCCTGTCGTTCGCGGTCTCAAGAAGACCAAATTGGACGAACTGGAAGCCGCGCTCGACCAACTGGCGCAGGATCACGCGCAAAACGGACGCAGCTACACTCTGGTCTGCGTGGCTGGCGCCTGGCTGTTCGTCAGCCGCCCGGAGTACGTCCCCTGGCTCAAGGCCCTGGCGGGGGAGCGAAACCGGCCATCACGCCTTTCGCAACCCGCGCTCGAAACCCTCACCATCATCGCTTACCGGCAGCCCATCACCCGGGCCGAGATGGAGCAAATCCGGGGGGTGTCCGTGGACGGCGTGATGCAAACGCTGGTGGAGCGGGGTTTGGTCGAGACAATGGGCAGGGCAGAGGTGGTGGGGCGTCCGATGACCTACGGGACCACCAAGCTTTTTCTGGAGTACTTCGGCCTGAGCAGTCTGGAGGGTTTGCCTGATGCGGAGGAACTCCGCCGCATCCCCGTCGAGCATCCGCCGTCCCTCGTGACCACCGAGCCCGGTTTGGCCACCGTGCCCCCCGACCAGTTGGCGGCACCCGCGGTCGTAGCCCCCTCCAATGGGGACGGCGCCGCACCGGCTCTGCCCGTCGAACCGGCGCCGTCAGCTCAGCCGGCAACGCCTGCCACAGAGCCTCCGCCACCGTCGGACACCCCTCCACCGCAAGCGACCCCCGTTGACCCGTGAACATCATCGAGCACCGCAAAGCCATCGATAAACTGGACGCCCAGATCGTCCGTTTGTTGAACGACCGCACCCGCCACGTGTTGGAGATTGGCGCCATCAAACTCAAGGCCGGCGAGGAAATCTACGCGCCGCACCGCGAACGCTCTGTGCTGAATCGTCTCTGCAAGCGTAATGAGGGCCCGCTAACCAACGACTCCCTCCGTGCGATCTATCGCGAGATCATGTCCAGCGCCCTCTCCCTCGAGAAATCGCTCAACGTGGCCTACCTGGGCCCGGAGGCCACCTTTACCCACCTTGCCGCCATTCGCAAGTTCGGCTCCAGCCTGCTCTACACCCCGCTCAAGACCATCGCCGACGTGTTTGGCGAAGTCGCCGGCGACCGCGCCGATTACGGGGTGGTGCCCGTCGAGAATTCGACCGAAGGCGTAGTCAACAGCACGCTGGATATGTTCGTGGATAGTGATCTCAAGATCGTTTCCCAGATTATCCTTCGCATCCAGCACTGTCTCGTGGGCCTCGGGGCACGCGCCGGGATCAAGAAGCTTTATTCACACCCGCAGGCCCTGGCGCAGTGCCGGGGCTGGGTCCAGAACCATCTGCCGCAGGCCGAAATCATCGAAACCTCTTCGACCACGCGCGCGGCGGAAATGGCGGCGAACGACAAGACAGCCGCCGCCATCGCCAGTTCGCTCGCGGCGGAGCGATATCACCTGCGAATCCTGCAGCCTGACATCCAGGACAACTCGGAAAACGCCACCCGGTTCCTGGTCCTGGGCCGTCAGTCTCCTCCGGCCACAGGGCACGACCGCACCAGCCTCATGCTGAGCATCGCCGATACCGTCGGCGCTCTTTACCGGTCGCTGGCCCCCTTCCGCCGTTACCGCATCAACCTGACCAAAATCGAGTCGCGTCCCAGCAAGCGCATTGCCTGGAAGTACTTCTTCTTCATCGACCTGGACGGCCACATCACCGACCGCCGCATCGCCACCGCCATCGAGCACGTCCAGCAGCACTGCAACCTGGTAAAAGTCCTCGGCTCCTACCCGAATACGGAGTGATCAGTCATCAGTCATCAGTCATCGGTGATCAGTCATCGGTGATCAGTCATCGGTGATCAGTCATCGGTGATCAGTCATCGGTGATCAGTCATCGGTGATCAGTCATCGGTGATCAGTCATCGGTGATCAGTCATCGG
>ORJL010370613.1_pt1 | contig 17660 bp, 15 predicted proteins | sample 1779941 | NCBI WGS metagenome assembly ORJL01 (sample SAMEA104232317, study PRJEB22302) | groundwater metagenome | biome: forest; feature: aquifer; material: groundwater | place: USA | collected 2011-08-07 | depth 5.8 m | reverse complement strand
ACCCAAAATCCTCACCGTCAAAGGCGCGCGGGACTTCTACCCGGAGCAAATGTCGCTCCGCAACTGGCTGTACGCCAACATGAAAGCCGTCTCGCAAAAATTCGGCTATCAGGAATACGACGGCCCGTTCCTCGAAACGCTGGAGCTTTACGCCGCCAGAAGCGGCGAGGAACTGGTGAAAGAGCAGGCCTTTGTGTTTAACGACCGGGGCGGCGAACAGATTACCCTGCGCCCGGAACTGACCCCCTCGCTGGCCCGCATGGTGGCCGCCCGCGCCGGGCAACTGCCGCGCCCCATCCGCTGGTGGAGCTTCGGCCCCATGTGGCGCTACGAGCGCCCGCAAAAGGGCCGCTCGCGCGAATTCTTCCAGTGGAACATTGACCTGCTGGGCAGCGACTCCATCGAGGCCGACGCCGAAATCGCCGCCATTGGCGCCGAGTTCTTCCGCGCCGTGGGCCTCACGCCCGGCGAAGTCATCATCCAGATCAACAATCGCCGCCTCATGGCCGAGCAAATCGCCGCCCTCGGCATCGCCGACCTCACGCCCGCGCTGCGCCTCATTGATCGGCTGGACAAGCTCTCGCCGCAAGCGTGGGATGAATACGGCGCGGCGCAGGGCCTCACGCCCGATCAACTCGCCGGCCTGCGCGTCCGGCTCGCCAACAAAAACCTGTGGCGCACGTCGGACGAACTCACGCGCTTCTTCGATACCCTCAGCGCCCTTGGCGTGCGCGACTACTTTGAGTACGAGCCGACCGTGGTGCGCGGCCTCGACTACTACACCCGCACCGTGATGGAGGCCCGCGACCGCGACGGCGAATTCCGCGCCATCCTCGGCGGCGGGCGGTACGACAATTTGGTGGCCGACGTGGGCGGCGACCGGATTTCGGGCGTGGGCTTTGCCATGGGGGATATGGTGGTTGCGCTGGTGGCGCAGAAGTATGGGCGCGTGCCGCCCTTCGCCAAGTCACCGGCGGCGGCCCTGGTCACATGGTTCGGGCTTGAGACGGAAGCCGCTTCGCTGGGGGCAGCCCGGGCGCTCCGGGATGGCGGCATCCCCACCGAGATGTATCCCGACCCGGTGAAATTGGACAAGCAGCTCAAATACGCCGACGCGCAGGGCATCCGGCTCGCCATCATCATCGGCCCGGACGAGGCCGCCGCCGGAACGGCCACGGTGAAAACCCTCGCCAGCCGGGAGCAAATTACGGTAAAACAAGCCGATTTGGCCGCGCAAGTGCGCCAATTGCTTGAGAACCGGTCGGGAACGTGATAAAATCCCGCTCGGTAACGTGGTGCCTGTAGCTCAATAGGTTAGAGCGCTACACTGTGGATGTAGATGTTGTGGGTTCAAATCCCATCAGGCACCCAGAGAAATGAACAATGACAAATGAACAATGATCTCCATCATTCGTAATTCGTAATTCGTCATTCGTCATTTTCCATTTGTCTTTGTCCTGCCCTCGTAGCTCAATGGATAGAGCACTTGACTTCGGATCAAGGGGTTGCGAGTTCGAGTCTTGCCGAGGGCGCTCCACCCCATCCCCGACACGCTGAGTTCCAGCCGAAGCCACACCGGCAAATAAGCTGACCCCGGCCCGTTCGTGTTCAGCATCTTTCCGCATTGATCCGCGCCCCATCCCATGCGCCGTTCTCGTGCTTTGCTCTTCAGTGAAGAAACGCTTCGGCTTGAGCTGCTCATGACGCCGCTCAACCGGCTCAACGTTTCCATTGAAAAATCCGCCATGCTCAGCGAGGCTGTGCGCACCGCGAAAGCCGACATGGCGCGGATGAAAATCACGCAGATCAAGCCCTACTTCTATCTGTCCACGGGCTACGGCACCATCGAAGGCACCACGAATGTGTGCCTGGGTTTCTACGACGCCACGGACAGGCTGCGGGCGCTCAACAAAGAATACCGCAATTGGGTTTACAGCTACGATCAAGTAGTGGCAACCATCCGCCACGAAATCGGCCACGCGTTTTCGTATGCCTACAAGCTTTACCGCCTGCCCGAATTCCGCGAAGTGTTCAACGTGCAGGGCAACTACTTCCGCACGTACCCCCTCACCGATCAATACATCCGCTGGGTGAACCCGTGGAGCCGCGATTTTGTGAACGCCTCCGGCGACCACTACGCCCAAAAGCACCCGGACGACGATTTCGCCGAGACGTTCATGGTGTGGCTCACGCCGCGCCTCAACTGGCGCAAAAAGTGGCGCAACTATCCCGGCGCGCTCCGCAAATTGGAATATGTGGATCAGGTGGTGCGCGAATACCGCCACCAGCCGCCGCTCATCGACAACCGCCCCGATGAATACGACGGGCTATCGCAATATAAGATGACGCTGGCGTGGTTTTTCAAAGCCCCGCCCACTGCCTACCGCCGCAAGGCTACCGGTTACGTGGACCCGGATTTGAAATACATCTTCCGCGCCCGGCCCAAACTGCCCGATGGACGCAAGATCGAGCGCGGGTATGTGCATGCCGACAACTTTTTGCAGCGCAACCAGCGTGTGATTGTGAACCGGGTGAGCCAGTGGGTGGGAGTGGATACCACCGTGGTGAACGACCTTATCCTCAAATGCCGCCAGCGCACGCACGCGCTCGATTTGTGGGTGCAGCGCGATCAACAAGAGAAGAAGCTGGTGGAGTTCACGACCTACGTTTCCACCCGTTGCGCGTACTACGAGGTGTGGGGATCGTATTTCCCGTGAAGGCATGACAAGGTGACAAGATGACAAGGTGACCGCTAAACCCGCGGTGTCATCCGTTCACCCCTTCACCTTGTCACGCCTTCACGGACTCGTACACGTTCACGATCTTCTCCGCAATCAGCGGCCAGGCGTAGCCTTTGGCATACTCTGCCGCCTGCGCGCCCAACCGGCGCCGCAAGTCATCGTCGTCGAGCAACCGCTGCAAACAGTCGCACAGCGCTTCGGGGTCGCGGTCCGGCACGTGAAAGCCGGTCTCCCCGTCCTTCACCAAAAAAACCAACCCCCCCACCTCCGAGGCGATCACCGGCGTGCCGCAGGCCATGGCCTCCAGCGCCACCATGCCAAACGATTCGTAATGCGAAGGCATCACCACGGCGTGCGCCGAGGCGTAGTAGTTTTGCAGCGTGTCCTGATCCCGCTTGCCCAAAAACGCCACCACGTCGCCCACGCCCAATTCGTCGCGCAGCGCCCGAAGCCGCTCCATCTCTGCACTTTCCTGCGCCGGGCTGCTGGAGGCGTCGCCGCCGATCAGGGACAGGCATAAATGGCCCGGCATGGCTCGCCGGTCGCGCAGCAGCTTCATCGCCCGAAGCAGCGTATCGAGGCCTTTGAGCGGTTCGACGCGGCCCACAAATAGCAGCATGGGGTCCGTGGGCGGCACGCCAATGCGCTCTTTGGCTTCGGCCATGGCAATGGGATGAAATGTGCTGAGTTCAACGCCGGGAGGGATCACCTCGATCTTCCGGGTGTCGGCCTGCAGCATTAGCTCAAGTTGCGAGCGTTCGGCCTGGGTGGCGGCGATGATGCGGTCGGCCCAATCGAGAATTTGCGACTCGACCTCCAGCCGCAGCGCGGGTTCATATTCTTCGGGCCGCAGCGCAATTCTGTTTTTCATCACACCCAGCGTGTGGGCCATGTGGATAATCGGCGCGTGCCAGAACTTTTGCAGTTCGTGGGCCACTACGCCCGACAGCCAGTAGTGGGAGTGAATCACGTCGTAGTGCAGACCCTCCAGCGCGGCGAACTCGCGCACGCCGCCCACAAACTCCGGCAGGTAGCGGTAAATATCCGGTTTGGGCATGGGGCTTTCAGGCCCGGCGGGTATGTGCACCACCCGGTTGCCGTAGCCCAGATCGTGTTTCACGTGGGGTTGATGCTCGTCCTGCGAACGGGTGAACACGTCCACCCCGATGCTCCGGCGACCCAGTTCGCGGGCCAGGTCGCGGACGTAAACGTTCATTCCCCCGGTATCTTTGCCGCCCAGGGTAGCCAACGGACACGTGTGGACTGAAAGCATCGCGATTCGCATGCGGCTATTATAGCGGAGGGGTCTGACTCGCAGCCGGTCTGCCTCGGCTCTCTTCGCTCAGGTTGAAAGATCGCCTTGGCTCTGGTAGAATGTTTCGCGCCGCCACCTTAGCTCAATCGGCAGAGCAATCGCTTCGTAAGTGATAGGTTTCGGGTTCGACTCCCGAAGGTGGCTCAAGTTTGTGCCGACTTTCAGCGCCAGCCACCACCGGCTGGCGTTTCTATGACTGTAGAGGTTCGATACACACAATGCAAAACCGTTACACCCGCTGGATTATTCCGATCGTCATTTTGTTCGCAGCTGCCGCGTGGGTAGTGTGGCCCGACAACCCGGGCATTCACTACACCGTGGGCGCCACCACCGTGAACTACGACATTGCCGTGCACGAAGGGCTGGATTTGCAGGGCGGCCTGCAAGTGTTGCTCGAGGCCGATGTGCCCGCCGGCCAGTCGGTGGACGCCGAGGCCATGGCCGCCACCAAACGAATTGTCGAGAACCGCGTCAACGGCCTCGGCGTGGCCGAGCCGCTCGTTCAGCAATCCGGCGACCGCCGCCTGGTGATCGAATTGCCCGGCCTGGCCAACGACGAGCAGGCGCTGGCGCTGCTAAAGCAAACCGGCCTGCTGGAATTTGTGGATATGGGCAGCACAGTATTGGCCGTTGGCACCGAGATCCAAACCGATATGGCTCTGGGCACTGCCGAGGGGGCTGCCCCCACCCCAGCGGCCACAGGCGCCACCCCGGCGGCCACGACCGAAGCGGTTCCCACCCCTGCCGCCCCCATTTACCACACCGTCATGGCCGGTTCTGACCTGACCTCGGCCACGGTGCAAACGCAAAACGGCACTATTGTGGTGGCCTTTAAACTTACCGACAACGGCAGGAAGGTTTTCAGCGATTACACCAGCGCCAACGTCGGCAAGATTCTGGCGATTGTGCTGGACAAGAAAATTATCTCCAGCCCGCGCATCAACTCCCCCATCACCGACGGCTCAGGCGTCATCGAAGGCCAGTTCACCATCGCCGAAGCCAACAACCTGGCCCTGCAATTGCGGTACGGGTCGCTGCCCGTGCCGCTCCGTGTGGCCGAAAGCCGCACTGTCGGCCCCACCCTGGGCCAGGACTCGGTTCGCAAGAGCCTCCTCGCCGGCATCATCGGCCTGTTGGTGGTTGCGATCTTCATGATTGCCTACTATCGCCTGCCGGGCGTGCTGGCCGTAGTGGCCCTGCTCATGTACACCGCCCTCACCTTTGCGCTGTTCAAGCTCATCCCGGTCACACTCACGCTGCCGGGCATCGCCGGTTTTGTGTTGTCGGTGGGCGTGGCAGTGGATGCCAACATTCTGATATTCGAGCGCATGAAGGAAGAACTACGGTCGGGGAAGAAACTGATCACCGCCGTGGAAGAGGGCTTCCGCCGCGCTTGGCCGTCCATTCGCGACTCGAACGTGTCCACCCTCATCACCTGCCTCATCCTGTTCTGGTTTGGCAGCCAGTTCGGGGCCAGCGTCGTCAAGGGCTTTGCCCTCACCCTGGCCATCGGCGTGGCGGTCAGTTTGTTCACTGCGGTAGTGGTCACTCGCACTCTGCTGCACGCCATTTTGGATAGCATCGATTTCTCCGAGCGCCACTCGTGGTTCGGAATTTAGACGTTCCGACGGAACGTCTCTACAGAGGTGGACATGACAGACATTGTAAGCAAACGCTACTGGTATTTCGGCCTTTCGCTGCTGGTCATCGTGCCGGGGCTGATCTCGCTGGCCCTGTGGGGCCTGCCGCTTTCCATTGACTTCACCGGCGGCTCCAAGCTGGAGGTGCAATTCCCCGGCGCCACCGCCACCATCCTGCCGGGCGACGTGAAAATCCTGTTGGCCGATTCCGGCTTGGGCGACAGCATCGTGCAGACCGCCGAAAACAACACCGTCATCATCCGGACCAAAACACTGGACGAGGTGCAGCGGGCCAGCATGCTGGCGGCGCTCACGGCGAAATTTGGCGAAACGAAGTTGTTGCGCTCCGATAACGTCGGCCCCACCGTGGGCGCAGAAGTGACCGAAAAGGCGGCCATGGCCGTCGGGCTGGCGGCGCTGGGCATTCTCATTTACATTACCTACGCCTTCCGCGGCGTGCCGCACGCCTTCCGTTACGGCGTGTGCGCGATCATCGCCATGCTGCACGACGTGCTGGTGATGCTGGGCGCGGCTTCACTCCTCGGCCACTTCTTCGGCTGGGAAGTGGACGCCCTGTTCCTGACGGCGGCCCTCACCGTGATTGGCTTCTCGGTGCACGATACCATTGTGGTGTTCGACCGCATCCGCGAGAACCAGCGCGTTTACCGCCGGGCCGCTTACGAGTCAGTGGTCAACCACTCCATCGTGCAAACGCTCGACCGCTCCATCAACACCCAGCTCACGGTGATGTTCACCCTGCTGGCGCTGGTGCTGTTCGGCGGCGTGACCATCCAGCATTTTGTGGTGATTCTGCTGGTGGGCGTGTTCAGCGGCACGTACTCTTCAATTTTCAATGCCGCGCCGTTGTTGGTGGTGTGGGAGAACAACGAGCTCGGAAGGCTGTTTAGGCGGAAGGCTCCGGTAGCGGCGTAGGTGAGCTATTTCACCAACTGAATAGACGGCGGGATATGGTAAATCTTGTCGTCTTGATACGTAATATCAAAACTGCCATTGCCATCACCATAGACGCGCGCGCCGATCACTTGACCGACGATGGATGTTTCGCCCGGCGTGCTGCCGCCGCCGCGCGCCTGCACCACACCGCTCATGGCGTAGATTGTTCCCGTCACTGCACTGCCGCCATTGCCTCGCACCTCGACCGTGCTCGTATTACTGCGGGCAAGAAAGATGGCCATTCCCACGTAAGTGCAGGATGCCGTCGGTTGGCCAAATGTGCCCAGGCAGTTAGACTCGGTCGGGGCCGTAATGGTCAGGCCGCCATTGCCGGTGAACTTCATCCCGCCATTGATGAAGTAAAACACAACGCCGTTGCCAACGATCCCGTCATTGCCCGAAATCGAGACATTGCCCGTAATGCAATATATGCCGGGAGCATACGTGCCCGGCCCCATCACAAGTTGACCATAGCCGCCGTAGCGCCCCGGCTGATACATGCCGCCGCTGATAACGCCGTTAGAAGTACACTGCGGCTCGGGCAGATTTGCCAGCGGGTCTGCTATCGGCGTGCCGCCGTTCGCATTCGTCTGCACAGGATGCGTTACATTAGGCGCGCCTGAATAATCGTATGCGCCCACGCTGCTGATATTGAATCCGGAATCCACCGTAATGCCGGTGTTGTTCTGGCTGGTTGGCGGTCTGATGGCGCACGGTTGCGCATTGGTTTCGGGTGTATTAAGAAAGATGTTGCCGTTGTGAACGTTGATGCCGCCGCTGTTGCCGCCGCCGGTAACGTTCACATTGTTGCCGCCCTGCGTTAGGCAATTCGACATAGCTACCAGGGCAAACCCTGCTTGCGGCGCTGTGCCGGCGACGCCGTGCGCCGTCGCCCGGACCGAGTACACGGCTGGCGCACTCGTCACCATATGGATGAGGGCGGTCGGGACGGTTTGCGTCATAACCACTTCAACATATGAATTGTCGTACCCGCTCGGCGGCCTGATGATCGTAATCTGAACGTTATTTTGCCCGGCCACGTATCCGTTATTGGATAAAACCGACTGCGCGTCTGCTTGTCCGGTGGTAGTTGCCTGGTTAATGGCCAAGGCGTACGCCAGGGCCGCATTATCAACGGCGTTTTGCCCGCGACGCCTTTGCGTATACAAGTTGCCCCCGTCAATTGCCAGTCCGGCCATTCCGAGTAACACAATCATACCGAATACCAGCAGCACGATTGCCTGGCCTTGTTCATTTACATTTACATTTCGGCGATCATTGGTTTCCATAGATGCCTCCCTAAAACAGTCTTGCAGTTCACTTCCGTGTCCCGCGCCGACGCGTGCAAAAGCCCGTCTATCACGGGAATGTCGCCGATACGGTCGTCCCAGTGCAGTCATCATCATCAAAGGTGGCCTGCACCGAGAAACTGCCGGATATATCGAAAGTGAATTCCAAGATAAGAGTCTTGGCGCTCGCGTCGATCATGCCCCGGTTCAGGGAGCTCCAATCGCTGGTGGTGATGATCGAAGGCGAATTCTGGTCCTTGGGGTCGGCAATCAAATCTGACGAGGTCCCAAAGTAGACCTTCCAGAATTTCTTACCTGGTCCCGTAGGCCACGTAACGACAAGAGTGTTGAGGGTGCGGAGCGCGCCAGTGTAGTTGGTGTAATTCAATTGGATCTTCTTACTGCTCGCGCCGGGCGGAGTGATCGACAACGCACTGGCAAGGACGCAGTTTCCATTGAACCGCGCCGTCACGCTGGCGTTTGATGCCCACATGGTCAACGGCGTCGGGTTTGAATTGCCCGTCACCGCACCACTCCAACTACTAAAGCTGTAGTTGGCCGCGGGTACGGCTTGAAGTTGAAGTTGCGTGTTGTACGTATATTGATTGGCGCCGGCGCACGTGCCGTTGGGAGGCGTGCCGACGATGGAAACACTCACTGATCCGCTCGCGCTCGGCACGGGCGGGCTGCTCGTCGTGTCCGGCGCAACAGTCTTTGTCAGCGTGTAGCAGTTGGCGGTGAACGCCGCGCTGATAATCTTATCCGCGTCCATCGTGACGATGAGCGGATTCGTCGTTCCCGAGGCGTTGCCGCTCCATCCGGTGAATGAGTATCCAGTGGCAGGCGAAGCCGTCAGCGTAACGTCATTGCCGAAGAAGTATTGGTTGGCCGGGCAGTTCACCGGAGAACTCGGGCTTACCGACACCGTCCCGCCGGAGCCGGCGCTAACGGTAAGGCTCATACAAGGCACTATGATGAACGCTGCCGTGACCGTGGTATTTTGGTCAATACTGACGTCCACCGGGTTGAACGTGCTGGTTGCAAGCGTGACCCCGGTATCCGTATCTTTGATCGTCCAATGATCAAAATCGTTGCCGGTGCCGGCGCTCGCTGTGGCTGTAAGGGTCACCGTGGTGAATTGGTTGTAAAGGCCACCCGAGCAGTTGGCCGCAGGCGACGGCGCAGATATAGTTCCAGAGCCGCTTTCGACGCCGGTAGTGAGCGTGTAACACGGCACCGATTTCATAACGGCCGATAGCGATTTACTGCCGCTCATGATCAGCGTGGTCGGGTTTTCGCTGCCGCCTAAAGCGCCGGTCCAGTAGTCCAGAGCATATCCGCTGGCGCCATTGACCGATACGGTAACAATCGTGTTCAAAGTATAGCCGCCGGCGCAGTTCTGAGCCGAGGGGGTGATAGTGCCGTTGGCCGGCTGGGTGATTGTCAGGGTATAACAACCGAGCGCGAAATTGGCGTTGTATGTCTTATTGCCGTCCATCACGACGGTAACGGGGTTGGAAGTCCCCAGGCTGGTTCCGCTCGCGTCCGTCCAATTTTGAAAACCGTAATCCGCCCCGGTGTTGGGCGAAGCCGTGATGACGACCGATATTCCCGCAGTGTAGCAGCCGGCGGTCGTGGGGCTAACCGATACCGAGCCGCCCGCACCGGGAATAACGCTGGTGGTCAATGTATAGCAGCCGGCGGCGCCCGCATCCGTCTCGTCAGTATCGGCCGAAGATGAGCAACCAGGGTCAGCCGGATAATCAATCTGGCCGTCGCCGTCATTGTCGGCGTTGTCGCCGCACTGTGGGCTGCCTGCAATGTTGGGAAAAATACTGCGAGCTGCAGACACCGTGTACGCTCGCGACGAAATCGGCAGTAACGGTAGAATGGGCGAATAATTTGTGGTGGCTGTTACGAATACGCGATCGCCATTGGCAATCCCCGGAGAAGGCTGAACGCCCTGCGCGCAAGTTCCGAACGAGGCGCCCGATCCATGGTCGTACACAATCGTAATATCCGAATCGTTCAACACGGCGAAAGCCGATGTCCGCTTTGCGGCCGCTCGCATTCCATTACAATCGAGGTAGTAATAGTTCGCGCCATTGCCCGGATCGCCGACCACGGTGCCGTAACGCGCCGCTTCTCGCGCCGCATTGGATACGCTGTTATAAATTGACAGCATGCGGCCGAACTCGACGATGCCGGAAATCAACAACAAAACAAGGGGCAATATGAAGGCGAATTCAACTAGGCCCTGCCCCCCGGCGCCCTCACGGCGCGCGAACGGCTTTGCCAACTTGCCGATCAGACGATATAGGCCACTTCGCATTTCTGAGACCTGAAGCTTGTGCTTAGTTGCGGCGATTGCTGGTTTCATGATGGTCTTCGCATTACTAAAAAGGTTACACGCGCTTGATTGAAGAGAACTGCTAGGGGCCGCTCGATGTAATAATCGCCACTGACCGCGCCGTCAAAGTCAACGTTGCCCCGCTGACCAGGTCGCTCACAAAAGGTGTAAGCAACCGGTAAGGAGCAGATACGGTCACGGTGATCTGGCTGCCGATGGATGTCGCGCCAGAGTCAGTAACGGTGACGGTTGCTGTGCTCCAATCCACCAGAGTCCCTGTGGGCGCGGAATTCTTAACGCGATACGTAGTATTGTTCGGATCTGTTTTATCGCCGCTGGTACGCCAAGTGGGGTGCACGGCGGCAAATGCCACCCCTTCTCCTGCCGCATCCTGCATAGCGAGGAATGTGAAATACGCGCGGCCCAAATCAAGCATCCCCAATAACAACACCATGATGATCCCAACCATGAGCGTGAACTCGACCAGGCTTTGCCCTGCAGGTTGGCCGTCGTAGCGGAGCAAAGTTTTCCGCATGCCCCGCAAAAATGATGCCCGCTGATGAATGAGAGCCATAACGTGATCTATCCTTTAATACCGATGGACGCCGCAAAAAGAGTCTGGCGCGCCACCTCATATCGGGTATTACCCTCACATGTATAGCCGAAACACACCGCACCGTAACTTTCCGTTGGCTGGAACGGTACTAATTTGACGCTGAAGTCTAAAGTCATATTAGCAGAACCATCGGTTAATTTTGTTAAGTTTGGCCGGTCTCAGGCCCCAGCCGGGTAGTACGATATACCCATCCCGGCCAGACCGAAACGGCGGCGGTAGGCCGTGAGCTGGTGATTACCGGCCAACTAGCCAATATTTGATCTGCGAATCGAATAACAACATCATCACCGCCCCGGCCACCAGAAACGGCCCATAGGGGATGACCATAAACACGCTGGCGCGGCGGCGGGCGATCATCACGGCGAGGTAGATCAACGCCCCCACACCCCCGGCAAGAATAGCCACCACCAGCGCCAGTACAATCCCCGTCCAGCCCACCGCCAGCCCAACCACACCCGAGAGATTCACGTCGCCCTCGCCGAACGGAACTTCGCTGAGCGATTGCCCGCGCACGCGGGCCATGAGCGCGCCAAATGCCCAGCCAAACCGGTACACCAGATAAATGGCGACGAACCCAACCGCGCCGCCGATGAGGGTTTTGGCGAGGCCGCGCTCCGCGCCCGCCAGGCTGTACAGGGCAGCCACCGCGCCCGTGGGCACGATAGTGACGTGCAAGATCAGCCGGTGTTCGAGATCGATCACGGTGATGAGCAACAAACACTCCAGCAAAATCGACAGCAGGGCAAATTGCAGCGTGAGGCCAAAGCGAGCGAACACGTAGGGCCACAGGGCCGCCGAGACCAATTCCACCACGGGCCGCCGCCAGGCCAACGGCGCGCCGCAGCGTGCGCAGCGGCGGCGAGCCGCAAAAGCAACGAGCGCTATCCACTGCCACGGGCCAAAGGCGTGGTCGCAATTGAGGCAGTGAGGCAGGCGCGGGCGCGCGCGCCGGGGCAGGTCGTCGGCCACAGCGTTGAGGGCTGCGCCGCACACCAGGCCAATGGCAATCAGCACAACGGTGGAAAGCAGTGTGAATAGCATGGGGCGATTATAGCGTGAGTCGCGCCGGGCTATGCTAGAATCACGCTATGTCCCAATCCACTTCTCTTCGATACTTTCCCGACCGCGACCGGCTGAGCGTGGTCACGGCAGTGATTCTGCTGGCCTATGCGCTGGCGCGGTTTGTGGATTTGCCAACGCGCGAATTTACGGCCACGTTGCTCGGCTCTTCGATTGGCCTGCAACTCAACGGGCAGGTGATACTGCTGCTCATGGTAGCGGCGCTCATCAGCACCGGTTCCGACACCCTCATCCGCAGCCACCCCCGGTTCGATCCGGCCTCGGGCCGCACCTTTGTGCATTGGATATTGCCGGGATGCACGGCGCTGGCGTTGGGGCTGTTGCTCAACCTGGCCCCGTTGGGACCGGTGTGGTGGCTGGGGCTGGGGCTGAGCGCGCTGTTTTTAGTGGTGGTGCTGGTGGCTGAGTACACCGTGGTCGAACCCGACGACCGGGCCTTCCGGGTGGCGGCCTTTGGCCTGACCGCCCTGAGCTACATTGTGGCGCTGGCGTTGTTTGGCTGGATACGTTACACCGGGGCGCGCGCCGCGCTCTCGGCCACGGGCACTGCCGTGCTGGCCGGCGTTGTGGCGCTGCGGCTGTTCGTGCTCAACGGGGCCACGCTCCGGCGCAGCTTTGTTTTTAGCGCCAGCGTGGGACTGGTGACAGGCGAGGCCATGTGGGCGCTGAATTATTGGCGCATCACGCCCATGGCTGCCGGGCTGCTATTGCTGGCCCTGTTTTACAGCTTGCACGGCGTGGCCAACCAGCACCTGCTGGGCCAACTCAACCGGCGAATGGTGATCGAATATGCCGTAGTGGGATTCGTCGGCGGCGTGATTGCGCTGACTTTGGCTATGCCGCGCTAGCGTGAGGGATAGGGCGCAGGCGCCTGGCCGGGTGTGGGCAACTGGGGCAAGGCGGATGTGGCCGTGGGAGCCATGGTGGGCGACGCGGTGGGCGCAAACGTGGCCGCCGGCGCCACCGTGGGGATGTTGTCAGTCGGCTGCCCGATAATCTCCGGCAGCAGCGGCCCGATGACGAAGCTCAAGATCACGATCACACCCAATATGGCGAGGACGCGCGAGTTGCGCGAGTCTGATTTGCGAGGTTTTGAAGTTTTTCGGCTCATCGCCGCGATTATATCACGCGGGATTTACTTCGAGTGGCTGTTTGAATCTGCCGCCAGCTTGGCTTCGCGTCGTTTGGCCCGCCAGCCGATCATGCGCTCGGTGCCATTCATCAGCCGGGCGATGTTGGGTCGCAGCGCCCACACTTGCAGCACGAATGTCAGCAACCCGTAAAGCACGTAGGCCCACGGCCCGCCGAAGTACGCCGCTCGCACGGCAAATACCAGTGTAGCCACCAGCCCCACCGACATGGTTGCCACCGAGGCGTAGCCGATGCCAAACAGCACCACTGCGCCCAGCGGCAGAATAACGGCCACGCTCCACACCCACAGGCCAATGGCCCCGCCCACCAGAGGCGCCCCCCCGGCCCCGCCGTGAAAGCGCAGCCGTGGGCGGCCCGCCGCATCGGTGACGCGTTCGGCCAAAAAGATGGAGTAGTTGTGGCCCAACACCGCCATCACGCCCGCCAGCGCTTCAATCCAGTGGTTGCCGCCCGTGAGCGTGCGCGCCAGCCACACCGCCCCCGCACCTTTGAGAATATCCAGCAACGCCGTGAGCAGCCCCGCGCCAAACCCGGCGGCCCGCATCACGTTGGTGCCCCCCGTGCGGCCGCTGCCCACCGATCGCACGTCCTGGCCGCTGATGCGCCTGACGATCACCAACCCGAACGGAATAGCTCCCAAAAGATATGCCACAACCAGCGCTGTCCCTGCATATACGATCGTCATAGTTCCTCCTGAATACCCAGTTAAACCCTGCACACCGCGCAAAGTTTCAAGGCTCGATTTGAATGGACAATTCGGTCACGGTACCTTGTCCTATCGTGAACGCCCGCGCCTGCCAGCGGCCTTGCCCGTCCGGGGCGCAGATGATGTAGGCCGCCTCGGGGTAAAAGGCCTCGGCCACGTCGGTGGCCGAGGGCACGGGCGGCCCGGCGGGGTGCGAATGAAAGATGCCAACCAAATCCCAGCCGCGCTCTTCTATGTCTATCAGCACATAGATCAACTGCCCCGGTGCTACAAGATACCGGACGGGGCTGTGCGCCGTGTTCTCCGTCAGATACACCTTCTCCACTCTCCCCTCGCGCCCGCCGAGTAGCCCGCAGGCTTCGTGGGGTTTTCCTGCCTCAACGTGCGCGATGATCTGGCTGAGGTGCGAGGGGGAGAGAATAAGGGCGCCCAATTTCAATCTTGATACCGCGCGCGAATACGCTGATATTCCCGGATCAGGGTTGTATCGTCGAGGGCTTTTTCGAATTGACGAAGCCATTTGAGCACGTAGCGGTCATCCAATATATGGCCCTGTTTCTGAACAACATTGGCAACGTCAATTTGATCTTGCGGGCGCTGAGCGATGATTTTCAAAATAATCAAATCTTCAGCCGAACAAACGCGCGCCTTCTTGCCGGGCGTCAACTCCAGTGTGCGCGCGCGAGAAATGAGCATTTCGTCAAACGCAGTGTCCGCCAGTTGAATGTCTAGCCGATTTCCCGCCGAATTCAAAACAAAAATAATGCCATTGGTTCGCAATGCCAGGACCGGATCAGCTTGCAGAGAGTGATAGTCGGGCGTGAGGATATCCAACAGACGCTGGTGTTCTTTGCGATGCAGGAGAATCTTGATGTCCACATCGCGAGTGAGGCGCGCTTTTGCCCAAGCTCCAATTGCCAGCCCGCCAATCAGCGCCGATGGAATCCCTGCCTCGTCCAACCGCCGCTGCAAATCCACGAGCGCGTTTACGAGATCTTCCATGCGCCCCTCCCGTTTCTCATCCACAGCGCGAAGCCGCTTCTGGATGCGCACCAGCCGAGTCTCGTAATCTTTACCATATAGCGCATCATCACGCGCTAACCAAGATTCAAACTCTGCGCGCAAAGCCAGGAATTCCCGCGCTCCCTGCTCAATAGTCGTTTCCTTGAGCAGACGGCTTTCCAACGCCTCAATCTCCGCCCAATTCACATCGCGGATTCGCCGCAAATTTCTCATCTCCGGTTTCATACATCCAATTATCCCCGACGCGGCAGTTGTGGGTCTTTCGCCAAAGACAGCCCGGCCGCCCTTGACAGGCCAATATTTTTAGCCTATCATACACCAAAGTTTAGGCTCGCCTAAATACTTTCTTCGGAGAAATGAAATGGATATCTCCCGCGCCGTCGAAGACTATCTCAAAATCATTTACGAGCTTCAACAAGCCAGCGGCAAAGTGAACACCACCGCCCTGGCCGAGAGGCTGAACGTTGCCCCGGCTTCCGTGACCGGCATGATCAAGAAGCTGGCCGAAGACCGCCCGCGGTTGGTGAATTACGAGCGGCGCCACGGCGTAAGCCTGACCCCCGCCGGGCAAAAGATTGCGTTGGAGGTCATTCGCCACCACCGTCTGCTGGAGTTGTATTTGCATCAGGCGTTGGGCTATGCGTGGGATGAGGTGGATGCCGAGGCCGAAAAACTGGAGCACGTCATCTCTGAGGGTTTTGAGGATCGCATCGCGGCGCTGCTCGGCCAGCCCGAACTGGATCCGCACGGGGCGCCCATTCCCACCAAAGAGGGAACCGTGGCCCCGCTGGGCGGGGCGCGGCTGAGCCAGATGGAAGTGGGGCAGCAGGGGCGCGTGGTTCGCGTATGCGACGACGACCCGGCCCTGCTCCGTTACCTGGCCGAACTTGGCATCAGACCCGAAACGGCCATTGCCGTAGTAGGTCGGTCGCCGTTCGACGGACCAATGCACGTGCGCGTGGGCAACCGTTCGCCGCAAGCGCTCGGCAAGCATGTGACCGATCACGTATTTGTGGAAGTGAAGTAAGTTCACCAATTTTTCAGGAGCATTTGAATGTCCAGGACTTTATCTCGACGAGAATTCTTGAAACTAGGCACGGTTGGCACGCTGGGAATCGCCGGAGCCGCCGCCCTTCAGCACAGGCCGGCCGCCGCCGCATCGGTAACGGCGCCGATGGCCGCGCCGCCGGGTCAAGCCAGCATGCCCGGCATGGACGACGGTATGCACGGTATGGAAGGATCAAACATTACCACGGGCGAGGTGGACACGTCGCAGTTTGATCCCATGCAATATCTTATTGATTTTGATTACGGCAAAACCAGCACACTGCCCAACGGCCAAACTTTGCGCGAGTGGGACGTGTTTGCAGGTGACAAGGAGATCGAAGTTGCCCCCGGAATCTTCTTTCCGGCGTGGACGTACAACGGGCAGGTACCCGGCCCCACGTTCCGCTGCACCGAAGGCGACCGTCTGCGCTTCAACTTTCTCAACGCCAGCGCGCATCCGCACACCATTCACTTTCACGGCATCCACCCGCCGGCCATGGACGGCATCACGCCCGTTGTGCCGCCGGGCGGCCGTTTCACTTACGAATTCGACGCCAAACCGTTTGGTCTGCACCTCTATCACTGCCATACCTCGCCGCTGAAGCGCCATATTCACAAAGGATTGTATGGCACGTTCATCATTGACCCGCCCGGTGGAACATCCCCTTCAGGAGGCGGGCGCGAACCGGCCAAAGAAATGGTGATGATGATGAATGGCTTCGACACCAACTTCGACGGCGCAAACGACATCTACGCGGTCAACACCGTCGCCTTTCATTATGCGAAACACCCGATACAAGTGAAGGTCGGCGAGTTGATCCGAGTCTATCTGGTCAACATCACCGAGTTCGATCCGATCAATTCCTTGCATTTACATGCGGGCATGTACAAGCTATTCCGCACCGGCACGCGCCTCGATCACTACGAGTACACCGACAACGTCATCATGGGGCAAGGCGAGCGCCACGTGTTGGAACTCACGCTCGAATACCCGGGGTTGCATATGTTCCACGCCCACCAAAGCGAACTGGCTGAATTGGGCTGGATGGGAATGTTTGAGGCCAAGTCATAATCATGGATACCCCTCAACCTGTTTCAACAGATAGAGACGCTCCGGCGGAGCGTCTCTACAAAAACAACCCGCCTCTGTGGCTTTCCGCGCTCATTCCCTTTGTGCTGTTGGCCGCGCTGGTTGCCGTTTTCTTCTTCACCAACCCGCTTGCTATTTTCAATACCGAAGGCCTGCCACCCGTCGAGTCGCTGTCCATCGAGCGCGTCGAACTGCTGCCCGGCCAATTCATTATCACAGTGTTCAACGGCAGTCCGGATGGGCTTACCGTTGCTCAAGTAACGGTGGACGACGCTTTTTGGGAATGGGAGATCACGCCGTCAGCGAGCCTCCCGCGCTTTGGCCGTGCGACTATCACCATGAATTACGACTGGGTGCAGGGCGAGCCGCACGTCATCACCCTGCTCACCGCCAGCGGCACGCCCTTCACTCACGACATCGCCATCGCCGCCCAAACGCCCCGCCCCGGCTTGACTCAGTTCATCGGCTATGGATTGCTCGGCATTTACATTGGCGTGATCCCGGTGGGACTCGGTCTCCTGTGGTTCCCGGCCATGCGGCGCATGGGGCGCAAAGGTTTGAATTTCCTGCTGGCGCTTACGGTGGGGTTGCTTGTGTTCTTGTTGATAGACACCGCACTCGAAGCCATTGAGGTGGCGGGCGGCGTGGCCGGAGTGT
>ORJL011167745.1_pt1 | contig 17666 bp, 16 predicted proteins | sample 1779941 | NCBI WGS metagenome assembly ORJL01 (sample SAMEA104232317, study PRJEB22302) | groundwater metagenome | biome: forest; feature: aquifer; material: groundwater | place: USA | collected 2011-08-07 | depth 5.8 m | reverse complement strand
GGGGCACGCCTCGCGGGTGACGCAGGCGGTAGGGGCAGTGCCGCAGATGCGTGATGAGCGTACCCTTCAGTGGAGGAATAAACTATGCAAGATTGTTTCGTGAATTATAGGGCGACCCTTTGATGGCTTCGGGAGGCGCGGCTCAAGCGTTTGCCATTAGCACCAATGGGCTTTACGTTGCTGGGTACGCCGTGAACTCGTCCTCAACACCCCACGCCGTCCGCTGGGATAAACCTTCCGGGTCATGGATGGCTCCGCTGGATTTGGGCGCGCTCAACGGGTCTCCCACGACGCCCAGCTATGGTTACGGGGTCAACAACGGCGGTCGCGTGGTTGGAGCGTCTCTAGGGGGAGCCACCAACGCGTCGGTCTTGCGCGCCTTTCGCACGGCGGCGGGCGCCAGCAATGTCGTCAGCAGCGACGAGTTACTTTCGTCTTTTGACACCAATCTGAACCTCGCCATATCTCTCGGGCTGGACACTATCGTCGTGTCCAATTTTGTCAGCGCAGCTACTGCGATCAACAGCAGTGGTGCGGCAGTTGGGTGGTCCGACGCCGGTGTTGTAACTTGGTGGGATTTGTTTGGGAGGGCTCGATGAGGACAGCAACACCGAGCTCATTACTGGGGTACTGATGGCGTACCTATTGACCTTGGCGTTCTGCCCGGGGGTAACTGGCGCGAGGCGACCGCGATTAACGATGGGGGCATGGTTGTCGGGTCGTCCCGTACCTCCTCGGACACCAATTCGGTTGTCGGGTTCATCTCCAGCGGGCCAGGGACCACAATGATCAGCGTTCAGGATGAGCATCTGTTCTACGGCTCGACCAATTGGCACTTGACGAGACCTGTCGATATCAACAACTGGAGTTACATTCTAGGTAACGGGACCTACGAGGGTAGCTCGGCGTCCTGGTTGCTTATTCCGCTGTATCCACCGTACTGACCGACGCTTCCCATCATCCAAACCGCTATGAATACGCATCAAGATCCGAAAGATCGCCCAGAGGTAGGGCTCGCTGTCCCCAGCGAGCCGCACGCGGGATCGACAGGAGGTAGGGCTCGCTGTCCTCAGCGGGCCGCACGCGCGACCAAACGCGCGTGCCGCGCGGTAGGGACCACCGCGCCCTACCCACAGCAACGTAGCGCTCCGCGATCGCGCGTCGGCTCCCTTCCGCCAATCCGCCCTCCGTCCTCTGTCCTCTGTCCTCCGCTCTCTGCCCTTTGCCCTCTGCCTCCTCCCGCTGCTCTGCTCTCTCGCGCTCCACGCCGACCCGCTAGACACCTGGCACGTGCGCGGGCCAGGACCCACAACCAACCAACTCAATGCGGTGTGTTGGGGTGGATCGGGCTTCGTGGCGGCCGGGAATGCGGGCACGCTGGCGGCTTCGCCGGATGGCTACAAATGGGAACTGCTCAACACCGGAGTCGAAACAGACCTCCACGGGGTGGCCTGGGGCGGTGGCGTGTATGCCTTGGTAGGCGATGGTGGGGCGATCTTTACCTCGCCCGACGGGGTGAGATGGACCGCGCGGGAATCGGAAACAAGCGCCAATCTGAGTGCAATCACCTACGGAACGAATGCCTTTGTGGCGGTGGGTGCGGATCACACGGTGCTGACCTCCACGAACCTCGGCCTGACCTGGCGGGTTGCCGAGGGTGTCACGGTGCAAACGCTCAACGCGGTGATCTATGACGAGGGGTTGTTTGTCGCCGCAGGGGAGAGCGGCGGAATTGTCACCTCGCCCGACGGATTGGAGTGGACGGTCCGTCACACTGGCGGCGAGCTGAACCTGCGCCTGCTGGTCTATGAGAATGGAACCTTTATCGCCTACGGCTACGTAAAGAGCGTTCTGACCTCGACGGACGGGTTGGACTGGGTGTCCGAGAGCCGCTCAGAGGGACGCTATCTAAGGGCTGTAACGACCGGGACCGGCCTTTTCTCTTTCGCTGGCGTGGGCATTGATGACCCCACAGCCAACTATTGGGCCTACCGTGACTGTGTTTGGCATGCGCATGCTAAGGCCACTAGGTCCCTCCTCCGTGCGGTAGCCTTTGGTAACGCCCTTTTTGCGTACGTCGGCGAGGGTGGTACGATCGAGATCGGCGATGGGGGTGCTACCATCACGTTCTTCCCGATTGAGATCTGGTGTGGGGAGTGGCCTTGGTCGGGCGAGGACCTGAGCACGGTGATCTGGAAGGGGGATCCGTCCTGGTGGCCTGGGGTCAGGTTTTGGGCGGGTAACGTCAATGCAGGAACCTATGTCTCTAGCACCAATGGTGTCTGGTACGCGAGTCGGGGGTCAGCTCCGGTTTGGGGCTGGATAGGCGGCATGGCGGCCAGCTCAAAGCTCATCGTAGGTGTGGATAGTAAAGGAGTGGTTACCACCTCGACCGATACCCAAGCGTACGGGGCGTGGAACGAGACCAATCCTGGTTTTGGTCCTCTTCGCAGTGTCGCGTATGGTCGTGACCACTTTGTGGCGGTGGGAGACCTAGGCACGGTGATCACGACGACCAACGGAACCAACTGGACGAAGCTGGAGAGCGGCACGCAGTCGAACTTGTGGGGGATTACCTTCCTGAACGACCAGTTCGTGGGGGTGGGAGAGAGGATCGTCATAACATCGCCGGATGGGGTCTCCTGGGCTGCGCACGGTGCCGACGCGGAGCTGCGCGGGGTGACGTTCAAGCACGGGCTTTATGCGGCGGTGGGGCTGGAGGGCAAAATTCTCACCTCGCCGGATACGCTTTCCCGGACACCTCAGGAATCCGGTACGACCAACGATCTCTACGCCATCGCCAACGATGCGCATCAGTTCGTGGCCGTGGGCAACAACGCGACCATTTTGACCGGGCGTGACGGCACAAACTGGACCGCGCGCACCTCGCCCCGCAAGGTGGCGCTGCACGGCGTGGCCTTTGGCGACGGCACCTTCGTGGCGGTAGGGGATCGCTGGACCGTGCTCGAGTCCGACCCGATCCTCCAAGGGCCTTACCTGGGGGCTTCCATCGATGGAGGCCGGCTACAGTTGTCCATCGAGGACATTGATCCCGGCCAGTTCGAGATCCACATCTCCGCCGATCTGACCGCCTGGTCCACCTGGACGAACGTGACGGCCATCGCTAACCGAGTCCTGGTAATCGATCCCGAGTTCGCCCGGACCGGCCCCCGTTTCTACCGGGCAGTGGTGAAGTGACGGTTGAGTTAACCGCAAAGGCCGCAGAGGAGCGCAAAGTATGGCCCCATTTTCTTTGATCTCTCTGGGCTCTTTTGCGGCCAATTCATCTGCGCGCATCGGCGTCATCTGCGGAGAACAGGCTCTTTCAAGCGGGCCGGGGACGTCCGAGAAGCCTGCCTCAGCAGAGAATCTGGAACTCAAGAAAGGACTGGCATTCAGGTTCCCATCCCCTTCCTGATTTCATGAGTTCCAGATTCACCCTGCCATCGAATGTCCAAGCGGCGCGGTGGAGACACCCCTGATTGGAGACGTTTATCCTGTGAAACCGCAGATGAAGCGGCCACAAAAGACCTCAAAGAGCTCAAAGAGCTCAAAGAGAATGAAGTAGCTTCGTATCTGGGCGAGACGTGTAGTCACCTGGCGTGTGAGCGATCGAGGTGACGACTCCGCTCTTCAATCCGGTCCTTTGCGAGAGTTTGTGGGTACCGGCGGTGGGGAACAACAGGTTCATCGCGCGCCACACGCGGTCGAACGTCCAAGGCGGCGCGGTGAGGACACCACGCCCTACCCGCTGGAGGGCAGGGTCTTCTGGGGGACAGCCGATCCCGCCTTCCGGCCTATTTCTTATAACTCGCGTGGGTTTGAAGCCAGGCCACATCGCGGCTATTGGGGCTGACATAGTTGTGATCGTGCCAGCCGAGGGTCTTTGGAGGGTTGAGGGTTCGCGAGTCACTCCAGCGGTGCATCTCCGCGTGGCCGTCCGCGAAGGCGAACGTCGAGGCAGGCCGGTGGTAGTTGGCTGGAATGTGGTAAAACGACGAACTGGACATGATCATGCCAAAGAATGGGCGGCAGATGCTGTCCGGATGCACCTCGGTAAACACGAACAGATCCGAAGGACCTGGCTGACCGATATCCATGGTTTTCTTGAACATGCGGTAAGCGTTGTCCGGGTTGTTGCGATATTGCGGCCCAGCCCAACCGACGAATGAGTTCATGGCATAGCTGCGCACGACTGGGTACTTCTTGCCTCCCACGGTTACGGTGCTGCTGTCGGAAGGACACCGGTAGATTTCGGTCGTTTTCAGGTAAGAGCCAAAGAGGGAATACTTTGGGCTCATCAACATGAATAAATTCGTGTTGTCCGCCGGGCTGGACTCGAAACTGCCCCCTACCCACGTGAGCGGTGCTGCAGGATCGGTGCCGCTGCCATTGAGAGCCAGGCTCTCATTGTTGTCGCCGGCGTACAAGGTCCAAATGATGGACAACTGCTTGAGGTTGTTCACGCACTGGATGGCCTTGGCCTTGCCTTTCGCCCTTGCCAAGGCCGGCAAGAGCATCCCTGCCAGGATAGCAATGATGGCGATCACCACCAGCAACTCGATCAATGTGAACGCGCCGCCGCTCTTGGCACTCCGCTTTGCGGACCTGAACGATAAAACCGGATCAAACATAATACTGATAAGCCCACTTGGGGCGATCCTGACTTCTTTGTCAAGAGCTTAGACCGAAAACTCTCTGCGAGCTACTGTGCGTTTGGTGGCACATCAGGGCCTCTAAGGAAAAGCGTCCACCCCATGGCCCCGGGACCTCGGAGGCGCGCTTCCGCGTCCAAGCTGGGGATCTCCCAGGCCGGTTCGAAAACTCGCCCGGTCGGGGGGCAGGGCTACAGGGCACGGAGATTCGGCCCGTCTGCTGTATGCCGCGCGCCCGCACGCGGCGCTTTGCCTGCGCGTTTCAGACAAGCTCTTACCGCGGACGCACGAGGATCTCCTCGACGATTGCGCGTGATGGGAGGTTGATACACAATAGGGCGCACTCGGCGATGTCCTCCGAGCGCATCATTCTGGCGCGCGCCTCTGGCGGAGGCGGAGCCGGGCGCTTGTCCAGCAATGGGGTGTCGATATCCCCCGGGAAAATGGCGCAAGCGCGCACGCCGTTGCGGCGCTCCTCGGCGTTGATGCTCTGCGTCAGTCCGGCGAGGCCAAACTTGGACATTGCGTACGCGGGACCCGCTTTGGGATTGGCCTGCTTGCCGGCGTCAGACACGATGTTGACAACGGTGCCCGTCCCTGAGGCGCGCATCCCAGGCAGGAATGCCTGAACGCAATAATAGGCGCCGTTGAGGTTGGTGTTCATCATCGCGTGGTAGTCTTCGAGCGAAAGCACGTTCAGAGCTCTTCGCGGCGCATTAGTCCCGGCTGAGTTCACGAGCACTTCCACAGCCCCGAACGCTTCCAACACCGTGCCTGCCATCCGCGCCACCGCGGCGGCATCGCCGATGTCGCACGGGCAGACCAGAACGCGGGATGCCTCGGCGCCGGCCATGCGGGCGGTGTCTTGAAGGGCCGCCTCGCGCCGCCCCACCAACGCAACGCGCCATCCTTGCCGGACGAGAGCCAGCGCGATCGCCTGGCCCACGCCGCTGCCCGCTCCCGTCACAACCGATGTCTTGTTCATAATCAGAGTTCGCAACCAAAAGGCCGGCCCCGCCTTCAGGCAGAAACCGGCCTTGAGATCTGAGGGTCAACTGCGGTTCGCCAGACTCAAAGCCCGGCGATGCGTTCAGAGCTTGGGCATGGCTGCCCATGCGCCTTTCTTCGCGCTACTCTTCAGGCAGGCGTCGATGAACGCGATGCCCGTTTGACCATCCTGCACGTTCGCATACTTCGAGCCGTCGCACGAAAAGGGCTGGCCCGCCTTGTACTTCCGGACGTCCTCCTCGAAGCACCGGTGCAGCCGCGCGAAGGCGTCATGGAAGGCTTCCGGATGGCCAGCGGGGATTGTTGGCTCCGCCATGAGGTCGGCCGGCAAGTCCTTGAGAAAACCGTCGTTGGCTTGGACCGCGCCGCGCCAATAAACCATGTCCGGCTTGTTGGAGGTGTTGATGACGACGCACTCGGGATCCTCCTGGCGCCAGCGCAGAGTGCCCTTGGTGCCATTGATCTCGATGCCGAGGTCGTTCTTGTGGCCGATGGCGATCTGCGAGGCGCGCACCATCCCCTTGCCGCCATTGCTCAGTTCGCAATAGACGGTAAAATGGTCATCCAGGACGCGTCCTTTGACGTAGGTCTCCATCTGAGCAGAGACCCTCGTGACGTTCAGACCGGTCACGTAGCGCAACTGCATCAAGGCATGAGTGCCGATGTCGCCCCCGCAGAGGCTGCCGCCGGCGCGCTTGGGGTCCACACGCCATTCGGCCTGCATGGAACCGGTGTCTTCCGTGCGGGTGGCCAGCCAGCCTTGGAGATAATAGGAGTCCACCCATCGGACCTCGCCGAGCAGCCCGCTCTGGACGATGAACCGGGAGAACCGGGTTGTCCAGTGGCCCAGGTAGGTGTGAGCCACCCCGAATGGAACCTTCCGGTCCTTCACCACCTTCACCAGCGCGTTGGCATCTTTCAGGTTGGTCGTCAGCGGCTTCTCGCAGAATACGGGAATGCCGGCTTTGACGCATTTCATCGCCGGGTCGAAATGGACGTGATTCGGGGTGACGATCAGGGCGTAATCGAGCCGCTCGTCTTCGGGGAGCGTGGCCTGCGCGGCGATCATTTCGTCGTAGGAGGTGTATCCCTTGATTGGGTAAGCCCACTTCTCGGCTTCCGCCATCGCCACCTTGGGGTCGGGGTGCAACGCCCCGGCCACAACCCGTCGGGTTCCATCGAAATGAATGGCTTTTTGATGCGGGTTGGCGATGAAGGCTCCACCGCCCCCGCCGATTAGACCAACATTTAGAGGTTTCTTGGCCATAAGGTCTTTCGCTTTCCTGGTTCTGTAATAGTTGTTTCTCTCAAGGGAAACCCCGCGGGTTCCGCTTGGTGATATCTGTGTGCAGACTAGAAGAAAACCCGGTCCATTCAAGTTTTTTTATGCGGTCGCCGCGCCCCGCCTGTGGTGCCGCGACCGATCAGAGACTGGTGAGAGCGAAGGTGGTCAGCGCCATCGAAGCAGCCGGCGCCTGACGAGCGTCACCGTCAGCAAGCCGAAGCCAACTGCTAGACACTCAGCGGTCTTTCATTTCCTATTGACTTAATTCGAATCGATAGAAGCCCATCGGTTGTGTGGCGTTTGGAGGCACATCGACGGCGATCAACTCCCCTCCCTGCTGTTGCACCCATGCCTCTGGGAACGCCTCCCATCGGACTTGGTTCAGATCCACCGCTCGCCACACCCGCACCGGCCTCGATCCTGGCCACTCAAACAGCAACCGCGATCCGCCATCGCTCAATTGCTCCACCGCCAACAACCTAACCCTTGGGGCCGGCTGCGTCTGTTCCCCATCCCTTCCGGGCGCGGCGGTCCGCCCCAGGGCCTCGCCCAGGCTCTGAATCGCCGCTGTTGATCCCGGCACATCGGTGTACGGCGCCACCCTGGTGCTAGCCGAGGCCAGGGTCACCCTAGCGCGCAAGTCAATGAGTTGCAGGGCCAGGGCGCCCGTCACCATGTGATGCATAATAATTAAGACGTCGTTGACCAGCACGTCCCCACTTCTGTCAATGTCAAACTGGCTGTCGATGCCCACGCCCACTGCCATATGGCTGGAGACTCTCAGCGCGTCGTTCACCAGCACATTGCAGTCGCTGATACTATCGCCCGTTTCGCCGATCGCGTTGCCAAAATAGAACACATCGTCTGCGGCCAAACCCGTGTTCGCCGTGGCCTTGGTGGTGACCTGGAGCCACTGGTTTGTGATCACGTAGTCGGGCCAAAGGAGAGTGATTCGGTCGGAGCCGGCAATTCCCGCTCCGGGACGAAGGGAAATACTCAAAGGTGCGGGGGCCGAAACCCAGGTGTTAGGCGTGCTGTTGTTTCCCACTTTGAGAGCAAAATCATCGAGTGTGGGAGTTCCCGCTAATCCAACAATGTCCACCATGATGCCATTAATACCGCGGCTGTAGCTGGTGTAGTTGGCGAAGGTCGCGGTTTGACCGGGGAGGAGAGCGGTCTTGTCGGTCGCAATGGCGCCGTCGTCCGCCGAATTGGCGGCGGCGTCTTTCCCGTCCCACACAGAATGATTGTAGAAGATATAGCGCCCGGCGGCGGCGGCGTAGGAGCTCACGGGGGCGGTGTAGGAGATTTCGTTTGAGGGATCGCTTTCCAGGCCGAAGGTGTTGTACGCCGTGACGGCAAAGAAATAGGTCAGCCCTTCAGTCAAGCCAGACACGGTCGCGAGGGTCACGTTGCCTACATCCATGCTCTGTGTGTATTGCCCGCTCGTGTTGCCGTAATAGAGTCTGTAACCAGCGATATTCGGTTCCACGTTGGCATCCCAAGCCAGCCTCAAACTCTGGCCCGCATGGACATTCGCAGCCTGCGCGGCGAGGATAAAGCCCGCACAGACGCTGATCCGGAGCCACCCCCGGAACCTTGTTGCGAATTGGACTGCGTGCCAGCTCATATCTCCTTATGCAGCATTAATAGTGCCAAGTTGTCGGACTGATCTTATAAATGAGACATTTGAATTGCTTCCCGCAGTTCCATCGCAGGATGATGCACTATTAAGCGGTGATTACCCGTGTGTCAACCGCATTCTCCAAGCCACTGACGGGAAGAGTCCGAACTTGAGAAAACCACCGGACAGCGGAGATCGGTGTCCTTCCAGGAGAAACGAATGACAGATCTGTCCCGATGCTGGACAGGCCGCCCTCTCCCCGTCGAGGCGGTGGCGCATGACCCGTATGAGGATCTGCCGCTGGTTTAGGGGCTTCCGCTCAGAGTGCGCTTTGCGATCGGACGTGGGAGGCGCACCGCGCGCGGCCCGCCCAAAAGTATGTGTTGAAATGGGTTAGGGACGCACTTACTGTTCGATGCTCACGAAGCGATTACGGCTTCAGTCCTATGCAGATTCACTTGTTGAAATCGAAGATTCATCGGGCCCGGGTTACAGGGGCGAGTTTGAACTATGAAGGCAGCCTGACCATCGACGAAGACTTGATGGACAAGGTCGGCCTCCGCGCCTACGAACGGATCCTGTCCGGCAACATGGCCAACGGCGAGCGCTTCGAGACCTACGCCATCCCGGGGGAGCGTGGTTCCGGAGTCATCGTTCTCAACGGGGCTGTCGCCCGTCTTGGGCAGCCCGGCGATCTTCTCACGATCATGAGTTTCACGCTGATCGACGATGCCGACACGCGAGACTGGCACCCGAGGGTGATCGTGCTCGGGGAGGGTAACCGAATCCTCAGCGAACGAGGCCTCTGAAAGCCGCAACGGCCTCAATCCGCGTATGACCTTTACCGCCGCAGAAATTGCAGCCCGCCTTGATGGCGAGGTCGTCGGTGACTCCTCGGTGGTGTTGAGCGGGTTTTCCCCGGCGGACCGCGCGCAATCGGGGGACCTGACATTCGCCGAGAACGAGCTCTACCTCGTGCGTGCCGAGCAGAGCGCCGCCTCAGCCATTCTGGTGGATCGTACGCTCCATTCTGAGAAAAAGGTCATGATCAGGGTCTCGAACGCCCGTGTGGGCTTTGCCAGAGTGCTGCCGATGTTCTTCCCAGCGCCGGTCTTCGCCCCTGGCATCCATCCAACGGCAATCATCGACGACTCGGCCCAGGTGGATCCGACAGCGCACATAGGGCCCTATTGCCTTGTCGGCGAGCAGGCCCGCATCGGGGCGCGTTCTATCCTCGAAGCGAGCGACCATGTGGGCGCCCAGTGCCTGATCGGTGCCGATGTTCACCTCTTCCCGAGCGTCACCCTTTATGCCCGCACCCAGGTCGGAGACCGCACGAGCATCCACGCGGGAACGGTGGTCGGGGCCGATGGGTTCGGTTATGTCTTCGACGCCGGCGCTCATCTGAAGATTCCCCAGGTGGGCTGGGTGATCATCCACGAGGACGTCGAAATCGGAGCAAATGCCACCATCGATCGCGGTGCGTTGGGTCCGACGGTCATCGGCAGGGGAACGAAGATCGACAATCTCGTCCAAATCGGACACAATGTTGTGGTGGGGGAAAACTGTCTGCTGGTGTCCCAGGTTGGGATTGCGGGCAGCACGCGTCTGGGGAACTATGTCACTCTGGCCGGCCAGGTAGGAATAGCGGGGCACCTCAAGATCGGCAACCGCGCCATTGTCGTCGCTCAGTCCGGCGTGATGAACAACATCCCGGATGGCGAGAAGTGGATGGGGTCGCCCGCCATTTCGAGCCATCGGATGAAACGCCAGTATGTCGCGATGGAGCGTCTGCCCGATCTGCTCCGACGCGTGGCTGAACTCGAAAAACGCCTGCCGTCCGCCGCACCCGAGCCCGCCGCCCGGCAGTAGAGCGCCGCCTTTGCGCTACGGCACGATGACTACCCGGTAGAAGAGCGCCGGACCGGTGCTGTTGCGCGGGAAGGTGATGTCGGTCGTAGCGGTCGCAGCCGTTCCTGATTTCGCCTCGGACCAGTGGGTCAGGTCCGAGGATGAATCGACCCGGTAATTGGCTCCCGGAGCGATGCTGGCCGAGAAGCGGAATTGTTGAAAATTCTCCCGGCTCGGCAACAGCGTCGGATTCTTCAGCGATGGCGGGACCGTTGAGCCCGTGACCTGAACCACGATTGGCGCGGAGACGGTCCCAGCTCCCGTATCGTCGATAGCCTTTGCCGTAAGGGAGTAGGAGCCGGAACTCAGAGTGGCGGTAGTGACGGAGTAAGGACTGGTCGTGGCGGTTCCTACGAGGTTTGTGCCCGTGTAGAATTCGACGCGAGTCACGCTACCGTCCGGATCGCTGGCGTTTGCGGTGATGGTGATCTTGGCAGGGGCGGCAAACGAGGCCCCGTTGGTGGGGCTCGAGATCGAGACCACGGGGGGCTTGTTGGTGGGAGAAGGTTCACCCCCCACTTTCACCCGGTAGAAGAGGTAATTGGCCGAAGATTTCGGGAACGTCAACGGGAACGAGTCGGAGGGGGCCACTCCAGAGGAAACCAATGTCCAGTTTGTGAGAGTGGCTCCCGCTTCCACCTCGTAGCTCGCGCCAGCGATGCCTGTTACGGTGAACTTGAACTCCTGGAAATTCGTAGCTCCTGGCAACGCCGCTGGGTCCGCCAGCGTCGCCGGCTGTGCCTGGGCAACGACCTCCACTGCAACCTGGGCGGACGTCGCCACTCCACCGTCGTTGTCGAGTGCTTTGGCTGTGAATGTGTAGGAGCCGATCCCCAAGCCCGACACTATGGCTTGATACGGGCTGTTCGTGGAGGTCCCGACCAGGGTCGAATCCTGATAAAACTTCACGCTCGTGATACGTCCGTCCGTGTCCGTCGCCGCGGCACTCAGCGTGATCGCGGCGGGCGTGGCGAACCTGGCCCCATTCACAGGGCTCGTGAGACTCACGGTGGGAGGGATGTTGACCCGGCCCGGTGCGCCGACGAACGTCAGATCATCCAGGTACCCAATGACATCCCCCGGGACGTCAACATTGGCCCAGGCGGCGAAGTAACCAAAACTGTGCGCGCGGGGCAAAGGCAGGTCCGTCAGAAGTTCCAGGGTGGTCCCCACCTGCACGGTGCCTCCTTGACCTGCGGTCTGCATGACTTTGGCGGTCACGTGCGCAGTGACGCTGCTCAGGGCCGTCTTGTCCGCCGTGGTTGGGGCCGAAAACATGAGGCGCATGGTCGCAAATGCGTCCGGGGCATAATCCCCCAGCCCGGAGATAGCCGAGCCTTCAGCCAATGCGGCAGGCGTGCCGTCCAGGTTGAAGAGATTAGTCTGAGTCTCGTTCTGGTCCGCGCTGGCGGAATTGAAGTCAACAGTCGAGATTTGAAAGGAACTTTGACTGCCTCCGGGGATCACTTGGAAGACGATTCCCTTGCCCGTCTGGTTGTCCAGCCAGCCAATCACACCTACCCGGCAGCGGGAGGACGCCTCGTAGGGTTTTACGCTGGCCAAAACCGAGTAAACTCCGTTGCTGGGCGTGAGGCTGGCGGCATACCAGGCAGTCCGCGCCGGGAAGTCGCTGTAGTCAGCGGATTGGGCCGCAGCGAGCGCTCCCGACGGATCGTCCACGGTCACATCCACGGTGGCGCCCCCCGTGCCGTTCAAATTGGTCAGCTTTACCAGGTTCGCAACGGTGGTTCCATCGTTCGCCACATTGGTGACGATTTGGGCATGGCCGACCGCTTGCAGTCCAAAGAACGCCCACGCCAGGGCCCCTGCGAGAGTCCGATTAAGTCTGCCTCGATATTTCATTGTCGGGTGGCAAGCTACCCCATTGCGTTGGGCGGCCACAAATTCTTTTTTTGGAAACCGTCAACCGGTCCTGCGGCCAGGAATCCGCCTTACGCCAGAAATCTCTCGAACGCCCCACCCATCAGAGACTTCACGTCCCTCTCGATCTCCACGGCTCCGGGCTCCCATCCGGCCATGGCCAGCTCCGAGTACTTGTCGGCCAGCACCCGCGCCAGCACTCGCCGGGTGTGGTCCCATTTGTAGATGAGCTGGTCCAGCACGCGCGCGTCGGAATGCTGCGCGGTAAAGCTGGTTCCCAGCAACTCGATCCGCATCCTGCAGATGCCCTCGATCATGGACGGAGTATTCGTAAACCACCAACATCCGAACAAATGGAGGTTACGGAATTTTCGAGCCAGAACGCATAGCTCATGCTGGTTCTCCATGGAAAGCACGGTGACCATGAACTTGTTTTCAGGGAATGCGTCGCAGAGGTTGGCCAGCGCGGAAAGATCGCTCCGGCCCACACCGTCGCCTGCCAGGCGCAGCCTCGGGTTCACCCCGCGCTTCACCCCCAGCATCAGGGCGAGCGGGAGGCCAAACTCGCGGCAATGCGGTATCACGGCCCCCTCGAGCAACCCCGCGCAGTCCGTCGCGGACGGGTAGGCGAAGTCCGGGGGCAGCGACACCATCAGGTATCGCGCTTCCATGCGCCGCGTCCAATCCGCCAGAAACCGGCGGACCTCCGTGAGCGTGTGGTCCGAGAGCCCTTCTCCAACCCCATAGCCCCAACCGGCAATCTGGACGGCGGTCTCTGGCCAGGCCAGCAAGAGGGGATCTATGCGCAGCGCCGCGATGAACCGGCTGTCCCGGAGAAGGCCTCTCTGCCAGACTGGACGCTCGACGTTGTCGAAAGGGGAGTTGGTCATGTGCACGCACTTGACGTTTGCCAACTCGAGGCAACGGGTGATGTAGGTATCCACCGGCCAGTTCGCAAACCACTGGCGCAGCGCGGGCAGATCACGCCTTGTTACGTCCAACCCCAGACGATGCAGCGTTGTCAACACTCCCCGGCACGCCTCCGACACGGGAGAGTGCTGGACGAACAGCTCATCCCAGATCAGGTCCGCCTGTGCTTGCTTGCCGAGTTCCCAAAAGTCGGCATACGGCATGTCCACGCGCCTGAACACCTCCGAGATCAGGTAATGGTAAACCAGCAGATCGTCAATCCCCCATTGCAGCAGGCCGCCCAGGGAGGGATCGTACAGATGGGTATGGATATCCACTGCGGGCGTTGCGTTCACGACCCGCTCGATTTGAGCGGCCATGGCCACTCGGCGGAACTCAGTGACAGGAGGTTGCATGCGGGGCCGAGACTACAGGCGGGCGATGTCTTGCGCCACCGCTTTTTTCCTGGCCACAGACAGCGGGGGCGGGGCCGCATCAAGCCCGCCTTTGCTTCGTGTGGGGTAAGGCGCACGACAAGGTTTCGCCCGTCCTCCATTTTACGCGGGCGGTCAAAGCGCCAGAGGGCTGGCGCAGTCCACGACCTGGCGGACTTCCAGGCGCCTCCGCGATCGCTGCCCTGGACGAGAAACTCTAGAACGAGATGTCGAGAATGATGGGATTGATGAGGCCGAAGGGATTCTTTGTTTTTATCGCGGTGATGATACCCCCGCTTACGATCACGCCGTGATGCTGGATGAATGCTGGGCTCGGGAAGATCTTGAGAACCTGACCGTAAAACCCACCCTGCTCGATCGCTCTGACCGGAGGTCCCCAACTCTCCGTGACCCACATGAGCCGCTTCTGGAGATAGGGCGGCGCGGACGAGAAGTCGTCCTCGAGACCGGTCTGGAACGTAATCACAGCCTGCGTAGCCTCATTCGTGGCTGCCACCCGCACTGACGGGGTGGGGAAGCTCGGAGGCGCGTTACTGGCCGCCAATGCGGGTGGAGCGGGTGTAAATGGAGAAAGGACAAAGAGGTCGCGAGGCACCATCGGTGCGGTGTTCGTCTGCCCGCCTGCAACTGGAAGCCAATACAGGGCTGCGGCCGCCACGAAGAGCGTCCTCACAATCCGATCCAAGCACCGCCTAAAAGCAGAATCCATCTGGTCTGTGCGGTCATTGGACTTCTTGCCGACGCGCACGTTCAAATCCCGTGCGGCGGCGGAGATTTCATTACCGCCGCCTTCCCTTGCGCAGACACGGGAACACGCTACAGTGGCATGCGTGATTAGAAACATCATCTTCGACTGGTCGGGGACGTTGGTGGACGACCTGCCGGCGGTGCTCGATGCCAGCAACCACGTCTTCCGCCTCGCGGGCGTGCCGGAGATGACGAGGGAGCAGTTCTGCGCCGAGTTTAGTCTGCCCTTCAAAGACTTCTATGAGCGTTATGCGGGTCATGTTCCCCTGCCTCGCTTGGAGGAGTGGTTCCACGCCCGTTTCCACGAGGTGCAAGACCTGGTGGTTGAACTGCCGCACGCCAGAGAGTTTCTCGAATTCTGCCGCAAACATCATGCGCGCACTTTCCTCCTCAGCAGCGTGCATCCGAACCACTTCGCCGCGCAGTTGGCCCGGACCGGCTTTGGGGAGCTTCTGGACCACGCCTATGTCGGGGTCTGGGACAAACGCGCCAAGATCCATGCGTTGCTCCAGGATCACGCTCTGGTACCCGGTGAAACCATGTTCATTGGGGACATGGCGCACGACATCGAGACCGGACGCCACGGGGGCGTGTTCTCCTGCGCCGTCTTGACCGGCTACAACGATGTGTCCCAACTTCGCGCGTGTGATCCTCACCTGATCGTGGAACATCTCGGAGAACTGCGCGAAATCCTCGATACCTCGGGTTTCCAGCTCGAGACTGATCCAACGCCGAACGGTACTACCGTCGCCGGACCTCCCTCACCCCGGTTCCCCATCCCCACCGTCGGCGCGCTGATCTTCAACCCCGACCGCGAGGTTCTCATGGTTCGGACCCGGAAATGGTCCAACCTGTGGGGGATCCCGGGCGGCAAGATCAAGACGGGCGAAACTGCGGTGGATGCGTTGAGGCGCGAACTCAAGGAGGAAACCGATCTGAGCGTGACCGACATTCAGTTCGTGCTTGTCCAGGACTGCATCAACTCGACAGAGTTCTACCGCAACGCCCATTTTCTCCTGCTCAATTACACTTGCAATACAGGGCCTGACCCCCAAGTGCGGCTCAACAGCGAAGCCCAGAAGTTCCAGTGGCTCCCACTCCAGGACGCCCTCCAGCTTTCCCTCAACGAGCCAACCCGCGTATTGATCCAGGCTGTCCGCGCACGCGCATCGACGGGCTGACGACACTCGCTTCCCATGGATACCATCCTCATCAAAGACCTTGCCGTGTCCTACAGGGTCGGCGTGCCGGACAGCGAGCGCGCTCAACCCCAGCGTCTGCTTCTCACCCTCGAGCTTTCCCATGGCTTCAAGGCCGCTGCCGCCAGCGACGATCTGGCGGACACGATTGACTACTATGCCCTGACCCGCCGCCTTCTGGGGCTGGGCGAAGGACGCAGTTGGCGCCTTATCGAAAAACTGGCCTGTGACATTGCGGATCTCGTTCTCGCCGAGTTTGGCGCCGCCGCCGTCTCGGTGGAGGTCAAGAAGTTCATTCTCCCGGAGACGCGCCATGTAGCCGTCAAGGTGACGCGGAGCCGAGATTGATTCCGGCCATGCTGTTCCTGAACGTGGGCGCCCGGGCAGGGGACGCGGCCTGCGATGAGGTAGCATCCGGCGTAAGCCGGATCATTCTTTCTGGCGCGGGTGGACGTCGTGCGCAGGAGAGGAAGTTAGAGCGGACTGACATCCGCTGCTACGATGGGCCAGTGGCCGCGTCGGACATTGTCGGCCGCGTGCCCTCACGCGGCGAAGCGGCTAAGGGGCGGAATGATTCTCGCGCAGAGACGCGGAGGCGCACAGGGCTAATTTGAGAAACGCGGGCAAAGCGCCGCGTCCGTTCGAGGGCTCTTCTGATTCGCAAAGCCTTCGACTACGAAGCGGGGGTAGGCGCACCCTTGAAGGGCAGCAGTTCCTGCTCGACGAGGCTGCCGAGCGCCGCCAGTTCGGGATCTTTGTGGACCAGCACCGCGCCCAAACGCTGGGCGGTGGCGGCGATAAAGGCGTCGGCCAGGGAGACTTTGTGCCGGGCCTTGATCTCGGCGGCGCTCGCACACAAGGCGTCGTCCGAGTGAAGCCACTGAATGGGGAACTTCTTGATCGCGGCGACCACGCGCCGTGCCTGGTCGGAGCCGAGGTCGTAGGTGAGGATGTACTGCGCTTCGGCGAGGCTGACGAAACAGGCGTGCAGTCGGACTTCTCCGCGTTTGGCCGCCTTAAGAAGTTCGCGCACGCGGTTCACGCCCGGTTCGCGGTCTGTCAGCGTCAGGAAGGCCGAGGTGTCCAGCAGGAAGGCCTCAGGCATGAGAATGGGAATTGGCCCGAGCCTCGAGTTGGGTCTGCTCGCGCTCGCGCTCGCGTTGGCGCTCCTCGAGCAGCCGTGCCGTGGCATTCCGCTGAACCGTGCAGCCCGTCAGCTCGTCCAGCGCAACCGCGAATTCCACATCGCTGACGTTGGAACCTGACGTCTCGACGACAAGCTGGCTCAACTGCCGCCAGATCTCGCGACGTTCCTCCGGGGGCAGACCCTGGATTTCTTTCATTACTTGTTCGGCTGCCAATGTCATTGAAGGTAAGATACCGCGCCACTCCAAAGTGGCAAACGCAATTGTTCCGACCCTGCGGTGAGGTGAGCGGAGCAATCTCCGCGGCTCCCCCGCTCTCGCTCGACGCGTGAGCCGCCGGCGCCGTTTCCGAACGCGGGCGCCGGGTCAGAGGACCCGGGACCCGTGGCCGCGTCGGCTACTGTAGGCCCGGTGCGTTCACTGGGCGTCCCTGGACCGGGCGAACGCCGCGTGGGGGCACGCGGCCCACCAACAAATGGGCAGTAAAAGGATTTGCTTTTCAGGCGGCGTTGGTAATCATGAAGCATGCTCACAAGAACCAGGGTCACGTTATGTTCGTGCCTCGTTTTCGTTGCCGCACAACTCACTCTATCCGCCGCTGATCCGGTTGTGTCGAATGTGCGAACCTCGCAACGGCCGGGCACGCAACTGGTGGATATCACCTATGACTTGGCCGATCCGGACAGCGCCATGCTGACCGTGAGTGTAGCGGTGTCGGACAACGCGGGAGCCACGTATGCGATGCCGGCCTTGAGCTTCACGGGCGATGTTGGCGGGAACGTCACCCCGGGCACACAAAAGAGGATCATCTGGGATGCGGGGAAGGACTGGCCGAACAAGTTTTCGG
>ORJL011602612.1_pt1 | contig 17670 bp, 10 predicted proteins | sample 1779941 | NCBI WGS metagenome assembly ORJL01 (sample SAMEA104232317, study PRJEB22302) | groundwater metagenome | biome: forest; feature: aquifer; material: groundwater | place: USA | collected 2011-08-07 | depth 5.8 m | reverse complement strand
ATTCATAATCACCTTGTGCTGTTGAGGCGCTACCATCAATTGTAGAATATTGAACTTTCACCGTATCATCACTCACCGGAATAAGTGAAACTGAAAAATTAGCAAGCACAGTATCGGCAGAACCCTCAGTAACAGCAACGTCTTTCACACTCAAAGCAGGTGAGGAGAAAATTCTAACAACCGAGCGTGAAAATTCAGAAGTATTTCCAAAACTATCGGTTGCCGTGGTTGTAACATATTGCCCCGAATACTTCGATATACTAAGATCGGCAGTAAAATCAGCATTACCGGCGTTGTTTGTGTGAACCATCAAGTAACCCACATAGTATTTTCCTTCTCCATATCCCAATGTATCGGGAGTATCGTTGGTGAAGAATTCAATCCTGTACGGCATGTTCGTAATACTATTCAACCGACCTGTTACATGTACATTAAAACTATCCCCCACAGCAGAATGAATAACCGGATAATTTTGATTATTATTAGGTCCGGGGTCGGAATCAAGACTATCGTTTACTCCCGCTTCATATTCTAATCCGCCTAATTTGATACCAAGATAGTCATTATCATATATCATATTCCCGCTGATTGTATTGGCAGTATCAAGTCCGGTATTTGAAATCAGGACACCGTGGTTTCCATTATAAGCCACAGTATTGGGTTCACCGCTTCCCGTCCCTCCTATGATATAAAATGAAGAATTATTTGTTATAATGCCCCCTGTTCTATTACCAAGCCGTTTTACTCCACTTCTATCTGTCCCGATAAAATTGCCGAAGATAACATTACCGGGTGAACTTGCATTCCCTACCTCAATGCCGTACCCTACATTACTGCAAATAACATTATTCTTGATTGTAAGGTTTGTCGTATCAAACCAGCTGTTATTGAAAATCCCTGTTACTCCATTTCCAAGTAAGGAATCACCGGCAGGATTTGTTCCGATATAATTTCCGGTCACCATCGCATTCCTTGATCCTAAAATCTCAAGACCTGCAATTCCGTTTCCGCAAATTATATTTGCCGCTGTTGAATCGTTGCCGCCTATTGTTGAGTTGTGGACAGTAGCTAATGTAATTCCGGTTGTTCCGTTACCAATTGATCGGGTACCTTGCGAATTTGTACCGATATAATTTCCTTGTATAATAGTTGAATCACCAAATTGCAATGCAATGCCGTAATTCCCATTACCTGAAATAATATTTCTCGCCCCCGAAGTTGTTCCGCCAATAACGGTGTTGGTATCACCTTGTCCTTCTATTCCACCTAATAGGTTCGGGAGTGCCGAATCTCCGGATGCGTTGACACCGATGTAATTACCTTCAATACGAGTTCCTACAGTTCCTGTACCTGAGAGTCGAATGCCAAGAGTTGTATTACCGGAGATAACGTTTCGTTGTAAGACGGTTGTACCGCCAATCCTCGTATATGATGCACCTTGAATGGATATGCCATTACCTGCATTTGTTTTAGCGATTGTTCCCGTTACATCCGTACCTAGGTAACATCCTTCAATCACATTATGTTGAATGAGAAGTGTACCATAACTATTTATTGAGATAGCATCCGTTGAAGCCGCATTATTGACAATCAATCCTCGTATCGTCACACCCGATGATGCGATAGAAATCACTCCGTTAGAGAATGCTCTTACTCCGGCATTCGTTGCATCAATCTCAATAATTGGTGTTCCTGCAAATCCCGGTTGGGTTGAGGCATCTATAATTACAGAATCAGAAATTTCAGGTAAGACAGAATCAGGGTGTATCACCTGATGACCTCCGGGTAAAATAGTAAAAATAATTGTGTCACATCCGGGATGTTCATTTGCATCAAGGATAGCCTGTTTCAAAGATCCTGTGCCACTGTTATTCGTATTTGTTACGACGTATTGTGATCCGGTTTGATTAAGAAGAAGTAAGTGAGAAGGAGTCCCCAAACCTCCCTTCACCGGCGAAGTGGTGTATTGTGCAAATACAGAAGTTGTAAGAAGGAGAACAAAAAGAACAGTACGCATAAATAACATACCCTTATTATGTTTAATAGTATCTCATTTGTGATAGTAGTTGACAATGATGTATCAACTCGTTTTATCGAACCAATTGCATTTCTTAAAATCAGGAGAATGTACTAAGATTTTTAATAGAAGTCAAACATAAGATTTTGCCTTTCACCTAAACACAAAATCACAATAATTTCAATAATTTCAAGTGAAAAAACCAATTAATTGATTTTAACCTCTTCCTTTCGTAACTTACGGTGTATGCTAACCGATTCCGAGAAAAAACTCCTCCTTTCCATTGCACGGTCTGCTATTAAGGCAGAATTACAAGGAATACCTGTCTCAATACCGAAAAATATCCCTGAATCATTACGAACACACTCGGGCGCATTTGTTACGTTACACCAGTACGATGAATTACGCGGATGTATCGGCTATATCGAATCAAACAATGAACTCATCGATACAATCATTGAAGTCGCTCAAAAATCTGCCTTCGAAGATCCGAGATTTCAGCCCGTTGTCCTTGAAGAAGAACCCGAATTAGAATTTGAAATTTCTGTCTTAACTCCCGCCCGACAAATTACCGATGTCTCCGAAATTATTGTCGGCACACATGGCATCATCATGCAAAAAGGCATGCGGCGCGGGCTATTATTGCCTCAAGTTCCGTTAGAATATGGTTGGGATAGGGAAACATTTTTAAATCAAACTGCACGTAAAGCAGGTTTGCCAATCAAAGCATGGCAAGAACCTGATACCAAAATATTTATTTTTTCTGCTGAAGTCTTCAATGAACACGAATTCAGATAAATGCAACCATCCGGAGCTTTTATGAAACAGCAAATAGTGCGCCCGTCTACTGTCGCGGGTACTTTCTACCCCGGCAAAGAACTTGAACTGAACAAAACACTTCAAGACTTATTTAAAAAAGCCGCCCCGCCTAAATCGAAAGGCTCGGTTCTTGCATTAATCTCACCCCATGCTGGCTACTTTTATTCAGGACTCACAGCCGCACATGGTTACAAACTTCTCAAGGGTCAACAATACGATTGTGTCGTTATTGTCGCCCCAAGTCATCGCGAATACTTTAGTGGAATTTCTGTCTACAATGGCGAAGGATACCAAACTCCGTTAGGAATGTTCCCTGTTGATGAAAAACTCCGTTTCGAACTGCTCAGTAAAAGCGAACATATTGAAGTATCCCCACGCGGTCATGGCGCAGAACACGCCATTGAAGTCCAGCTTCCGTTTCTTCATGCTATGTTGGGAAATATAAAAATCCTCCCCATCGTTATGGGAGACCAAACCCCTGAACTGTGCTTCGAACTCGGAGACGCACTCGCCGAAACCATTGCCGGAAAACATTGCCTCCTTATTGCAAGCACCGATTTATCTCATTATTATCCCTACGCAACAGCACAAAAAATTGATGCGCGAGCTATTGAGGATATTGAACAATTTGATTATACTAAACTCATGGAAGATCTTCAAAGCAATTATGTAGAAGCATGTGGCGGCGGACCTACTGTCGCCGTACTCTCCGCGGCACAACAACTTGGTGCTACAAAAGTACAAATTCTCCACTCCTGTAACTCCGGGGATATCACCGGCGACAAAGATGAAGTAGTAGGATATCTATCAGCAGCAGTATTGAGAGCAAACTAAATATTCATGAACAAACAATCCTATCCACCCGTAACAATTATCGGCGCCAGTTCTGTAGGCACCGCAATTGCATATGCTCTATATGATGTTGGGTATCCTATCGTCTCAGTTATCAGCAAAACGATACAATCAGCACAAGCACTTGCCTCAACGGTTCAGTGTAATACTGCCTCAACATCTGTAAAAGATATATCTCCTGAAACTAAGTTATTAATAGTTACTGTTCCCGATACTTCTATTCCCGATCTTGATTCACAAATCGCGAAACTTGCATCGTTACCATTTAAAAAAATAATAGCCATCCACACAGCAGGTATCGAACCGGCATCCGTATTCAAGAAACTCAAAGCAAAAGGTGTTACACCTGCCGCAGTACATCCCATACAAACATTTCCCAAACTCACCAAACAAACATCTTCCACTGTTACATTGGAAGGAATATATTTTGGTGTCGATTGCGAGAAAAAGTCTTTGCCAATCATAAAAAAGTTAGTTGCAGATATGGGTGGAAGTATGGTAATGATTCCGGAGAATCAACGCGCCCTCTATCATACCGCTTGTGTCTTTGCATCAAGTTTTCTCACTGTTCACATGAACGCAATCTCGGAACTATCAAAATCGCTCAAACTGAAAACCCCTTGGTTAGATGTGTTCAACCCGCTCATGACAGTATCAATTCAAAACTTGATACAATCATCGGCAGGTGAAGCATTAACAGGTCCCGTTATTCGAAAAGATGTATCAACCTTGGAAGCACATCTGAATTCGCTCAGTAAATTTGCTCCTGAAATTATTCCGCTTTATACTGTATGCACTTCTGAGGTCGCCCGTATAGCCACAAAAAGCGGACGAATCTCAGAAAAAGAGTATATTACGATCATTCAATTACTAAACAAGTTTTCCAAACAACAAACAGCCAAACGAAAGGTATCATCGTGAAAGCCCTTATCGCCAGTGGCGGACGCGGCACCCGCTTACGTCCCCTTACCCATACACAAAACAAACATCTTATTCCCATCGCCAATAAACCGATCCTTCATTATGCAGTTGAAGCGGTAGCAGGCGCAGGCATTAAGGAAATCGGTATTATCCATAACGCCGATAGTCAGGAAGTGCCGAATGCTATGGGCGATGGAAAACGATGGGGCGTTAAAATCACATACATTCCTCAGGATTCACCCCTCGGTCTCGCACACGTTGTAAAAATCGGACAGAAGTTCATTGGTAAGGATAACTTTGTTTTCTATCTGGGCGATAATATGGTCGTCGGTGGTGTCAAACGCTTTGTTGATGAGTTTGAGCGTAGCGGATGCAATTGCCATCTCACTCTTTCACGTGTAAAAGACCCAGAACGATTTGGTGTACCAGAAATCAAAAACGGTAAAATTATCGGTGTCGTCGAAAAACCGAAAAAACCAAAAAGTCAATTTGCTGTCGCGGGAATTTACATCTACGATCATCATATCTTCGAAGCATGCAACAACATTAAACCCAGCAAACGCGGTGAACTGGAAATCTCCGATGCCCACCAATATTTAATTGATAAAGGATATACAGTCGGTTACAGCGAAATTACAGGATGGTGGAAAGACACAGGCAAACCCATCGATCTCTTAGAAGCAAACCGCCTCATTCTTGATAATATCCAATCCAGAATCGATGGAGAAATTGACCCTGCTTCATCAGTTGCAGGTAAAGTCATCCTCGAAAAAGGCGCGAAAATCATTAACAGTGTTGTTCGCGGTCCCGTTATTATCGGTAAAAATGCCATCATCGAAAACAGTTACATTGGTCCCTTCTCCTCCATTGGCGACGAAACCATTATCAGAAACTCCGAAGTCGAATTCAGTATTCTCTTAAATCAATGTAAAATCCTCGATGTAAAAATACGTATCGAAGGAAGTCTCCTTGGCAACGAAGCAGAAATTGTAGAAGCATCGGGCAAACCACACGTCCACCGCTTCATGATCGGCGACCAAAGCAGAGTTGAAGTCGTCTAATTGATATGCGATATGTGATGTGAGTAAAAAGATAAACATATGGATAAAGGATACGAGAAATTAGAAATCTATAGACTCTCGCATGACCTTGCCGTAAAAGTTCATGAAATGACTCTAACCCTCCCCAAATTTGAAATGTTTGAGGAGGGTAGTCAAATCCGTCGTTCATCAAAATCAGTGCCATCTAATATTGTCGAAGGATATTGTTTAAGACGACATAAGAATGAATTCCTCCAATACCTCCATCGTTCTTTCGGCTCAAACGAAGAAACAATACTTCATCTCAGACTACTTTACGAGACAAAATCGTTAACCAACAAAGAAACATTTGATTTTCTGTTAGAACAATACAACCATTTAGGTAAAATGATATTTCGTTTTATTCAAGCTGTAAACAAAGAACATTTACAGCCATCGTACATTAAAGAAAGCGATCCTAATTACGAAGCATAAATTAAATCTATAACTGACTCAAATTCACAAATCTCATATCTCATAACTCATATCGCACATCCCATATCCCAAATCGCAAATCAATGAACAACTATACCACACTCTCCATCGCTATCGCAGAACGAATCGCTCTCGTCACCATCAACCGTCCTGATAAACTCAATGCTCTCAATGCAGAATGTAAATCAGAACTAAAAGACGCATTCACAACAATCAAAACACATACTGATATTGACGCGGTCATCCTCACAGGAGCAGGCGAAAAAGCATTCGTTGCAGGAACCGACATAACCGAACTCCTCACACTCGATGCAGAAACAGGTAAAGAATTTGCATCCGGTGGACAAGCAATATTTGATCTAATTCAACACCTCGGCAAACCGGTTATTGCCGCTGTCAACGGATATGCACTTGGCGGAGGATGCGAACTCGCACTCGCTTGCCATATTCGTTTTGCTTCCGAAAATGCTAAATTCGGTCAACCTGAAGTCAATCTCGGAGTCATTCCGGGATATGGCGGCACACAACGGTTAGCGCGACTAATAGGCACAGGCAATGCAGTAGAAATGATACTAACTGGGAATCAGATAAATGCACAAACAGCCTTACGTATAGGATTAGTCAATAATGTAGTTTCGCTGGCAGAACTGATTCCTACATGCCGTGAACTGGCAAAAACGATTATCGCAAAAGGACAACTTGCAGTACGCATGTCCCTCAAAGCAATTAATGCAAGCATGGAAATGCCCCTCAGCGAAGGCTTAAAAGTCGAAGCAGGATTATTCGGAGAAGCATGCAGTACCGCCGATGCAAAAGAAGGCATCAAAGCCTTCATGGAAAAACGCAAACCCGCCTTTACAGGTAAGTAAATTTTACACTCCTTCTCCCCTCCTCGAATGAGGAGGGGTTGGGGGTGGTCCTTTTTAAAATATCTCCAACCTAAACCCTCTCGCTCACATCCCTACAACCCGTCCAACACCTCTCGAATCTTTACAAGTAACTCTACATTCGAATACGGTTTCGTTATAATATGTTTCGCCCCTGCATACTCCAACAGAGACCGTGTATCAGGATTCACATATCCGCTTGCCAAAATAATTTTAGCATTCGAGTTTATCTCTTTTATCCTCACGAATAATTCATCTCCTCCCATAATCGGGAGCCCGATATCAGATAGAACAAGCTGTATCTTATTATGATGAATTGTATATTGTTCTAATCCCTCTTTACCGTCACAAGCAACAAGTACATGATAGCCCTTCGAACTTAGCACTGTTACCACTAACTTTCTGATAAACTCTTCATCCTCAACAAATAATAATGTTTCTGTTCCACCGGGTATATCATCCATCGTCTTCGACTTAGGTTCATCGCAGACAATAATTTCTCCATCAACCGGTAAATACGCCAAAACAGTTGTTCCCTTCCCGGGTGTACTTTGTACATCAATAAACCCGTTATGGTTACTGACAATACTAAAAACCATCGCTAACCCCAACCCCGTGCCCTTGCCGATTTCTTTTGTTGTAAAAAACGGCTCAAAAATACGTTGTTTTGTTATCTCGTCCATACCGACTCCATTATCACGTACAACCAGCTGTATATACGGACGATCTTCTGCTTTAGGAAATTCTCCTTGCAATGTTGAGCCGTGAACTACACAAGTTCCAATCGAAAGAATACCCCCGCGTTGCATCGCATCGCGAGCATTAACACAAAGATTAAGGACAACCTGATGTAACTGTGTCTGATCGCCCATAACAACCGGTAATTGTTGATCTAACGAACACGTAACCAGAACAGTCTTAGGAAATGTTTCTTGCATCAATGAATGCACTTCTTGAATAATACTATTCAGTTGTACCGATTGCATCTTGACTTCAGTTTTACGGGCAAATGTAAGAAGCTGTTTTACTAACCCCGCACCGCGCTCCGATGCCTTAATAATAGCATCCGTACTTTGCTTTAACTTGTTCGGATCGTCATGTAAATACTCAATAAGTGATGAATGCCCTAATATGATCGCAAGAATATTATTAAAATCATGAGCTATTCCTCCGGCAAGTGTTCCCAATCCTTCCAATTTTCTTGCCTGAAGAAGCTGTTGTTCCAATTCATGCCTCTTCGTATCATCATACATGTACCCTTTGATTTCCACAAGATTACCTTCGCCATCAAACTTCCCGACTATATTTTCGATAATATTCAATTTCTTTCCGTCAACACGGCGCATTTCAAGCTCACGGTTTTCGATTTTCTTTTCTAATCGTATTTGGTTAACTAAATGCCCGAAACTATCATACGAAAAATACAATTCTGAAAAATTCGTACTCAATGCCTCTTCTCTCGTTGCAAATCCAAATATCTTCACAAACGCAGGGTTGCACGATTTGATGGTCCCTTCTAAGCTAACAATCAAATCACCCGTTAAATCTTCTTCAAAGAAATTTTTATACTTTTCTTCGGATTCCTTTAATGCCTTTTCAGATTGTAAACGTTCTGTCACATCATGGATGATAGAAAATAAAATCGTCGATCCTTGAATCCGAATTGGGGAAGAATGTACCTCAACTGTCCGTATTTCTCCGTTTGCCAATTTATGAGGAAATAAAAAATAATTTTTATCCTGACGGAATGCTTCTGCTCGTCTTTTTTTTACTTCGTCTGCAGGAAGAATATTAATGGCATCTATCTTCATATCTTTTAATTCTGCGATTGTATATCCGTAAAAACTTCCTGCCGCCGGATTCGCATCTATTATTTTTCCTGAGTCCGGTTCAATCAATAACATAATCGCATTGTGGCGTTCAAACATACTATGGAATCTCTGCTCACTTTCCTGCAACGATATAATATCCAATTTTTGTTGTGTGATATCGGTGAACACACCTAACGATCCCACTACTTCCTGTCTATCATCATAAATAGAAGAACCGCTGACAAGAACCCAAATATACTCCCCTGTCTTTTTCTTAATTTGTATTTCATATTCATCGGAAATACCCTCAAGGCGTAATTGATTTTTCTTTTGTACTACTCTGCGATGTTGCTCATCCATTAATAGAGTATGTCCTATTTTTCCAATCAACTCCTCGCGCGAATAACCGACCATTTCGCAAAAACGATCATTGACAAATTGAATTTCATCATCATTGCCAACCTGTATCAATCCCTCGTTCATACTCATGATCAACGTACGATATTTTAATTCGCTCTGCAGCAGTGCTTCTTCAGCCTGTTTCCGTTCCGTAATATCCTGTACTGCTCCGTAGATACCACTTAGAACATCCTTTTTCTCATCCCAGATTGGCTGTGCGCAAACTCTCACCCATACTATTTCTCCGCTTTTCTTCATCGTGCGAATTTCTGTTACCACAGATTGATGAGATAATAATCTCTTCATATCTGCTTCGTCCTTTTTTATATCATCAAGATGAAGTGAATTGCGCCACCCTCCTTTCTCCACGAACTCTGCAACGTCATATCCTGTAATGGCTTCAAAGGCGCCGGCAACCCATTTCAATTGCAATGTCTGATCTTCAAGCACCTCCGATTTGAACATATAATCAGTTGCTAACGATGATATGGTTCGATATCGCTCCTCGCTTTGCTTCAAAGCCTCTATATCTTCCTTACGTTGGGTGATATCAGCGATAAATCCCTCATAATAGACAGTCTCGTTTCCTTCTCCTTTAATTGCGTGTGCCGTCAGATCAATCCATACCGGTGAGCCATCCTTTTTCTTCCATATCAGTTCTATATTACTTCCATACCCTTTTGATTCTGTATCATATTCTGTTATTAATCTTCCTCGTTGAGCAGAGTCAAAGTATATTTCGTCCGGCATATTCTTTCCGAGAAGTTCATCCGGGCTGGCATACCCAAGTATTCTTGCAAAACTTTTGTTTGCCATCATTAGCTTGCCCTCCTTGGTCGAGCGATAAATACCAACAGGCGCCCAGGTCACTATCTGTCTGAATTTTTCCTCGCTTGATCGAAGGAGTTCTTCATTCCTTTTTCGTTCAGTAATATCACGCGCAAATCCGCAAGCATATTCTTTTCCTCCAAATTGTATATACTTTGTCACTATTTCTACCGGAAATTCTTTTCCGTCCTTCCTTCGATGAATGGATTCGGAATGGAATACCCCTTTCTCGCGTAACACTTTCCAAACGGCATCCATCGCCTCAGATGTGGCTTTTGCATTCACAAGCGAAATATGACTACCATCAAGTTCTTCGTATGTATATCCTAAAACATCACAACCGACTTTATTCACATAAACAAACCTACTTGACGTGTCCATCCAATAGGCGCTATCGTAATGGACATCAACGGAATGTTTAAATAAAGCTATTTGTTCTTCTGCTTCTTTCCGTTCGGTAATATCATGCATCATCCCTATGATTTTTAATGGCTTCCCCGTACGGTCATCATAAATCATTCTGGATTGATCATAAATATGCCGTATGCTTCCGTCATTACAGATGATCCGATATTCATGAGAATAATCTTTTCGTTCTTTAATCGAATTACTGTATAATTCTACTGCTTCTTTTCTATCTTCGGGGTGTATCCGACTCGTAATATATTCAGTTGTCATCGCAACTGACCCCGGCTTAAGCCCGTAAATTCGGTATGCCTCATCCGAGCATATCGCCGGTTCAATCAAATCCCCTTTTTCCGTTAAACTAACCTCCCAACTACCTACATTCCCTATCATCTGCGCCAACTGCATTGTTTCGGAATTTAACCGCAATGCAATTTCTGCCTTTTTCCTGTCATCAATTAGTCGGAAATTAATTACTAATGCTTCTACCCCCTTGATAGTGAGCATATTACTAAACGTACTTTCTACCCACAACCACTCCCCTGATTTGTGATGATACCGGTACTCTAACGTTTCTACCTTCGACGGATCATCTAAGATATTTTGAAATGCGTGAACCACAGAATCAATATCATCAGGATGCGTCATCTCATCCGGCTTTTCATGGATGATATCATCTTCTTCATACCCCATCATACGTCTGGCGGATGGACTTATATAATCCATTATTCCATTTTTTATTAACACGATACCATCTGCCGCGTGTTCAATCAATAACCGCCAATGTTGTTCACTCTCTTTAAGTGCAACTTGTGCCTGATATCGTTCGATACTATATCGTATCGTTCTCGATGCTAATGCCCACCCCTCTTTATTTTTTACTAAGTAATCTTGCGCTCCCGCATGAACAGCATCAAACGCAAATGTATCATCCGATAAACCGGACATGACAATAACAGGTATTTCAGGAACCACTGAATGCACGTTAAAAAAAGTATCTAACCCCGAACTATCCGGTAATCCTAAATCAAGAAGAATAATATCGACTGAATTTTTCTGTAAAAACGAAATCCCATCCTTCAGCCGTTCTACGACATCCAATTCAAATATTGCAAAAGGATCTTGTGTTAACGTATCTTTGAGTAAAATAACATCAAGGGGATTATCTTCTATGAGAAGAATATGGATAGATGAAAGTTTCATAGTTAATGCTCTGGTGGTAAGGTTACAATACTAAACCAAAAATGTTCTATTGAGCGTACAGCCTTTACAAAGGAATCAAACTCAACCGGTTTTACAACATAACAATTTGCATGTAAACCGTAAGCGCGAACAACATCCTCTTCTGCTGAGGATGTTGTCAAAACCACAACGGGGATATGTTTTAATCGAGTATCTGCTTTGATTTCCTCTAATACTTCCCTGCCGTCTTTTCGAGGTAAATTTAAGTCCAGCAAAATTAAATCAGGACGGGGAGCATTTTTATAGGTTCCCTCATTCCGCAAAAACGCCATTGCTTCTACTCCATCCTCCACAACATGAAGCGTATTGAGTATTTTTGCTTCTTGCAAAGCTTCTCGTGTGATGAGCACATGAGATGGACTATCTTCTACAAGCAAAATCTCCGCGATGTTGGCTCTAATTGGATTCGTCATGAATGTGTTTCCTTTTGTGTATTGTGAAGTAAAATATCGAACCTTTATTGAATTCCGATTCTACCCATATTTTCCCGCCATGATGTTCTACTATTTTTTTGCAAATCGCTAAACCCATCCCCGTCCCCGAATACTCCCGCATTGTATGTAATCGCTGGAAGAGAATAAATATTCTGTCAAAATATTGTGGCTCTATACCTATGCCGTTGTCTTTCACCCAAAACTTCCAATACTCTCCTTCATCCAGTACGCCAATATGAATTTCGGGCGGCTCTGTTTTATGGAATTTTATTCCATTATTAATCAAGTTTTGAAACACTTGCGTCATTTGTGAAGTTACAGCAAAAATAGTGGGCATAGGATCAAACGTGATTGTTGCCCCGCTTTCATGGATAACAACAGAAAGATTTTCCAACACCTTGTGAAGAACCATGGTAAGACTTACTGATTCACTCCGCTTTGTCCTGCGGTCTATTCGTGAAAACTCCAATAAATCATTGATGAGCATTTGCATACGTTCGGATGCTTCAACAATATGATAAATATATTCTTCTCCTCGTTCATCTAATCGTCCTTCTGTTCTTCTCTTCAGCAATTGTGTCATTGCTGTTAACGCTCGTAACGGTTCCTGTAAATCATGCGATGCTACGTATGCAAACCGCTCTAATTCCTTATTCGAGAGCTCAAGTTCTGTAATTGTCTTGTTAAGTTGTTCCTCGGCATTTTTTCTTGTTGTGATATTATCAAATACAATAACGACATGTTCCCGGTGCGGACAAAATACAGATATCGAAAACCACATCTTCAACCCCGGAACATAATTTTCAAATCGTTCAGGCTCCCCGTTCAAAGATACACGGCTATACGTTTCTAAAAGTATCGGATTATCCTGATGTATTCCCGGAATAACATCACTAATCTTTTTCCCGATGATATCTTTTAATCCGGTCAGTTGTTCAAAGGCAGGATTCACGCTAATATGAATATAATCTACCGGTGTATCACCCTCAAAGAGAATCTTACAATAAGCAATACCCTCTATCATGTGATTAAATAAATTTTGATATCGAGTTTCAAGTTCCTGAACGCGTTCGTGCTCTTGCTTTAATTCCGTGATATCTTGAATCACGCCGCGGATTTTTACAACGCTTCCGGCTTCAAATTCAGGCGTACATTTCGTCCTGATCCACTTTAGTTTCCCTTTTGCACTTCGGATTTGAAGCTCTAAATCGTATGGCGTTCCATGTTGTATTGCATCCTGTAACGCCGCTTCAATAATCACTCGTGATTCCGGAACAAAATGCTGTAAACCTGTTGCAACATTAAGTGCGTTCCCCGGCTCTAAATCATGAATACGTGAAACCTCATCTGTCCATGTTGAATCCATTGTACTTGTGTCAAACTCCCATCCCCCCACCTTTAGCATTGTGCCCATGAGTTGAAATAATTCATTTCGTACTGCTAATGCTTTTTTAGCAGATTCCTGTTCGGTAATATCCCGTACAAGAGCAAGGAAAATTGGTTCACCCTTCCATTGAAATTTTCCAAATCGTAACTCTACAGGAAATACTGTTCCATCCTTCCGCCGATGATGACCATATAAGGTAAAGGGTTTCTCCGGTTCAATTGTTGCCCATTCTTTTTGAGCGCTTTTCATATCAAAATCGCATTCTACATCAGGAACAGACATCTGTAATAACTCTTCGCGAGTATATCCAAGGCTGTCGCAAGCGCGCTTATTGACTTCAGTAAACCTTCCGCTTAAATCATGGACAAAATATGCATCACCCGCTTGTTCTATAATTGCCTTATACCGCGAGGCATTTTCTTGTAACATTTCCTCGAAGTGTATTTGTTCTGTTATATCTCTATTAACAGTCACATACCCGGTTAATGCTCCGGCATCATTCCTAAAACCAAAAATTGACGCCTCCACCCATACATGGTTATTCGTTCGTGTTAACTGAGTAACTCTTCCCCTCCATTTTCCTTCTCCCAAAATAATTTTTATAACTTCTTCTCTGCGCTGATCAATGAAGTTTGTTTGCAGAACCTCCGCGCCGGTTTTTCCTATTACTTCCTCTGCCTTCCAACCGTATACCTCCTCCGCTTTTTTGTTCCAATATAATATCCGTTGTTTTTCATCTACGGCAATAACAGCATCATTAATCTTGGATAGCATCATTGCATGAAACGTTAATTCTGCATCATTTTTTTTCCTCTCGGTTATATCAGTATAGGCAATGATTGCCCCCCAATCACCATATTCTACGGGCGTCGCCGTTGCGTTCACCCAAATCGTTTGCCCCGAAGGTTTAACAATGCCCATTTCAATATCTTCGATAATCGTTCCTTCATTGAGAGCCCGCACTCCGGCATATTCACTATTGTGCATAAGGGTGCCATCGGGGTGAATAATGCGCCACTCCATTCCATCTATCTGCCTCTGCAAATGCTCATCATGTGAAATACCTAACAATCGTTCAGCATACGAATTTGTTTCAACAATATTTCCTGCTTTATCACAAACGGTTATACCTATAGGCAATATTTCAAATAAGGTTTTGTATTTACTCACTGCTATGGTAAGTGATTGCTCGGCGGCTTTTCGCTTGGTGATGAGTTTTGAACTACCAAACACTTCGATGTGGTTTGTTTCTTTATTTTTTACAAAACGACTTGTTACTTCAACCCACACCGTTGATCCATCCCTGCACGGCTGTTCTATTTCATCGATATATTGTTTGTCAATTCCTCGCTTAAAATTTTCAAACCTATCGGGTAATGCTTTGCTAAGCTTTTGCCAGCTTGCAGGCGTCATCGAATCTTCTGGTTTTTGACTCAAAGCCTCTTCAATACTATATCCCCGTATTTTTTTTACCGAAGGACTGATAAATCGGAAGCGACCTGTATCCGTATCTAATATCCAGATAACATCCGAAATATTTTCTGCAAGAAGACGATACTGTTCTTCTTTATCATGCAATAATTTTTCTATTCGTTTTTGCTCGGATATATCCCGTACGATACCGCAATAACCTCTAAATTGACTTTCTTCATCAAATAGTGCTACAGATTTATCTTCAAACCAGATATACCTTCCTGTGGTTTTATGACGCATTCGGTAGATACATGTAACAGGACAATGTTTATTAAGTAGCTCCTGAGTAGCTCGATGAAATTTTTCTTTATCGGAAGGATGGATTATTTCAATCCAAAGTGTTGAATTCTCTAAAAATTCTTGGGGTTCGAAACCAAGTTGTTTCTCAATTTGATTGCTTACAAACTGAAAAGATTCAGAAAAAGGATTCTCCGTTATTCGTACTTCGTATAGTATCTCCGGTAAGACTTGCATGAACAATTCGTACCGCTTCTCCATGTTGCCTGACTCCTGTTATTATACTTTTAAAAAATGCAACAGCAGTACTCCAAGTTTGCCTGTGTACTCACAGCAAGTACAATACTGCTATGAACAACATTTTATGATTTGACCCAACACTGACAGCATCATTGTACGAAAACCGATTGAATTTGTCAAATATCATCCATAATGCGAATGGTAGAGACGCATAGTCAAAGATCCGCCTTTGGAGGACATGCGTCTCCCCAGTGGCTACGAAGATGAATCTTAGCGCTTAATTGCACTCTGTCATCTTACCTAAATCCCAATACTGCCAGGTTAAGAAATACCCTCTCAAAATAGAATAAATCCAAATTCCCCTCTTGAGAGTCGTAGACCACGACTTGGCGTGTGGGGCAGGGGCAATGCTGTCAGGTTAAGAAACACTCTCGAAAAATAGAAGACTCTAGAATCCCCTCTTGAGAGTCGTAGACCACGACTTGGCGTGGGGGGCAGGGGTGTGTGATCATTGTTTTAGATTGATATGACAGTATTTGGTTTCAAATAGTTTTAATAAATCCATATTTGCTTACTCTCTTTTCTTAACCTGACAGCATTGGGGGAAGCCTGTCAGCCTTTAGTTGTGCCATATGGCAATACGAAGAATATCGTATATTCTCGTAATTCAAGTATCTTCATTGGTGAACCGAAGGAGGGCGTAGCCCGACTGAGGTTCACCAATGAAATTTCACGTTACTCCATATGGTGCTTTATGATCAATAATTCATCTCTTCAAAAATGGAACCGTCTCTCTCAAAAACGCCTTGATACCCAGTTCAAGAACGAACTTATAGCAGGACTTCAATGCTCCCCCTTTGAAGCAACGGCAATCCTGGATACTGTCTATAAAATTTATACTCCGTACTTCCAACTCAACGGCTCACTCAAACTCGGACAAGTTCTTTTTCAAGTTGTCAGCATCGAGAACTCTCCTGCTACACCCTTGTCTCAGTGTACATACGCCACCGTAACTCTCACCTTAGATGACCCGCAAGAGGATATACTCTTGAGAAAGCATGCCGGAGTCATTGCTCTGCGCCAGCACCGAATCCAACGTGTGTGTACTGAAGCATTTCAACAAAACGGACTCCTCACTGTCGAAGATTTAGCTAACAGAGTCCTCAACTGTGGAGAGCGAACCATCTGTCGAGACTTACAAGCATTGCGCAACACTAACATCATCGTTCCTTTGCGTTCAACAATCAAGGATATGGGAAAAACAATTTCTCATCGTTCCCTCATCATCAAACTCTGGCTTGCCGGAAAGGAATATTCTGACATTGCACGAGAGAGTTTTCATAGTATTGAATCCATCAAAAACTATATCGATAAGTTCAAACGAGTCGTTGCTCTTTCTCAAGAACTCTATGATGTCCATACGATTGCTTTTCTTGTCAAAATTTCCGCTCCACTCGTTGATGAGTATCTCGCTATCTCTCGACAAACCAATATGTTACGGCATCGTAAAACCGAACTCCAATCGCTCTTTAAAAAAAAGCTCATCCCTCTTCACACAACAGCAACCCATGCCAATGATACCGAAGCCTAATTGTGTGAAAGTGTTTCGTTCTGCTAAGGAACGATTCTTGAAACGCATCATTATGCAGTTCTTCCTAAAGGAATTTCCAAAGTTCTTTGGACCCGTTATCAGAGAAAAACTTGCCGATGAACTGATCGCTCTCTTTGAACGAAATTGTCCTTCTCTGAACACCATGAAACCCGGACAACTCCTTTGGAACGCTTTGGATAAAAACACACGCGGGGATAGTCCACATCGGCGATTCGTTCCTGTAATCCTTTCGATTGTTACTCCCGATGATATTGATCAATTAACAAAAGGGATTTCACCTGCTACGGTGGCTCGTAACGCTATCGCCAGAGTCATTCAAGAAGCATATCAACAAGGTGGTATTTTATCATCAAGAGATATTGGGCTGTTCACCTTACGAACCCACTCCTCGGTATCTCAACTTCGAATCAAATATGAGAAAGAGCATGATATCAGCTTACCTCATACAGGAGCATTACATGATATGGGATCTACCATTACTCACAAAGCCATGATCCTCAATAAAATTATCATCCAAAAAAAAGATCCTTCTGTCGTTGCTCAGGAATGCAATCATTCTCAGAGAGCGGTTGACCATTATCTCAAAGACTAT
>ORJL011356949.1_pt1 | contig 17674 bp, 14 predicted proteins | sample 1779941 | NCBI WGS metagenome assembly ORJL01 (sample SAMEA104232317, study PRJEB22302) | groundwater metagenome | biome: forest; feature: aquifer; material: groundwater | place: USA | collected 2011-08-07 | depth 5.8 m | reverse complement strand
GATAATGCGTCTCCGGGTTGGATGGTATACTCAATAATCTTGTTTGGCTTGATATCATTGAGATAATCGGTTGAGACCGAATCAATGCTTTGAATAGAGCTATTTTGAATGGTATATGTTTCCGGCGGGGTATCTTCTCCAGGACCTCCCTGGCCTTCGTAAATAGTTGGAGGGTTAGCGGGATAAATGATTGAAGTGCTTCCGCCCATCAAACTGCTAATGTCAGTTAATTGCGAGTTTTTATCAGTTAGGATGATAGAGGCCGATGTTTCCTCTATATAATGTCGGACGACATTACCAATAACACCCGGTTGGTTGCTCTCCGGACCCTTTATTATAATAAGCAGAAGGACAATCCCAAGGATTATTCCAAGCTGGTTTCTTTCAGATTTAAGAAAATGTCCGAGATGACACGAAAAAGGCCGAACGGCCGTTTGAACTTTGCGAGCTTTATTTGTGAGGATAGTCCTAATGGGATCGGGGGCTAAAAATGGCCTAAGAACGGAAAAATTCTCTTGCGAGAACGTACACCCAAGGTACCATATTTGACCCCTAAAGGTCAACCAAGTATATCAACACCGACTTGCCTCTGGCTTTTAACTATTCGCTAAGCGAATAGTTAGTCGATGTTGTATTACTTGGTCAATCGGTTCTATCCACATCGTGTGGATAGAAAAAAGTGTTATCCCGTTAGAGACATACTAAACAATACATTACCAAAAACAGTAGAATAAGTATTTAATAGTGATAATATCTAAACTGTTATAATTTACGGTTGTGGTCTGACCACAACCTGTCTCTAACGGGATGACTAGCAATAACAGAACAAGCGAACTGGGATTTTTTGCCGAACATTATGCGGCTGAATATTTAAAATCCAAAGGATATAAAATTATTGGTCACAACTACCGCAAACCATGGGGCGAGATTGATATCATCGTTGAGAAAGAGGGGATAGTTATTTTCGTTGAAGTCAAAGCCAGCAAAAAAGATATTGCGGGTTTTGAACCTGAGCTTCGAGTGAATGCCGACAAGCGTCATCGGATGGCCCGTATTGCTCGGACTTATCTTTCAGATAATCATTATTCCGAAGACCAGCCATGGCAGATGGACATCGTTGCTGTCGCCTTTGTGAAAGAGCGGGGAGTGGCAAAAATAAGACACTATAAAAATATAGAATAGCCCGCCCGAACGACTGTTCAGTCGGGCGGGGTGATATAGATTTTCTCTAAAAATTGTATCAAAAAAGCCCCAAAATAAGGACATTTTTATGGCATAAAGTCAAGCTTTACAAAATAATCAAAAGGTGATATAATAGAAGTATCAGGTTGGTTGGGGATGCACCCTGACAATCAAATAAGTTTGTTCGTTTCTACCCCACGCATCCGCGTTGGGGCTTACAGGAGAGTGCCATGAACATGAAGAAGTTCGCGTTTGCCGTTCTCGTTCTTGCCTTTCTCGCGCCGGCCACCTCGGCCAGCGCGCAAATCCGTTGGGGGTACGTTCCCGAAAGTATTGAGGGTTGGTACTATTTGGTGCAGGGGAACCGAGTCGGTATGTTGATGGCCGACGAACTGGCAATGGTCCGTCGGATGGGTGATCAGTACCGTCGTGCCCGGATTCGGACAGTGGTCAGTGATTTCGGCTGGAACGAGGAGGCGCGTATGTACGGGTTAAGTAACCCTCGGGGGTTCTTCCCTATGTACAATGAACAGATGCGTCCCCTTCCTCCCAATATGCGCCAGCGCATTGAGCGTGGCGCGGGAATCGTGATGGTTGTTGACGGTATTCGTCGAGCGGCTATCAACCCACGAAGTCCGTGGGGCTGGGTGGAGGCGGCGGCAGGTGCCGTTCTCACCAACGATTCCAGGTACAGAGGGGAACCCAAAGCCCCTCGTGGCGAAATCCTCATGGAGGATGACCCGCAGGCCCAGATGTCAGCGGGGCAGAAACCGCCGTACTCCGACTCGGGGAAGCCCCCGTACCCTGCTGATCAGAGTCAGAAACCAGAGCAGGGGGGAGTATATCAGCAGGCACCTCCGGTACTGACCCCTCAAAGGGTCTTCTCGGAAGAGGACCTGCGGAACAGGGCACTTGCCAAGAAATTTTATGGTAGGTGCTTGGAGAGGATCACTCTTCTGGAAGAGCTTTCCAATTACGACCTGACTCCGCGTGACATCAAGAGCATTGTGCGGGGTTCAGTATACATCAACATGTGGGAGAGCGATCTCGTCCTAACAGCAAAGGACGGGTCGCTTGACCAGTGTACAATCGATCCCGGCCAGGAGAGAGTTTTTCTTCTCCCCGCTGGGAACACGGGGGTAAATGCCCTCGTGCGTCTCTATCGGAACGGCTCCATGCTTCCCATCACGGGAGACCACATGGAGTGGGTCTCCCTGGGAAGCGGGTCGGGCTGGATTATCGGCCCGAAGTGCGAAGAGGCGCCCTGTCGCCAGTGAGCAGGGTTTGGAGACAACTCGTCAGGCGAGGCATCCCGCCTCGCCTGACTTAACAACATTCTCAACGAGGTGATACTATGTTGTTGGCACTGATTCTCAAGTGGGCCAGCTATATCCGTTGGGGCATCGTTGCTTTGGTGGGTATCGTGGCCATGATTCTGTCATCTGCGGACGCTGGTTCGTGGCCGTTCTGGGTCACGCTGGCTGTCTTCGTGGTGGTGGCGTGGTTATCCCGAAATGTCCTGGGGGAGATTTTCACCAAGGGCTGGAAGATTGCTATGGTTGCTGTGGTGTTCTTCCTTGTACTGGTTGTCTTCTTCCGGGTCTGGCCGGTGGCGACGTCGGCTGTGGCATCCTTGTGGAACTCTACGAAGAACGTCGTTGCGTCGACTGCTGGGCAGTCGGCGCCGGCAGTGGACATGACGATCCCGACGTTACCGACGTCGCAGGTCGTTCAGACCACACCACCGGTGACCCCCACAAATCAGCCGACTGTTGTGACACAGGGTTGTCCTCCGGGATACGTCTGTGTCCCGGTGCAGGCGGTTCCGCCATCGTCCACGGGAAGCGGCGGAATGAGCTTGGACGAGATCATGAGGGAGGGGTCCTCAAGAGAGGCACTCGCTCTGAGTCGTCGCCTGAGGGGCGACGGTCAATAATCAATCACGGGCCGAAAGGCCCACGCGACTGCGTTGTCGGGTTCGTCCGGCAACGCAGTTTTTTAATTTTTATAAGATGATGAAGGTTTGACAAAATACTAAAAAATATAGTATAGTATGAATACGAAATAGACGATGAAAGTTCGTTTACATATACACGAATCCACTAGGAGGCACACATGACTGGCATTGAGGTATTGATTTCGGCTTTGGTTTGCACCGTGATTCTGCTCGTCATTTTTGCGGAACCGAACCAAGTCCCGCAGGACGAGCGCTGGGTGATGACTGTTTTCGGGAAATATTTCCGGACTCTCAGTCCCGGTCTGCAATTCACGATTCGGTGGATTGAGAAGATCGCGACAACGAGACAAGCCGAAACCGAAACTGTACCAACTTCAACAACCGAAGTTGGGCAAGTGGAACTTATTAAAGAAGTCGGAATTGACGAAAGATACAAGAAAACACCAAAAGGTATTCGGTCTACTCGTACCTATGTCCGCTACTTCTTAATCAAGAACACCATCACAAAGGACGGAGTCGTCATCCCCGAAATCCAATGCCAGATTTCCAACCGGATGATGGCCGAGGGTGATGAAACCCTTCCTAAAGACAGTCCCATTCCGGACTACGTCTATAGAAATACCTTTGTCCTAGGCGCGCCAATGGGAGAGGCGCTTATGGGCTTGGTGAATGGTACTGTCCGAAGTGTAATTGGCCGTTATGAAATCCAGAAAATTTTGGACGAACCGGATTCAATCAAAACAGAAATTGAAAAAGGAATGCGGGAAGAGATGAAGCTCTGGGGGGAACATCTCAATCGGCTTCTAATAGCCGAGTTTGTCCCGCCTGATGATATTCAGAAGTCCCTACAGGAACCATTCAAAGCCAAGAAAACCGGCGAGGCATTGGTAGCCACTGCTACTCAGAAGGCCCTAGAGGCTACTCAGGAAAAGAAGGCCAAGATTACTTCTGCTGAAGGGGAAAAGCAGAAGATTATTCTGGATGCTGAAGCCCAAAAGCAAAGGGAGATTCTTGAAGCGGAAAGCAAGGCCATGCCCCTACAAAAGGTTGCCAAGATTTTTGGCTGGAGAAAGAATGGAGACCCAGCCCTAAAACTTAGGACCTCCCAGTCGGCTGCGGACTATATGACCATTGACGACAGGACAAGGGCGGCGGTGGAGCTTGGGAAGGGTGATGGAACCGTCATATTCCATGATGGTCAGAACGGTTTGCTGGAAGGCGCCGTCGGAGTCATGGGGAAGGTCTTCAGAAAGATTGAAGCCAACGAGGAACTCCAAACGAAGCCGTCGTAAGGAACAAGTTACGCAAGGGCCGGTGTCTGATACCTTCGGGTATCAGACACCGGCCGTTTTTTATTGCCAAGTAGTGAAACTTCCGATTGCCTTCGGTATTTTTTAACTTCGGAAGTTATACTACTTGGTTTGAAAAAAGAATATAAAAAAGATATGATTCGCATAATGAATTATACCTCTCACAGTCCTGAAGATACTCAAAAATTTGCCAAGGAGCAGGCATTGGAATTAACGCGAGAGGGTAATGGTCAACCCATTGTCATCGCTTTGGAGGGGGAGCTGGGGGCAGGTAAAACAACTTTTGCCCAGGCCTTTGCCGAAGCGCTAGGAGTGCAAAAACATTTAAAAAGTCCCACGTTTGTTTTAATGAAGCATTATGGCATACACAACGTGCCCAATTACCACACTCTTTATCATCTAGATTGTTATAGATTAAGGGACTCTAAAGATTTGGAACCGTTAGGAGTTGAAAATATTTTAAACAATCCTGAAAATATTGTTTTGATTGAATGGGCGGAACGAGTGGCGGATATTCTCCCCAAAAATCACTGGGTAATCCATATGGATCATGTTTCGGAACAAACAAGAAATATATCAATAACACAAAATAATTGAGAGCCGACCTTTAAGACCCAGTAGTGGAAGGGGACCCACAGCAGTGGGGAAACCGACGGGACTGGTTTCCCGGGTCTGGGGCGAGAAGGTTGGGTCTCAATTATTCTGCAATTATGAAAAAGCTAGTCCTAATAGATTCCAATGCATTAGTCCATCGGGCGTTTCATGCCCTCCCGCCGACGCTTAATAGTTCCACGGGCGTTCCGACAAACGCTATTTTCGGATTTATGTCGGTGATGATCAAGATGATTAAGGACTTAAAACCCGACTATATTGTGGCCACTTTTGATTTACCCGGGGCAACTTTTCGGCATGAAGAGTTTGCGGAATACAAGAGTCACCGTGTTAAAGCGCCGGACGAACTTTATTTACAGATTCCGTATATTAAAGAAATTTTAACTAAGTTTGGTATTCCGATTTTTGAGAAGGCCGGGTTTGAAGCCGATGATTTGATCGGCGCGTTGGCGGAACAGGCCAAGACAATTGATGATTTACAGGTTGTCATTATGACCGGCGATTTAGATACGCTTCAGTTGGTGGAAGGAGAAAAGGTTGTCGTCTTTACGCTTCGCAAGGGCGTGACGGACACGGTTACTTATAATGAAAAAGAAGTTAAAGCCCGCTACGGTTTAGAACCGTCCCAACTCATTGATTTTAAGGGATTAAAGGGTGATCCGTCCGATAATATTCCTGGGGTGCCGGGGATTGGAGATAAGACGGCAAGTGCTCTCATTCAAAAATTCAAAAATCTTGAAAAACTTTATGAATTTATTGAGAAACCTGCCAAAGGCGGGTCCGCCTCTGGCGGAAAAGACAAAGAAAAGATTAAATCACCACTGTCAGAAAAGTTAATTCAGAAACTTATTGATAACAAAGACCAAGCGTTTTTTTCTAAACATTTGGCGACGATTATTCGGGACGTTGATATTGATTTTGATTTAAAAAAGACCGAGTGGCGGAAACACTTAGACAAGTTGGCTCTTGAGAAACTGCTTAAGGATTTGGCTCTGTATAATATCGTGAAACGTTTGGGAGAAATAAATGGAAGCAATTCAGAGCCGGCCGGCTTATTTGATGCTCCCAAGAATGATATCAAAACAGTTTTTGCCGGCTCGGCGGACGAGGTAGAAAAAATATTACATCGGTTAGAATCTGCAAATGAAGTTGTCGTGGATATTCATCTGGGGGTTGTGTTGGTTAGGTTTTCAGACAAAGATGGCATTGTTTCCAGCCAAGGATTCCCTGAAACGTTGCTAAAGGACGGAACTATTTTGGCTCAATTCGGTAAAGTTATAAGCAATCCGAATATTAAAAAAATCGGTCATGATATAAAGATGATTTGTCGCTGGGCGCTTGAAAAAGGAATAACCCCCGCTGGTTTTATTTTTGACACAAAGCTGGCCGCTTATCTTTTGAATTCGGAAGTTAAGGATTTTCTTCTGGAAAGATTATTTTTCTTGGAATTCGGACGGGATATGGAGCCCGAACCGCTCAAACGGCTTGAATATATTGGTATGCTCAGGGAACACTATGAAACGAAATTAAGGGAATTTGATCTGACTAAAGTTTTAAACGATATAGAACTGCCATTAAGTCCGATCTTGGCTCTAATGGAACGGGCGGGGATTAAAATTGACGTGAAGGGATTGGAAAAACTCAGTGTTACCATCACGAAAGAGCTCAGTAATCTTGAAGAAAAAATTTCGGAAATGGCGGGCGGAAAATTTAACATCAATTCGCCTAAACAATTGTCGGTGGTGTTGTTTGAGAAGTTGGACTTGAAAGGCAAGGTCCGCAAGACGGGCAAAGGGGCTCTTTCAACGGCCCATGGCGAGCTTGAGAAATTAGCCGAGGAGCACCCGATTATTAATCTTATTTTAAAATACCGTGAACTTCAGAAGCTCAAGACAACATATATTGAGCCGTTCCCGACTTTGATTGATTCAGGGGGGCGCGTCCATACAACTTATAACCAAACCGGTACCACCACCGGACGATTATCAAGTCAAGACCCAAATCTGCAAAATATTCCCGTTCGGACTGAGATTGGCCAAGAATTCAGGAAAGCGTTTATTGCCGAAAAAGATTTTGTCTTGCTGTCTTGTGATTATTCTCAGCTTGATTTGCGAGTTGCCGCCCATCTTTCGGGTGATCCCGATATGACCGATGCCTTCAAGAGAGGGGAGGATATTCATACCCGAACTGCCGCTAATGTTTTTGGAATTGACGCTTCGGCTGTAACTCAAGAAATGCGCCGGCAGGCCAAAACATTAAATTTCGGCGTTCTTTACGGTATGGGCTTGTTGGGGTTTCAGCGCGCCTCCGGTGTGAGCCGAGCCGAGGCCAAGACATTTATTGATAATTATAATAAAGAATTTTCGGGCCTGGTCAGATTTATGGAAGAAACAAAACAGAAGGCCCGGAAAGACGGCTATGTATCAACGCTTTTTGGCCGTCGTCGGCCGATTCCCGATATTCTTTCAACGATGCCAATGCTTCGGGCCAGCGCCGAGCGCATGGCCATCAATATGCCGGTTCAGGGTACTTCAGCCGATCTTATTAAAATCGCCATGATTAACGTTCAGAAACTTATTGACGATAAATATCCCAGTGAAGCTAGAATGTTGCTTCAGGTTCATGACGAACTGTTGTTTGAAGTTAAACGAGATTCGGTTGAAAAAGTTTCAAAAGAAATTAAAGAAATCATGGAATCAGCGCATAAATTTGATGTTCCAATTGTCGTGGACGCCAAATTTGGAGACAATTGGTCTGAGATGGAAAAAATTAAATAAGTGGATAAATATTTACTATTTTATAGTACTATGGGAATATCTCTAAAATGATAAAAAAGATCTCCGTTTTTTGCGGGCTGTTAATTTTCAGTATCTTATCTCTGCCTCATGATTCCAGCGCCGCCAGTGTTTGGGTCTCCGGACAACCGTCATGCGCCAGCGGACCTTACTCCGTAACAGTTAATTGGGATGTAGCTCCAGACCCGACCTGGGGTTATTTTGTTGATGTGACTCCAGATAGTTCTTTCGGAACTTTTTGGAACAAGCAGGTTTCGGGAGGATTAAGGTCCGTTCAAGCAATAAGTGGATTCGGGGCTTCTCAATTTGGAGAGTCGACACCATCAGGCGCAATCCAATTAAATCCCGGTACTACCTATTATGCCCGAGTTTGGAGCGGAACTCATTATCCCAATAGTTCCCCTGGTGTCTCTTTTAACGTCCCTGTCTGTGCCACCGCCACCCCAACTCCCGCTCCTTCTCAACCTGTTGTTTTGGGTCTTCCATCCTGTTCATCCGGCGCTTACAACGCCACCATCTCTTGGTCCGGTACCCCTAACACTTATGGTTTTTATGTTGATGTGGATGATGACGCAGGTTTCGGCTCCTTCTACAACAAAAATGTTGGTTCTGCTATGTCAACGACCACATCCGGTTTTCTTGGAATATATCCAAGTCAAAATCAAACCCTGTCTCTCCAGCCCGGTGTTTATTACCACGCCCGAGTATTTAACGGCCAACATAGTACCACAAATTCTTTCTATGTGCCGATGTGCGCTACCCCGACACCGACACCCCCACCGACACCAACCATAATTCAAACTCCTACACCTACTCCGGTTATAACCCCCATCCCTACCCCCACCCCAACACCAACACCAGTTTCAACACCCACTCCAACACTCACTCCAACGTTAGTGCCAACATTTACTCCCACCCCCACACCGACTTCCGCATCAACACCAACCCCGACTCCGACTCCAGTTAAAACACCTGTGGCACCTTTGTCAGCACCGACTCAACCAAATGTTAGTGGTTCCTGTTCCGGGAGTACTTATAATGTTGATATTACTTGGTCCGGTACCCCTAACACTTATGGTTTTTATGTAGACATATCAAACAATTCAGGATTTCCTTATCCGTTCTGGAATAAAAATGTTTCTGGTGGCGCATCTTCTACCCAAGCTCCTTCAGGTTTTGGTTATTATCCAGCAGACATGCCCCTACCGACCCTAGTTCTTAATCAGGGCACATATTATACCCGAGTATTTAACGGTCAGCACAGTACTGCGACATCATTTAGTGTCCCAAGTTGCGGAGGGGGAACTACCACAAAAGCAACCTTTGTTTCTGTTGACACTTCAACCCAAGGAAATTGGAAAAGTAATTACGGCAATGAGGGGTCGGTTATTTTTAACGAAAGTTCAAATACTCCAAATTTCACTGCAAACCCAAATGGAAATTCATTGTGGACTTGGTCTAATAACACGACAGATGTTCGGGCTTTAGATAAATATTCTTCAAGTGGCCGGATTGCGGCAGTAGCTTATGCGCCGAGGACATTTACTGTTGATGTGATACCGAAAGATGGTAATTCTCACCGAATGGCTCTCTATCTTTTGGACTGGGATAGTAAAAATAGAGCAGAAACTATTGATATTCTTGATTTGGCAACGGGCGCGGTCTTAGACACACGAGTCGCAAGTAGTTTTGTTGGTGGTAAATATTTTGTCTACGACATTGTGGGAGGTATTCGTATCCGTGTTTCGCTTATATCCGGAGATAATTCGGTTCTATCAGGGATTTTCTTTAGTAATGGTTCTGGTGTTGTCCCACCTCCGCCGCCCCCACCAATCGGAACAGCTCCAGGTCAACCAACCGTCTCTGGTTCATGTTCCGGTAGTGTCTACAACGCCACCATCTCTTGGGCGGGTACTCCCAACTCTAGTTATGGCTTCTATGTAGACATATCAAAAGATGCCAGTTTCCCTTATTCGTTCTGGAATAAAAATGTTTCTGGTGGCGCATCTTCTACCCAAGCTCCGGCAGGGTTTGGTTCTTATCCTGGTTCACTGCCTCAATTAGTTCTAACCCCCGGAACATATTATGCCCGAGTATTTAACGGCCAACATGGCCCCTCTACCACATTTGTTGCTCCAAGTTGTGGAGGAGTATCTACATCAGGTTATGACTTTGACACAAACAATAACGAATTTGTTATGACCGATAAAACTGCCATGGATCCTTTCCAGGGGAAGGGGATATGGTTGAGCAATGAAAGAATTAAGGTCTACAGAAATGTTCACGGCTCAAATTGGAGTCCCGCAAGACAATATTCAACTTTGGCTTCAAATAATGCTTACACCCTGAACCCGTTAGGTAAATTGATGCCCACGGATGCTGGAAGTGGTGTGGTCTATGTAAACGACGGTAGTTCTTATTGGTCTAATAATCCTTATCAGCCGGGGATAAGTGAGGATAAATTTGAATCAAGAGTCGGGCTTGGTTACACAAAAGAAGAGGTCACTTATAGAAACCTAAAGACATCGGTGACATATTTTGTCCCGAGCTATAACCAATCAGAATCGGTTATCATCCAACTGGTTAATGTGACAAATATTGGGCCAACAGCGAAACTATTTAAATTTTTTAGCTATCAAGACATGGTGCCAGATGGGACTGCTTCATTTGATAGCACAACAAGCTCATTGGTTATAACTGGTAGCACAAATATGTTTTTGACGAGTACAGAAAACATGATTGGCTACGATTCTTCAAAGGCGTCATTTTTGGGGTCTGGAGCGGAAGGTAATCCCCAAACAGTTGTTTCCGGTAATTTAACAAACTCTCTTTCATCTCCTGACGATATTCTTTCCGGTCAAGTCAATATTACACTAAATCCCGGAGAGAGTCGTGAGCTTGCCTTCATTGTTGGAACGTATAAAAACATAACCGAAAAAAATCAACTGATAAGTAAATATAAGAATCTTCAGAATGTAAAATCAGTATTAAATTCAACCAAAGATTTTTATATATCAAAGACAAATAATATTCCCGGGTTAAGTTCGCGCACAGCCAAGCTTCAAACTCAGCTTAGAATCTTAGGTTATTCAGCCCTTTCTACTTCTATGTTCTGGGACCCGTTCGTTGATAAACTGACTTTAAATCAGATGGCTATTTATAATGAAACAGTTAATGCTAGGGATACCTCACAAATAGCTTTAGGGTTGTTGTATTTGGACCCAAATTTAGCAAGACGGGGTATAGAGAGTTATTTGGAAAGCGCTCAATTTTCTAATGGTCAAATTCCGTACGGTCTTAATATTTTTTCTGATGGTTACAGGTCTAAGCCGGATAATACTCTTCCCGTAATTGGATCAAACAACTTAGGGTGGGGGTCAGATAATGTTGGCTGGCTGGCCTTCGCCACGTGTTCATATGTAGAAAAAACCCAAGACACCACTTGGTGGAATACTACAAGTTTGCAATACAGAAATTCTGTAAGCGATACCGTCTATAACCACATACTGAAGGCATTAAATTATGATTATACTAACAACATTAAGTCAAATGGATTATTAGACACACAAGGAGGCGACTGGATAGACCATTTTTCCGGTTCAGATTTGACTCATGGGGAATCGGTGTATTCTTCCGCGCTTTTATATAATGCCACTCAAAAATGCTTGCCGTATATGAATGGTGGAGATGCAAGTTTGTATTCACAAAGAGCCAATAATTTAAAATTAGCCATAGAAAATAATGCCTATGATCCGGCATCTGGAAGATATTCAAGATTAATAACAACAAGTGGTCTGAAGATTGGTAGCTCGTATGATAATAGAGTTTTTTCGGATATGGCCATGGTGGGGCTTACGGGTAACCTCACAAGCCAGAGGGTAAAAAATACGGTTTTAGCGGCATACGGCAACAATCAGGGATCAGGAAACCTTGTTTATACACCAAGTTATACTACCAATGAAGAGTCAAGATTGGGAGTTTATTCAAGGCCAAACTGGTTCTTTGATAATAAGGTTTGGGCCAGGGTTTGCGCGTTGGTAACGGTAGGATTAAAAAATCAAGGATTAAACAATGAAGCGGAAGATAATTTTGTTAAATGTTTGCCTGATAGGTGGACGAGTGACAAATATGCGTCGTTATTCAATTATATTGAACTATACGACCCTAGAGGCAATACCCAACTAAATGGTGAAAGCTTCAAGATAGCAGGATGGTCTCTTTCGGATGCCGTAGATGATGCAATGATTATTTGGTCGCAAGGCCAATTGGGCGGAGGTCAGTTGGCTCAGGCAAGTCCTGCTTCAAGCAATAATCCCTTCAGTTTTGTAAAAGGTTTATTCTCAAATATTTTCTCATCTCTGCAGGCCCCATTTAAGTTGTTCTAGAATTTATTGGACTTGGTTTCACAGTTCTGGCATGATTTCATCATGCCAGAACTGCCCGAAGTGGAAACAATTGTACGGGAATTAAGGAAAGACCTGATTGGTCTGCGTTTTCGTAATGTTTGGGCGGACCCCGCAAAACCGGTTAACACCGGTAGCGGGGCAAGTTGGTCCAAGATTCAAAAAGAGATAAAGGGTAAAAAAATATTGAGTATTCGGCGCCGAGCCAAGTACATTGTTTTAGATATTGAGGGCAAGAAAACCATCTTTATTCACCAAAAAATGTCGGGCCACTTGTTATATGGTAAGTGGACGTTCAAAGATAAAAAATGGACTAGCGCTATCGCGGGACCCTTGCGTGATGACCGAAACAATCAATATATTCGGGTGATAATGGGTTTGAGCAATGGTTATCAATTGGCTCTGTCTGACTTGCGCCGTTTCGGCAAAATCATTCTTGTTGATGATGATGAAGTTAATAATTTAAAAGAAATTCGTGAATTGGGACCGGAACCGTTGGAGATATCGTTTCCGGAATTTAAAAAATTGTTTGCCCAAAAAAGAGGGAGAATCAAACAGGTTCTTATGGATCCACATTTCATAGCCGGTATCGGTAATATTTATGCTGATGAGATTTTGTGGCGGGCAGGTTTGCATCCCACTTCAAGGGTAGAACATTTGGATGACAAAGACCTTAAAAGAGTATATACGGCGATGGTGAGTATTTTAAAGTTGGCAATTAGACATAAGGGTTCCAGTATGGATGACTACAGAATACCGTCGGGAGGAAAAGGTAATTTCCAAAATTTTCACAAGGCCTATCAGAGGACAGGCGAAAAGTGTAGTCGGAAAGATGGGGGAGTAATTAAGCGTCTCAAGCTTGGCGGTCGGTCCGGTCATTTCTGCTCTGTCCATCAGATTAGGAAATAGGTGCTAGGAATTAGGGGATAGGTTTTAAGGTTTTTCTATAACCTAGTTCCTATAACCTATAACCTAAATTGCCATGATATAATAATTAATATGATTAGGATAAAGCGCAAAAAAGTTATTATCGGTGGTATTGTTGTAGTATTTGGATTATTGATTTGGCTTTTTAATTCTGGTCGTAGTTTTACTATTGGGGGTACTCAAGTTGAAACACCCAATAAACCAAGTTCTATTTCTGGTCTTAATTGTGAAAATGCTCAACGTCGTCCGGTAGCCGTGATGATGGCTTCTGACCCGGAGGCCAGACCGTTATCGGGTATTGGCGCGTCTGATTTGGTTATTGAGATGCCGGTGACACCTAACGGGGTAACTCGATTTATGGGTGTTTTTCAGTGCCAGACGCCGAAAGAGATAGGTTCAATTCGTTCAGCTCGGGAAGATTTTATTCCCTTGGCGGCAGGGTTCAATACCATTTATGCTCATTGGGGCGGGGAACACGGCGCTTTGGCTGAACTTGATAGCCATGTTATGGACAATATCAATGCTCTTCAGTTTGATGGCACGATATTTTATAGAAAGTCGGGCGCTAAACCGCCTCACAATGGATTTTCCAATCTGGACTTGATTTTGAAACAGGCGAATAAATTTTATTATAGTTTGACGAAAGATTTTGTCGGCTATCCGCACGCCGATAAAATGCCCGCCAAGAACATTTCTAATGTTGCAACGACAGTAACTCTTTATTCCTACCCGAATAATGTTTCATGGGTATATGATCAAAGCACGAATCTGTATTCTCGCTCTCGTGGGGGAAAGCCGGAAATTGATAAGAATACTAGTCAACAAGTCACAGCTAGTGTGATTGCCGTTATGAATACGACCTCGCATATTTTGTATGAGGGGGATCAATATATCGTAGTGAAAACGACGGGAGAAGGAAATGTTGAAATATATCAGAATGGTATAAAAATTACTGGGACATGGAAGAAAGACCCCAAGAAACTTGATTCAAAACTATATTTCTATAATTCCAATGGTGATGAAATTAAGTTCGTGCCTGGACAAATCTGGATTGAAATAACGACGCAGTGAGTGGTTACAATTATCGCATGCTGATATTCTTATACGGCGAAGACACCTATCGCTTACTACAAAGCAGAGATGAGATTATTCAAAAATACAAGGCTAAACATGGTAGTGGTTTTAATTTTTTTCGTATTGACGGGACCACTACTACAGCTGGCACTGACGTCTCCAACGCAATCAGAAGCGTTTCACTATTTAGTGAAGTAAAATTGATTTTGATTAATAATATATTTTTTGACCCGCAAAGAGCCAAAGAATTGCACGATATTTTTATAAAGCATGAAATTACTGTTGATAAAGGGGTTGTGGTTCTGGCGACTCATTTGGGGAATATTGTCCAAGCTAAACCAAAAGAATTGTTTACCCTTCTTTCGGATTCCAAGAATTTGGTTCGCAATTTTTCTGAACTGAAAGGCGGGCAATTACAGGCATGGTCTAGAAAAGAGGCCACATCAAGGGGTGTATTGTTTGCTCCTGGAGCTTTTACTGTCTTTTCTGCGGTCGGCGGGACAACAAGTTCAATGATTGTAAATAACCTGAATAAACTGGCTAATTACCTGCCTGCCGGCAGGCAGGTTCCCAAGAATGAGATAACGACTGATATTATTGATTTACTTATCAAAACCGAGACCGAGCCAAACGTTTTTGAATTTATTGACGCTCTTGGGTCTGGTCGCAAGGCCCAGGCCTTTTCATTGCTCTGTAGTGAACTTGCTCATGGTCGTGACCCGTATTATTTGCTTTCAATGATAATGTACCAATTTCGAAACATGTTGATGGTTAAAGATTTTTCCGATAGAAATTTTTCCTCGTCCCAAATTGCCCAAAAAGCCGGTATCCATCCTTTTGTTGTCAAAAAAATGCTTTCCGCGACGACCCATCTTTCTCTGGCCGACATCAAGCGTCTCTACCAAGAAGTGCTTGACCTTGAACAGGGTATAAAACAAGGAAAGCGAGACCTGGAAGATGGTTTATTTATGCTTGCTTTAAGTTAGTTTTTGTGGTTTAATGAGCACTCTGAACCAGGTAGTGAACTCCTGACTGCCTGGGTAATTTTTAAACTTCGGGAGATCTACTACCTGGATGCTTGATTATCTTCATATTGGCAATGCTTCTGACTTGGCGGATTCGCGAGACCGCCGGACTTACCGATTACTGGAAGTTTTTCCCGGGTTTTTGGCGTGGTTCACTTTGGCTCTGGTCGTCCTGGTTTCTTTTAAAGCCCCTGTTTTTGCCACTTTTTTTATAATTCTTTTTGATATCTACTGGCTCATTAAAACCATTTATCTTTCTGTTTTAACGCGGTCTTCTTTTTTAAAAATGCGTCATAATTTGAAGATTGATTGGACGAATCGACTCGCTTCAGTTGTTGAGAATCCAAAATTGTCCAGGGTTAAGCCGGAAGACATTTTCAACCTTGTCATTTTGCCCGTCTATAAAGAACCGTATTCTATCGTTCATGATAGTTTAAACGCAATTTTTAAAAGTAATTATCCCAAAAATAAAATGATTGTGGTTTTGGCGACTGAAGCTCGGGCCGGCGCGCATAGTGTTGAATTGGCCCGTCAAGCCGAAGCCGAATTTGGCAATGCCTTTTTTAAATTTATAATTACGGCCCATCCCGATAATATCTCTGGAGAACTGGCAGGAAAAGGTTCAAATGAGGCCTGGGCGGGGGAACAAGTTAAAAGGGAAGTCATTGATATTTTAAATATTCCATACAATCAAATCGTTGTTTCGGTTTTTGATATTGATACTGTTGTGCCGACCGATTTCTTTGCTTGTCTAACTTGGCATTATCTGACGGCGTCTGATCCGTTGCGTTCTTCGTTTCAGCCCATCCCGATTTTTACTAACAATATCTGGGAAGCCCCGGCTTTTGCGCGGGTCTTTGCCTTTTCAACCACGTTCTGGCAGATGATTCAGCAGTCCCGTAAAGAACAGATGGTTACTTTTTCTTCTCATTCAGTGGGATTTCAGGCCTTGGTTGACGTCGGTTTTTGGCAGAAGAACGTTGTCAGCGAGGACTCGCGTATTTATTGGCAATGTCTCCTGCGTTATGACGGCGACTGGCAGACCGTACCCATGTATTATCCCGTCTATATGGACGCCAATGTCGGTCCGACTTTTTGGCAGACCCTTAAGAACCAGTATAAACAGATTCGTCGCTGGCATTATGGCGCTGAAAATAATCCTTATTTTATGTTTGGTTTTATTAAAAACAAAAATATTTCCAAGAAACAAAAAACACACCAAACACTTATTCAGATTGAACGGACTCACTCCAGTCCAACCAATGCTCTAATAATCTTTTTATTGAGTTGGCTTCCTATTTGGGTCGGGGGATTGGGTTTCTCAACCTCAATTCTTTCCTATAACTTACCGCGTATCACAGCTGCCATTATGAACATTGCTCTGCTCGGTCTCGTGACCTCGGCGATTATGAGCATTATTTTACTTCCCGAAAAACCGCCTCAATATGGTAAATTTAAATGGCTCTGGATGGCTCTCCAATGGCTTTTGTTCCCCATCAACTTTATCTTCTTCGGCGCTATTCCAGCTTTAGATGCCCAAACCCGTTTGATGTTTGGTCGGTATATGGGTTTCTGGGTAACACCTAAGGCGAGGAATTAGGAATTAGAACTTAGGACTTAGTATCGATAAAAAACCGAAAATTTGACAGATATCTATGTTTCGTGCTATAATTAGATGATTAGGAGGGTACAGGCATGAAGAAAAAGAAGGATGGTTTGTTTCGGCGTATTCTCAAGAAGTTGCGTCGGCGCAATGGTGCCACTATCACCGGTTGCCGTCCCAAGCAGCAGCCGGTTCGGTACTAGTCGAAGCGGAGGATAGGTACCATGAGCAACGAAGATGTCCTCTGCAATGATGGCTCACTTCGAGTCATGCGTGGCTATAGGAGTGTAAGTCGTACGTGGGCTCATTTGACGGTTGATGATAAGAAGAATGACATCCATCTGAGCATTACGTGTAAAGATGGATGCCTTGTCTTTGAATGTGATGCACCCATGGGACTTAGCATGTATCAGGGCCGACCAGTGTTTGAATTCAGGAAGGCCAAGTAAGTAGGTCTCGATAGGGAAGGTCTCATCTGCGCAATGCAGGTCGAGCACTTCCTCTCGAGACCTTTTCTATTTCAATAAAAAATAAAAACCAAAAAAAAGCGAGACGACTTGGATTTTTCTCAATCTGCACGATTAGAAAAAATGAGACCAAGCGAGTTGAGTTGAAAGCCATCAGAGACAATCGAGACGTTGTAGAAGTTGGTTGATATAATTAACGGTCAGCAGACCGATCAACCAACGAACTGCAATGCAAGTTTAGCTGAGGCGGGGCAACAAGCTCGAAGAGTTGTTGTCCCGCCGGAGGCGTGTCGGTTGATGGCTTTCAACTCAACGAGCG
>ORJL011023507.1_pt1 | contig 17676 bp, 24 predicted proteins | sample 1779941 | NCBI WGS metagenome assembly ORJL01 (sample SAMEA104232317, study PRJEB22302) | groundwater metagenome | biome: forest; feature: aquifer; material: groundwater | place: USA | collected 2011-08-07 | depth 5.8 m | reverse complement strand
GCCCACCATTCCGTTCAAAAGGTAAAACTTTCGAGAAGACCTTCCCTCTAGTGTTTTGATGGCTGGTTCGAATCCCTCCGGCTCCACCAAAGGGGACGATACCTAGAACTCCCCGGCATACCAAAGACTGGCCGGGTAAAGTCTTTTCAATAACCTTCCCGTGGCCGGGTCAGGCTGCGATTACGAGCCGTATGTCCTAACAGGACATCATGTTGAACGGAATTAAATGCTTAATAACGTCTCTTCCTGCCCTTGCGCTGCTTTGGCATTCTGACCCTGGGATATATGGTGGTAAATCCACACTTCATGCATCGCCATCGTTGCTGGGAACCGTACATCCCGAATTTCACCATATCTCTGCTTAGACATTCAGGACAAATCGGCATCTTGTACTCCCTATACCTGTCAATGTACGTTTAGCCTTGCTTGCCATATTCCCACGTGACTGTTGAGTTAATGTTGATATTAATCATAATCCCTATTGACAATTAATGCAACAGCGTGTTAAGATTTTGTGGGAATTGCGGAGGTGCAAGATGGACCCAAGAATAGCCGGCGCGATAGTGTTGGTAGTCGTTCTAATAATAGTCTCTTCACCTATAATTCCAGTTCAAGAGCCAGTGACCGAGTATACTTCTCAACCCTATTCATTTTCACAAACATTTGTGCGGGAACGGCAAGTCCGACCTTTTCCATGGTTTCGGGAAGTTACTCAAGAACAGTACGTCATAACGAACAATGATGCAGCAGACGGGAAGTTTACATTGGAATGTCTTTTTGACAACGGGTCCGAATCTCAAACAAAGACCGTAAAGGCAGACGTACCAGCCAGGGGTCAACAGTCAGTCTCCATTGATTCACCCTTATCTGGTATGTCGACTGTCACTCTCAAGGTCGTCCCCCCATACAGGATAGTTGCCCAGACCAAGATGAGAACGAAGAACGTTAGTGTCTGGTACTTTGTTAACCCACTACGTTTGTTGTTTAAGTAAGCCAAGACGCTCGTCAGAACCGTTACAGCAACGCCGCCCAAACCGAGATCATCGGCGAATTAGCTTCCCGCACTGAGGGGTTACGAATGGTGGGTCATTCGTAACAGTTCCCGAACTTTTGTTTGAGAAGAAAGGGCTGATTCCGGACCTCCAGCAACTCCTTATTTTTAAGCGTTAGGATTGTTGGTATTAAACTTATCGACAACTTCGTCCAGGTTGACTCATATTATGGTAAGAGGTACAATCACAGCAAGGAACCCTGAGGGGAGTATTACATCATGAGTGCTATGCCTTTTCTAGTGAAGTTTGCTAGTCCAGTTTCCACCGACGGCGCTGAAAATGGAACTTACGAATCAGGCAAAAGTGTAGAAGAAAAGTCCCAAAATCGGCCACCCAGCACGATTGTGACGAAGGTGGACAGGGAAACAACTGATGATCGGTAGCATGGTTCGCAAGAACAAAAAGGGGGACCGTACTCTGCCGTTTCTAGATCGCTTCGCCCGAAAGTCACCGCCCAAGAACGCGGTAAGTGGAGACAGTGGTCAAAAACTCGGTACGATTATCACTGAGGTGCGTCGGGAGACCACCGATGACCGCTGAGTCCACTAAGCGAGGACATGGCCATGCCGGCAATGCTAGTTCCCAAAATGCACAGGCAAGGCCAGCTAATCCCTTCTTGATACGATTCCTCAGCACGCCGCAACCCGGAAAATGTGATTCTGGGAAGACAATTTATACACGTGTAGAGCGTGAGACCACCGATGACCGCTGACACTGTTCTCTTAGTTACGGCTTCGTATGATGTTGCTGCTGATTATGTCCTCAAGGCGCTCCGACAAAGGGGAACACCCGCGTTCCGATTGAACACAGACCAGTTTCCTTCACGTGTCAAGGCGTTTTTTCGTCCTCCAAAAGACATTGAGTTTATGCAAGAGGAAGACGGAAAAACAGTCTTGGGTACCTCCATAAAATCTGTGTGGTATCGCCGACATATTTCACCAGACCTCCCTGCAGAACTAGATGCAGGAATTCGAGACTTCTGTGAGCGGGAGACCCGTGCATTTCTGGATGGAGTACTGGCATCATTGCCAACAGAACGCTTTATGAGCCCTCCTCTTGCTATCATCCGTGCAGAACGTAAACCGTACCAACTATCGGTCGCTTCAGAATTGGGGTTCATACTCCCAAATACTATTATGACGAATAATCCGGTCCCCGTGGTTGAAATGGCCCAAAGTCATCAGTTAGTAGCAAAAGCCGTCAGCTCAGGTTATATAGCTAGTCCGGAGGGTAACAGAGCCATATTTACCAGTATATTGAAGTCCAAGGACTTAGAAGACCTTGGCGGGTTGGCTGTCGCTCCAGTTACCTTTCAAGAGTTTATTGATAAGGTCTCGGATATTCGAGTAACCGTAGTAGCAGGGGAGGTTTTTGCGGCGGAAATTCTCTCGCAAGAATGTGAGTCAAGTCGAGTTGATTGGCGAGCTACGGATGACCCACATTTGGTCCATCGCATTCATAAACTACCAGACGAGATAGCCGGTCTCTGTCGCAAGCTAGTAATCAATCTTGGGTTGAGTTTTGGGGCCATAGATTTGGCTTTGAAGTCGGATGGCTCGTACATTTTTCTTGAGATTAACCCAAACGGCGAATGGGTTTGGCTGGAAGACCAGTTGGGTTTTCCGATTTCTGACAGGATCGCACGATGGCTGGACACAGTTTGAAAATTTGGCTTAATAACACTGTTGATTGGGTGTGGCCTCGTCTAACTGGGGAGCCTGTACCGTCTCCGGATGAACAGCTATTGATAACCGCAACCGACGCGCCGCTATTAGATGAAATAGAAAATACCGTTGAAAAGCGAACTAGCCAGGTCGACGAACGACTGCGCAATGTTGAAACAAAGCTGGTGGCCTTGCTTACTCTCACATCGGTTCTTTCGGCAGCAGTGACTGCGAGTTTCGCAGTTGCTTCAACCATGCAAATACAAAAAGACTTCCCGATAATTCCGGTGTGGATTACTATAGCCCTCGTCTTCTATATAGCCATGAACTTACTACGGTCTCTTTGGGCTACGGTGAGCGGATTAATGCGTCGTGGTTACAAACAACTTACCTGTGAGGATATAATACCTAAGGACAAAGAGGACAAAATCCGTTACAAAGCTCGATTACTCAATCAAAGACTGAATCATGTGAAATGGAACGATTGGGTAGTGAATCAGAAGGTAAGTGAAATGGCGGTTGCTCATACAGCTCTTCGAAATGCCCTTGCCGCAACTGGAGGCGTAATTCTGATTGCGCTTGCTACTGCTGTCCTCAGACTATCATAGAAAGTCAGAGTGATGATTTTACCTTCAGGGTTGTGATCTGGCAAAGTTCTTTAGTCTCAGGATATGATTAAGTCAGTGCCTTCAAGCAGACTACCGGCTCCCTCGCCAGCATTTCACGCAATATTGAAATGTCGGGCAGTTCTAACATCTTGGTAATAGCCTCGTCTATTGCCTGTCTGACGGGGTCGTGAGCCATGTGTGGGAATGGCTGAAGCTCTTCTTTGCAGAACTTATCGTAGGTATCCGAAAGTACCTTCAGCTTGTCTACCTCTAAGTCGTTCACAGCCAATACAGGCAATCCGGTAAGAACCGGTTTCTTGAAGTCTATCCACGCGCCTTCAGTTTCTTCTCGGTGACTTAGAAGCGTGATTAGCCCGATAGTCGAATTGAGCCAGAGAGTTAAGGCTTTTTCGACTTGCTCGTTGCCATCATTTGAAGCAAAAGGCCACCACACATTGGAAAGAACTTTATTCTGGAGCCGGACTGCAACTAGGCGTTGAGTATTCAGTCGTAGTCGTTCAGCCAGAACTATATGTCCAGCCTTAGGCCATAGGTCATTCGCTTTGCGCAGGTTTCGCCCGGGCTTTGCCTTTGCTAGGGGAGACAGGTACCGGTTTGGAGACTGAGCCAGAGTGGTAACCAAAGGAGCCTCATGTCCCCAGAAGGCTGGGTAAGAGGTCTCACTGTTTGCCAACTGAAAGCCATCATGGATATCTCGACGGTCTGGACCGAGTTCGCCCAATTCTCCCAGTCGACAAATGGGCAAGCTACCAGTGGCACCGGTTCCAGGAAGCCAAACAGTGCCTTTCAGAAGATGATAAGCGACTCTGGTTAAATCAGATTGTGCGAAGGCACATGGTAGTATCCAAGAGCCACCCCGCAGTTCTTTCCAGGGAATTGATACGGCTTCGCCGACCTTCAATTCGCCTATCTTTATTTCGAGCGCTCCCTGACCATCTTCAATATCGGGCACTTCCTTTTCTGTAAGTGTCTGGGCTATGCTCAGAGATTCAAAGCTGGTGGCTGGATTCTTCCACAGACCTACGCAGGTCACCTTTCCCTGGCTCTCGCCCGAGGATTCACCCACTTTCTTGGCAACAACCAGCACCTCACTAAGTGAAGTATTTTCGGAAAAATTCCATCGCTCTGGGTCCTGGCTTACAATGAGATACTCAAGTAGGTAACGGCGATTGATTAGCTCTCGCGTTGGTTTCCACGCTATACCGGACAGCAGGGCTTTTGGCAGGACTAGAGCTATGCGTCCATTCTCTTTCAGTGCCCGGTCGCCGATAGCCACAAATATTGACCCCAAGCCTGCCGTGGTACTGGCAGAAACACTAGCCGTTTTCAAGAGCTTTGCGAGGTCTTTTTGCATTTTTAAGCGTTCGTTCTCCGGTACGGAGCCAAATAGGAGGTTACCTCCCACACTACGTGTAAAAGGCGGATTCATCACGCATAAATCAAGGTCAGGTAGTGAAGCGCCAAATTGCGTCACATCACCGCTGCCGGTCACCTGGCCGGGAGCGGCGGATACACCAAAAAGGTCCAGAGTCATAGCCATCTCGCGACTTTTCAGGAACTCGATGCTCCCCAGACGGTGATGAGGACCACCCAATGGGAGACTGTAAAGATGCATTTTCTGAAAAGCTATATCGGGCGCCTGCAAAGCCAGGGTTGAGGCTGTCAGGTGAACCGCCGAAGCGAGGACATCATAGCCATAAATGATATTCTCCATCATGATTCTATGCAGTTCGCGCAGATTCGGTTGTGCTTGGCTCTTGCTACAAACACGGACATAGTTATCAACAATGGCTTCGTCAGCAGCCATCAGCAGAGTACCGGTCCCACAGGCGAGGTCGCTCACATGAAACGAAGAGAGCTTTTCAAGATTGAATTGGTCATCGGGCCAACGCCGAGCGTCCAAAGCCACTTTTAGTAGCAGTGTTGCCGCCGGCACGGACGTATAAAATGTGCCCAGAAACTTGGCCTCTACCAGCAGCCTATGGTAGATACGCCCCATCAAGTCGTGTCGCAGAGCTGCGCGGTGTCGCACGATGTCGAGGGCCCTTTCTGCGAGAAACCTTAATGCCTTTTCAATGTCAGGATTAGAGGGTACAGTGAGCATGATTTCGCGGGCAATCTTGAATATGGGAACGTAGTTGATTTCATCGGTGATGTACTGCCAGTGACCGATAAATGCCGAGGCGATATCGGAAGATTGAAGAGTCTTGCGAAGTGGCTCAACACCTTTTACATAAGCAGATGCCACTTCCTGAAACACCATGGCATTTACCAGGGTTAGGCTGGCAATCCGGCTGACGGCTGTGCGCTGGGCTGAGGTTAATGGTGAACTCATTCCTCATCTACCTCCGGTGAATTGGAGGCTTCCTGTGTAGCTGGTTCGCCGATTCCCAATAGCTCAGCACTTCGTTCTATTGCTGCCGGTGATGCATTAATCGCCTGGGCAAAAACTTCTACGCCTGCATCCAGTGCCGCTACAGCCTGCTTTACCACGTCTTCCTCAACGAGCTGGTCAAATGTACGCCGTAACATCGCACCCAGGTAGTTAACGTCTCCGTCACTCCATCCCTGCTGCCCTGCCTCGCTGTATATTGCAATACGCAACTTGGCTTTGCCCAATTCATTCTTTACCGAAGGAAATTGAATTTGGCGAAGGGCCGGGGGATAAAGAACAGCAATGCCAATATGAGCGATTCCTTGTTCAACGCGCCCTCGTGCATCCTGCAAAACATCTTCTACTGCGGTAGGGTGATCATCAACCTTGCCTTCGATAGCAGTGCGAAGTCCGCGGAACAAAACAAGCACATCCGGTACACGGCGAGCTTTTGAGGCCCGCTTCAACGATTGCTCGGGTGCAGATACGATACCCTGTTCATCGAGAAGCTGAGCCAGCAGAACGTTTAAGACTTCTTCACGATAGCCGGTGTTACTCATCAAAGCCTCACCAAAACCAAATCGTGTGCCCTGCTTAGCGAGTTTTCGGATTCTTTCATAAATAAAATGCCCTCAACATATGAGTCTATCGCAATTTCTGAAGTCGCCTAATTAGGCTTACCCGCAAGTTCATATCGCCAACCAGATTCATCCCGAACGGAACGAATCTTGTAGCCGCGTTTCCTCAGTTCTGTAATAATGCGTTGAGCTGTGGGACGCGATACTCCAAGCCCCGATGCCAACTGCCCAGCATTCGACTGCGTTCTGCCAAGCAGGTCAATCGCTTTGTCAAATCTCTGTTCGATCTCGCGACTACGTTCGTATGGCATGTAACCCTCTTATCTTTCTGCGTGTTCGTTGATCAAGTATATGCCACCACATTGATTCTTGTCAATCATTTGGTGATTTATTTGCTCGTCATTTCATTTGACTTTTACCGAATATCTCAGATATATTTGTGACTACGGATAGGGTTGAAGGAAGGGTATGAAAGAAAATCTTCCGAAGAAGAATCTCAAAAAACGCATGATTCATGTTCGTATATCAGAGGACCTACACAAGAGGCTCCGTATCCGTGCTGCCGAAACTGAGGTCACCATGCAAGATTGGGTTGGTTCAGCGATAAAGAAAGAGCTGGATCGCCAGGAAGCAGAAAAGAAAAAGAAACCGGAATAGACTGCCGGTGATGCCTGAGAGGAATATGGCAGAAGCGTTTCTAGAACACGCAAATGGTGAGCATGTTGGCGAACTAACAAGACTCGACCGAAAGGAAATACTCATCGGCCGATTACCCGACTGCGCCATTGTTACCGAGCCTAAGTTTACTTCTGTATCTCAGCACCATGCTGTTATACGGAAGACAGGTGATGGCTGGGTTATCATTGATGTTGGAACCCGTGGCGCAGGAAGTACCTACGGCACTTACATCAATGAGATACGGATAGCACCTAATCGAGAAGTTGTTTTAAACCCGAGCGATGAAATAAGGCTAGGAACGCAGTTAGGGAAATACTTCAGGTTTCACGGCGAGGGGACTATTCCTGCCTCTCAACCAGGAAGTCTACATGGTAGATTGTCTATAGATGTCGATAGACGGATTATATTGCTGGATGGTCGCCGAATGAGAATTGTCCTTACGCGTCAAGAATTCGATTTTCTTCTTATTTTGTGGCAGTCGTCTGGTTCAATATGCCAGTTCAAAGATATTTGTAGCGGCCTATGGCCCGAGATACGAGTGATTTCTGGCAATGTTGATGCTGACATCAAGGTTCGAATCAACACGTTAGCCCACGGGCTGCGTCAAAAGATAAGTCCTCCACTAGACGGTATCGATATCTTGGAAAGTTGCCGTGGTGTTGGCTACCGCTTGCGGCTTTAAGGAGGATATTTAAGTTAACCATATATTGCATTTTTCAGGAAAAATTCAGGGTTTACTCAGTAACCATTTTGAGTATACCAATTGAAAGCACAGTCAAACGTTGACTACAATACTCTCAAATACCTAAAAGGGAGGTAATTCAAATGTCAGAACAAGCCGCAGAAAATGAACAGGAACGGATACCGACCCAGCCTGAAACTCCTAAGTGGCAGGTCACCAGAAGCGAGGGTACACGGCGATTGCCCGTTTACTTGTTATTAGATACTTCGGGTAGCATGGCTGGTGACCCGATTCGAGACGTGCGAACAGGTGTAGAAGCTTTCAAAGAACAAGTGTCCGGTGACCCGTTTGCAGAAGAGACCGTGCACATCGGGGTAATAACCTTTGGTGAAGAAGCAACTTTTGTTACAAAAGGATTAATTCCAATCGGAAAGTTTCGTGACGAATTCAATACTGAATCGCTATCGGCAAATGGACAAACTCCCCTGGGCCAGGCATTATGGCTTCTTGAGGAGTCCCTTGACAAAGACATTAAAGCTCCGGTTAAAGGCGGTGATAAGGGTGATTGGAAACCGCTGATATTCATTCTGACCGATGGTGAGCCAACGGATGAATGGCGGAAACCCCGTGAAGCTATACTTAACCGGCAGCAAAAGAAGGTCATAAATCTTATTACAGTCGGTTGTGGCCCCAGGATAAATCAGCAAACGCTGAAAGACATATCGATGGGTTCTCCAAAGGGGTCAACTTTCATCATGGGGAACGACAGCGATGCATTTAAGAAATTCTTTGACTGGGTCAGTCAGACAACCTCGAAAATCGCTAAATCGGTCAGCCAACCAGATGGAGGAGACAAGCCAACCGACATTGACCAACCTCCTTTCCAGTACGTACCTTAGTGAGTGAGCGACATAATATGAACTACGAATCAGTTACTCGTATCGGCGATACATGTCCGTCTAATCTAGATGATGAGCATAAAGACGAACATAGCGATTTCCTTCAAACTAACCAATTTTCTGTGGTTGGTGCTAGTGTTCGGGGTAAACTGCACGCGCGGTCTGAAAATCATAATCACCGGGACGATGCTTTTGCAGGATACCTTGATGGCAACTGGCTCGTTATCGCTGTAGCCGATGGAGCTGGCTCACGAGACCTCTCGCGCTATGGAGCAGCATATTCGGTTAATGCATTTTGTGCTGCCGGGATTGACGAGCTTCAACTTAAGAGCCCTAATTGTCAGGAAGTACTGAGGGAAATTGTTTTACAGGCCTTTAAGAATACGAGAGCAGGGCTGGAGCAGTTTTGCTCCCAACATGGAGTCAAACCCGAAGACCTGCATTGCACCTTGTTAGGGCTAATCCTAAACACTGTGACAGGAGAGGCGAGCGTAGGTCAAATTGGAGATGGATTGATACTCGGGCTGGATAGTAACGGGCAAGCGAGACCGCTTGTGGAGCCCCCCAGTCCTGGTGAAGTTGGGGTAAGTTATTTTTTGACTCAATCAGATTGGGAAAGATACTTGAGCATAAAGGACCTGGCCAAGGAAGAAATAACCAATCTATGTACCTTTTACTTAATGACGGATGGTGTAGCAGATGATTGTCAGTACGGTCCACCGGCAAACATACTGACTTTATGGGCAAAAGATATAGACAGAGAAATCAGGTCCAGCTCAACAACATCGCTCGAAGCAGCTGCAAACGACTTAAAAGCATTCTTGAATACGTATAAGGCGCAAGGCAGTTTTGATGATAGGACCCTGGTTATTGGCTATAAAGAAAAAAGATTGCAGGAATAAATATGGCTGTCGTTAACCTTTATCTAAACGTCAAGGGCGCCCCGGATAAAGTGGAAATAGAAGATAAGCCTCTAAAAAGCGGAGGAGAAGGTACCGTTTTTCGGAGTAAAGACGGACGTTGGGTCGTAAAAATATATCATCCCGGTAAAGTTAAACCGGAGAAGCGGGAAGACTTAGAAAAAATAACAAGACTCTGTGCTTATCTGGGAAGCGATGAAGAACAGTTTCTATGCTGGCCTCAAGCTGTAGTTCAAACGGTTGATGGGAAGCCTGAAATCGGATGCTTGACCAAATTCATGGCACTACCCAAATTATCTGACATAAATCAAAGCCGTTACGCTGCGGAGAGGCAAGTCCAATCTGGCAAATCCTGGTCACATTACCTTCAAATAGCAAGAGGTATTGCCAGAACGGTCAGAGTCTTGCATAAATACGGTGCTGTACACGCGGACCTATCTAATAATAACTTCTTTGTTAATCCAAATGATTGTAACGTTATCTTGTTTGACCTCGACGGCTTGATAATTGAGGGAGGACACACTCACGGACACGTATTGGGTACTAAAGGCATGATAGCCCGCGAAATAATGGTACGAAATAGTGACAAAGAAGCTCAACCAAATGAATTATCCGAGCGGCATAGTCTGGCTGTTCAGATACTGCAAACACTTTTATTCCGCAATGTTTTTAAACCATTGGTGACCTACGACGAAACTGATATGGATAAAGATGACGACATTGGATGGGGCCTGCGCCTCACTTTTAGCGAAGATCCTAAAGATACACGTAACCATCCTAAGAATCTTGGGTTGCCGCTCACTCAGGACGGGGAACTTAGCTATAAGATACTGACTCCCGGTCTAAAGAAACTCACTGAACGTGCTTGTATGGAAGGGGTTCGTAATCCAGAAAAACGGCCCTCGGCTCAAGATTGGATTAACACTCTGAGTTACGCACTTGATGAGCTGTACTTATGCCAACACTGCCATCTTCATTTTCCATACCCCCATTGGATTCAGGAGGTGAAGGAAAGGAGTTGTCCTTTTTGCGGAAAACCTGTTGGAGGAAATCTACCGTCTATAATCGCAATTTACGAACCGGACGGTCACGGAAAATATCTTGCTGCTCAGCGCTACCTGGTTATGAGTCACAGTTGGCAGTTGTTTCCCGATGTACTTGACCCCCGGGTCGGTTCTAAAAAAGACCCGCCAATGAGCAGAAAGAAAGAAGAAGTAAGCATAGGATTCGTGGTAAGAGATGGAAAGCGCGGAGGCAACCGTTTGGTGAACAACGAGGGTGGTGTATGGCGTGCTGCTCAACCGGGAGTTACAGGCCTCACGATAGCTCGCAAAGGAGAATCGTTACCATTGATACCTGGAACAATAATCAACCTGGGTGATGATAGACGCCTGTTTGCCGTAATAGAGTAAACAATTAATCCAAATAGCTTTGACGAGGGACGATTGCTTTGAATATCGAACCAAAAGAAGATGATTGGAATAAATTGATGGAAGCTCTCGCGCTTCTGGCTGATTTAGTAAGCCGCGGGATTAGACCGGATAAGGCGGCTTTGGACGAAATAATTCAAAAAGTTGACCTGAATAACAAACACGATTGGGCGCTGGATAAATTAAAGCTCGCCTACCCTATTCTTGAGAGGGCTTATAGGGACATCCACGACATTGAAAAAGACATGATAATTAAGGAGCTTGAAGCTCTAGGTGTGAAGAAATTCCCAGCGATTTTCACAATAGAGAGAGCTAAACCCCAACCTTTTGCAGTAGAGCCCAGACTTATAAGTTTCGGCCTTAAGTTAGGAGAAGAAGCAAATACCACGTTAACTGTGACTGGGGGGATTGTCAAAGAAGCATCGGCTGGCAAACACTTGGACATACATATATACCCGGGAAAAAATGGAAGCACATTGATTAAGGTTAAAGCTTCGGGAGGTTCAGCTGGTGAATCTCTTCAAGATTATATCATCATTAAAGGTGAAAAGGGTGAGTTAAAAGTGCCAGTGAATGTGCAGTGGGAAAAGTCAACTGAAAAACCAATTATGAGGGCAATTGAAAAGTCAATCCCAGTTGAGAACGAGCCGTCTTTTCTATCGTGGTGCCCTATTTGTGCCCCGAAAATCCACAGGAAAACGCTGCTTTACAGCAAGGCGCAAAGAAAGTTTCGCTGCAGTCAATGTGAGCACGAATTCCCGTATCCTGATAAACGTGTAAGCGATTATAATAATAGTCACCCTTAGCTGGGTCAAGACTTTGATTATGGAGAATCATGATTTGGAGCGTGAAGTAAAACTAGGAGCTACCGTCAATGAAAGTTGAACCGGAAAACATATATTTCGGCTCCTTGAAACCAGGCACAGGTGGGAATGCCACATTAAAGGTAACCGGCGGCCCAGCTGATGTGGTGACTCACAATGACCAGTTGAAGGTAATTCCCTCTAACGTGGGTGCTGACGGCGCCCAAATCCAAGTTGAACTCTTGCCTGGTTCTGCCGGCGAATTGATCTGGGATGACATTACTTTAAAGAGCGAGACTAGCGAAATCACGGTGCTGGTAACAGCACGGTGGGAAGGGTTTCCGGTTCCGGAGGCGGCGGTCAGCAAACCGACCGTAGTAGTGCCTACTGTCGAAGCTGGCCAGCCCCCAGCCTTAACTGAAACACCAGAGTATTTATCAAAACCACGACCGTGGGTAGGGAAAAGATGCGCACGTTGTCACAAAAATTTCGCTTATAACTCGAATAATCATGACTGGGAACAATGCAGCTGCAACTGGTATCAAATTGCGGTGAATATGAGTATACGCATTATCAATGAGCTGAGATACGGCATCAAGGATTTCCCTGCATTTGCCAAGGAAACATGGAATGTAATTCTTGGCAAAGAGAAGTGGTGACGTAATGCCTAACAGAGAAGACGAGACTATACAGCGTGCTCTGTACAATGGGCATCCCCCTACCTGCAACTGTCCGGAATGCATAAGCCGCAAAGCGGCCAAGCCGATAAGTGAAACTTTCGACCCCGAAGAAACTGACTGGATTTCCTTGTTAACTGAATGTCCTTACTGCCATAAAAACTCCCTAATGTGGAACAAGAAAGATAACAAATACGGATGCATGAACATTCATTGCCGGAAGTATTACGAATATTTATGAGAGTAGGGAAATGCCGAGCAGGGAAGAAGAGACTCAAAGGAATATAAAAGATAAGAAGCTAAGGTATATCAACGGCCGCTATGAGAAATATTGTGATAAAGGTTGGCCGGTTAAACACGGCTGGTATGTTTTATCGTTAGGATGTCCTAAATGTAACAAGAGGAAATAATCAAACCAGGGTGCTGGGCAAGGCAGGTAACATATGACGTATGAAAATTGTGAATGGTGCGTATATCGAGACAAGAGGAATCCCGATATCTGCAAGAATTGCTCTCATAATACCGGTGGTGCCCAGCCTAAATTTGAATTGGGTAAGGTGGATATATTCAAACTAGCCGAAGGATTGAAGAAGAAACGAGAGGAACAAAATAATAAGAGACCAGAACCAGTCCCAGAAGAAAATGAAACGAGGCAACCTACAACGTTAGGCACGTGCCCTTTCTGCGGTAAGATCTCGCTTTCCTATAATGAGGTGAGTAAACAGCACGAATGTCTTAATCTGGAATGCAAACGCTTTAGGGGTAAAATCTTTGATAAAGTCATTTGGCCATCGCAAGCGAAAGAAGCTCGAAGGGAATCTACGGCAGAACCACAGGAAGGACTGAGTAATCCGTTACTGCTTGGTGTGAAAATGTTTCTCGCAGATATCAGGTCCTGGAGGCGTCAGTACCGGGAGGGTGAGTATGTCTGCGCGGATTTCGCTAAAGAGGTATATGACGCTGCGACAAAAAGAGGTATTAGGTGCGGCTACGTCGCAATTAGCTTTGAGAGCAGCAATGCCGGCCATGCGATTATTGTCTTTGAAACTGACCACGGATTAAAGTTCTTTGAGCCACAAGACGGTAATGAAGAGGATTTAGTAGTTGGTCGCCACTACTTTGGACAAATTAAAGGCACCCCGGAGAATAATGTCGTTCGTGAGATTGAAATAACATGGAACGATGGAACAAGAACAAGAATTGATTTTTAAGAAACTTAATTTCCGTTTCATCAATCTGGGAGCTATACAGGAGCACCGGTAATGTTACTCGGTCAGGATTTTACACAACAATTGGCGGCTTTAGTGGCAGTGGTTTCTGTCGCCATCGTTGGTGTGGCTATTCTACTTGTTTCGCCGTTATGGAAGGGCTTCGAGAATACGTCTGTTGGCTTAACCATAGCGGAAAAACGTCTGTTGAACAGAATCTTATTGCTCGAATTTGGGCCATTCTTGCTATTGATATCCATAACCGATTTCGTTGGTGTATATGCTCCCATTCTGGTACAGCCTGTCGCAAGAATTCTATTTTTACTCTTTCTAGCCATCTGGATAATCTCTATCGTTGTACTTCGAATTGTTAGGTGGAGAAAAAAAGCTAATCTTTCTCCCAAGTTTGAAACCCTTCCGTTCCTGTATAGGACTGCTCTAATTTGGATTGCACTATCCATATCAGCGAGTGCAATTGCATTGTTTGGTGTAGCATATCCTATGTTAAATATAGAAATAGGCCCATTCAACCAAGACAACTTCAACTGGGCTCGATGGTTCCTCGTGGATGGGATAACTTTTTTTATCATGGGCTTATTAAGCTTTTCTTTTATATACCTCTTTCAAAGAATTGAGAAGGGAAGACAGGCTGACGAGACTGTAAAGAGGAAACCGATTGTAAGATGGGCTGCATGGGCTTTTTTCGCTGTCCTGCTATGTTTGCTTTCGGTCAATATAGTGGTAATGGTAAAGGAAATTCATACCACCGGGTCATCGTTTCTAAGTGCCTTCCTGTCGATGCCTTTGGACGCTAAAGGGACGGTAAGTATTAGCGGCACACAATTCAAGGTTACTAACGAAAGCGAATTCGATTGGAACAATATTACAATTTCTCTCAACAAAGAGGGAGTATTCTCAGGATACACGTTAACCTACGAATCTCTGAAGAGGGGCGAAACATATACGGTGGATATAACGGAATTCGCAAGCAGTGATGGCACGAGATTCAATCTATCCACTATGAAACCTTTGCGATTTTTAATTGAAGTGCACAATTCTTTGGGACAGTCCGGTACATCCTACGGTATTTTGAAGAAGTCTGGTCAATAGCTATATAGACTGTCAGGCTACTAACCTTCTGAACGATAGTGCAATTTCCCATTCTCTCATTACCGTCCAGAAGTTAAAAAAAGGGATAGCCCAGGTCATCCCCGGACTATCCCCCTGCGTACAAGCATCCAAAAAGGTAACGGTGAATTTCACTATTTAAATTGGTGCTACTTTTGTTAGAACTCAAACAATGCTGGCTGTTCCACTTTTCTCTTGTCTACCTCCTCTTCTTTCTGCTGTCGTCTTTCAGCTCGTTCTGATTCTTGCCTTGCTGTAGTACGCCGCAGATAGAGCCATTCTTTCAATCGGTTCAGGTCGGCCATTTGCTGGTTTGTGAGTGAGTCTACCCTGATATCCTTTGGCATCTCACCCTTGCGCCATCGTGTATAGGTTTTACCAGCAACATAGAGGTAAATCTGGCTCCAGTCGTTATCCATCGGTACAGTCAGCGAAGCCGTGTTAAGGTAGGCACAGGCTTCAGCATCGGTGCCAGTCGGTTGCTCTCCATTGGTGGTATTCATATTCTCGGTCAACCTTTCCAGGGTGATGGCGTTCTTCAGCCATTCGGGAAGGTTGTCACCCCAGCCGCCTGGGTAGACAATGATAGGATCGGTTAAGGTGCCGACAAGGTCATCTACCATCGAGTCCATATTTTTAGACATAGTAACCCTCCTGTTATTCGTATTTTTGTTCGATTGTTGTCTAGTATTCGTCGGGGAATAGGATAGTGGTTGCGCTCCGGTCGGCCTCGGTGATTATCCAGATAGTCGCTACGCCGTTTTGGGGAAAGCGGTCATCGTTGTAGGCTGATAACAAACGTGTGCCTTGTTTCAGCGCCTGGTCGTTGGTCTGCTTATCCTCTTCATCTACATCTCCCCAGTCGCCTTTCACGTGGCGATTGAGGGACTTCTGGATGAACTGGGCAAAGTCGGTGTTCTCACATGCTAGGTCGAAAACGCCTCTTGAAGCGACAATCTGACCAGTATTGAAAGCGGCATTGATTACGAATAGTGTGTTCATTGTATTTCTCCTTTTTAGGGTATAGTTACCCCTTCATAAATTAGGTATCAGACTTTTAGTCCTTGAATCTGGTTATGTGCAGGCAGGCATAATGTGACCTAAAGTTGTCAATCGGGCTTTGCCAGAAACCGTTGCGAAAATCCAACAAGTAGTGCCAATAACCCTGATACTCCTGCTCACGAACGGCTACGAGGTAATCGGTGAATATCCTGACGGCTGCTGACTTGCTTCCCCAGAGCACGATGACGCTGGGAATATAGGTCTGGTCGCTCTTTAACCTGATAGGATGCCATTCTAGCTGAAGCCGTTGGAGCTTCAGGTTATCGAGCCAGAAGTGGCGTCCGCCGGCGTCATAAGAGCCGATGTAGATGTCCTTCCCCTCCAGCTCCTCCAGTATCTCCATTAGGCGCTTTACGGCTTCCCGCCGTTTCTTACGGAGCGGTATTTGGGCAGCCTTCCGCCCCAGTTTCACCGTAGTAGTCGGCTCAGGCTCGGCAAGCTTCACTCCATCAAACAAGTCCATTTGACCTGTTGTCATATTTCTTACTCCTTTCTATTCAGATTTCGGGCATAGTAACCCCTTCAATTGCCGGTATCGCTGGCTTTGTTAACTCACCAAACTGAGCTGTTTGCCACTGTTTACTTTCTGTCGTTCTGCCTCTATCGTTCCCCCTGGGATAGACTCACGGACAGAGCTAATCGCAGAACGGACATTCCCCGGATGTGGTTGCTGGTTCCAGGACAACACCCCGCCGGTAACCCGCTCGATTTCGCTGATGAGACGGGATAGGTGTTGGTCTATGTACCCAGGCAGGTTGGGGATTTTCCTTGCTTCAGTCGCAACGAGCTTCGCCTGCTCCAGTGGCTCGATAGCCTGGTTGACGTATTCCTCCACCATGTCCATTGCCTCACTGACCATCAGCGGACTCCATTTGATAGGCATAGATTTCCTCCTTTCTCTAGTTTTTAGGCATAGTTACCCCTGCAAGAATGGGTATGGGTGAGCTGACTAGCTCTTGAGAGCCATATTGAGGGCTTCCTTCATGACCTCAGACCAGCACTCCAGTCCCCACTCCACGCCCTTCTTAACCTGGGCAAGAATGTCATCGGTTATCGCTTCTTCAGGGATACCCATCTCCCTGGCGCAATCAATGACATCCTCCTTGCTGAGGACAAAGATAGTCTCCTTATCCGCCATATCTGGCTTCCTCCTTTCTAAATGAATTACGAGTGAATGCCTGGGAGTACCTACTCTCTTTGGTTGTGGTTCGTACTGTGCAACTGTCCATGTGGACTTCCAAAAGTACGCAACTGCCGGTAATGTCCCTGCCATCGTGCTATGCACTGCCATCGGGCATCGGCACTCCCTGCCCTGTTTAGCCACAAAAAAGGGGGTACTCCCACCCCCGCAAAGGGGCAGGAATACCCCCTGAAAATAGCAAAAAAGCGGGGTCTCCCCCGCTTTCTTGCGTTGGCTGTTTTGTGAGTTCAAGCGTTCAGTTCAGGATTTTAAGCTACGGCTACTGGTTCTTTTGCCCTGTTTCGCTTTCGCTTCGGCTTATCGGCTTTGGCGATTGCCTCGGCTTCGGCTACCGCTTGGGCTTTCTCGGCTTCCTCGGCTGCCGTCTCGGCTGGCTCTACCTCGGCAGTCTCGGCTTCTGGCTCGGTGGGCTGGCTGGCTTCTGCCTTGACTGGCTCGGCGGTCTGTGCCTCACCTTTCGGCTTCTGGCTTTCACCAGCAAACATCGGCATTACCACAAGCTCATAGTCGGGAGAGGTAAAGAGCATTGGCGACTTACTGTCTACCAATTTAAGCTCCACCATCCCGCCACAGGCTTTTAAGGCATCGGCAAGGTAACTGCCATCCAGTCTTATCTTACCTTCGCCCTGTGTATCGGCGGGTATCTCTGCCAGTCCCTTATCATCGGGACTGGACATCACGAGCTTGCCGT
>ORJL011287584.1_pt1 | contig 17677 bp, 16 predicted proteins | sample 1779941 | NCBI WGS metagenome assembly ORJL01 (sample SAMEA104232317, study PRJEB22302) | groundwater metagenome | biome: forest; feature: aquifer; material: groundwater | place: USA | collected 2011-08-07 | depth 5.8 m | reverse complement strand
CGCACCCCTCGCGTCCTGCCTATACCACTTTGCGCCACCCTCCAGCATTCTTCCAACCGGTAACGCTATCCGGGAGATCTCCCGACTTCCATCACAAAATACCGTAAGAAACCGCCGGTGAGATAAACAGCAAGACAACACTATGGGCTGTACAAAGTTCCCACCGTAGCGGGTTGGAAATCGGCGCATGCCTCGGCGTGAAGAACATCGGAAAGCCGTGTGCGGGAAAACTGCATGCACGGTTTGATGAGGGAGGGCAGGCGCAAGCCTGTTCTCTACTCTACCGAAGCAGTCTCGCGTCCCTACGATTTCTTTGGATAGTCGAGCGCTATTTTCGCGGGTTTGACCCTGCCGATGAATGACCACGACTTCGCATCGAATACGAACTGGGCGACGGCGCATGTTGGCATGAGAGTGATCTCGCTTGAGAAGCGATGCGCGAGTTCGGTCAACGCGGGGTTGTGGCCGAACAGCATCACACGGTGAAGCTTGTCGCCGAGCTCGTGAATGACGTCAAGCAGATTGTCCGCGTTGCCGCCATACAGCCGATCATCGAGCACGATATCCTTGAGCTTGTAGTCTAGCTTCTTGGCGATGATCTCCGCCGTCGTGAGCGCGCGCATCGCTGGGCTCGACACGATCAAATCAGGCCTCACATCGCGCTCCGCCAATCGCTTTCCCATTTTCGGCGCAGCACGCTGACCTCGAGCGTTCAATGGCCGGTCTTTGTCGGGCAACGCGGGGTCATCCCAACTCGACTTGGCGTGGCGAATAAGAAAGAGCGTTTTCATGCCACATCTCGTACTGCCGGGAAGACGCCGCCTCTATATCCTCCAGAGCACAGCGCAACCGTTCGCACCCCCAGCTCGGATATCTGAATGGAGTTTAGCGCTGCTCTGATAGATTCGCGCAACACAGTCGACGCGACGTGCGGTTCAAGTCCCCGCGCGACGAAAATTCCGGCGCCGAGTGGTTTCCGGTTCTGCTCCTGTCAAAGAACGAGTCCGATTGCCTCGTCCATCAACATAAACAGAACCTCGTTCTTCGCCACTTACCGGTGCTTGATCGCAGCTCCCCTACCGCGCGAGCGTTTAGTCCTTCGGCGAGTATGGGCAACCGCCGTTCCCGGGGTCGGGCAGTCGCGATTTCGGAATGCGCGGCCAACCTCAGTTGAAGGCGCCGAAAAAAAGCTTGACCATCCCAGTGGATGGTAATAGGATGGTACAAGGATGGTATATGGATGTTAGCGGGCCACTTTGAACATCGAACCTAAACCGAAGAGCTCGGACTCCGAGAAGATCACCATCAATCTCGGACTGATCGACCTGGGGCAAATCGATTTGCTCGTGCAGGAAGGCTTCTATTCCAATCGGACGGACTTCATACGCACTGCAATCCGAAATCAGCTCGTGGCGCATGCCGAGGCGGTCCGGCAGTCGATTGCCCGCAAGACTCTCGTGCTGGGACTCCAGGAGTTCTCGCGCAGAGACCTCGAGAGCGTCCGCAAGGCCGGGTCGAAGCTAAGGATTCACGCGTTGGGATTGGTGCGTATCGCTTCCGACGTTTCGCCTGCGCTTGCACGGGACACCATCGAGTCGGTGGAAGTCCTGGGCGCGCTGCATGCAAGTCCTGCGGTGAAGGCTGCATTGGCTGATCGAATCTTTTGAAAGGAAACTCGTTCGATGAATTACTCCTTGAGCAAGACATTGCATGAGGCGATGCGCCTGATGCAAACCGGCGATTTGCACGCCGCCACCGCAGCAATCCAGCGTGGTTTGACGGGCGCGGATGACCGGTCCGCTTTTCACCCAGGGTACGCGGGCAGCGCGCCGGTAAAGCCGTGGATCGATGCGGAGTACCGCGTGGTGGACGTTTCGGATCCTGAGCCCGCTACTGAGCATCCCGATTTGGAGCTGCCACGTGAGATCGCCGAACCCACTGACGGACAGTTTCAACAGCATTCATTTACTTGCGCGGCCGGAACGCGCCGGTACAAGCTATTCATTCCGAAAGGTCATCAGGATCGGCAGTTACCGCTGCTTATCATGTTGCACGGCTGCACACAGTCCCCGGACGATTTTGCGCGGGGAACCCGCATGAACCAACTCGCAGAGGAGGAGGGCTATTGCGTTGCATATCCTGCTCAGTCAGCGCGTGACAACCCGACCAAGTGCTGGAATTGGTTCAGACCAGCCGATCAATGCCGTGACCGAGGCGAGCCTGCGATCATTGCAGAACTCACCCGGCACCTCGTGCGGGCGCACCGTTTGGACCCGGCGCGCGTCTATGTGGCTGGACTCTCGGCGGGCGCGGCAATGGCGATAATTCTGGCGCGTACCTATCCGGATATCTACGCTGCCGTCGGAGTCCATTCTGGACTGCCGTATGGAAGCGCTCACGACGTTCCGTCCGCTTTCGCGGCAATGAAACAAGGTAGCGGTATTCCCGTGGCAGACACCGACCCCGCACCCCGAGCTCTTGGCGCAACCGTACCTACGATCGTTTTTCATGGCGATCGTGACAATGTGGTGGGTGCGCACAACGGCGAAATTGTGATTGCGCAATCGATGGCAAGTCTCGATGACAGCGCACGCAATGCCGAGTCGTACGGTGCAGACCACAAGCAGGTCGAGCGGGGCATCGTTCCCGGTGGGTATTCCTATACCCGGACGATGCTGCAAGACCCCCAGGGTCTTGTCGTTGCCGAGCAATGGTTGGTGCACGGCGCGGGCCATGCTTGGTTCGGGGGCGATCCTTCCGCTTCGTATACCGACCCAATGGGCCCGAATGCGTCGGCGGAGATGCTTCGGTTTTTCGCACTCCACGAAAGAAAGCATGGCAACTAATATTGCGCTGCAGCCACCGCCCCGTACGGCCCAGAAGCGTGTCGCGGGTAGGCAGCCAATCGGTCGCTGCCACGTCTAGGTCACGACCTGTCGAAGCCGCGGCCTTTCTCCCGCCCGCGTTTCGTCCGCTGTCTCGGTCGGCAGGACCCTGGCTAGCTTCATACATCTGGTTGCCTCGGTTGCTCCGGGTCGATAGCGCCAGCTCAGTTTTTTCGGGAGCGGCCGCTCAGATCGGACGCGCCGATTCCCTCTCCGTCAAACTGCGGCTGACCGGTTAGGCCGAATCCTGCCCCTCGACGCTGCCCACTTCCATGGCAGGTTCTAGCCGAAATAGTTCGGCCGTGTCTCCCCCGACGAATCTAGGAATCTCCGCAAAGGAGGCCAATGGCCCCCTTTGCCGATCCCCGCATTTGGTTCAATGTCTCGCCAGAAAAGCCGCCGACTGAGGCTTTCAGAGGCTACTTGGGGTACATTTAATCTTTAGCCCGCTTGCCTCCCGAGGATCATCGACCATGACCGCATCCGCCAAGCTCGCACCGCCCGTCGACCGCGACATCAGCGTCAACGGCCTGCGCATCCATTATCTGGACCGGGGCACGCACGGCAAACCGCCGCTCTTGCTCTTGCACGGCGTAGGCCGCAGCGCACACAACTTCGACCACCTCGCGCCGCACTTCGTAGCCGATTACCACGTGATCGCCGTCGACCTGCGCGGCCACGGCGACTCCGACTGGCATCCTGAGGCCGCCTACTTGGTCGAGGACTATGTCACCGACATCGAAGCGCTGGTCGCGCGGCTCGGGTTGCGCGACATCGTGTTCTGGGGCAATTCGACGGGCGGCCGCGTTGCGCAGGTGTTTGCCGGCATGCACCCGGATCTAACTAAGGCAGTCATTGTCGAAGACGTCGGTCCGGAACGCCCGAAGGAGGTGTCCGAAGGCCGCGCCAAGCGCATGGCAGCGGAGGAGAACGGCTGGGCAAGCGCCGAGGAATTGCTCGCGCACATCAAGCCGCGCTACCCGCTGACTCCCGATGCCACGCTAGAGAACTTCGTGCGCCATGGATCGAAGCGGCGCGAGGACGGCCGCATTGTGTGGAAATGCGACCGTGCCATCACGCGCGGATTCGTTCCCACCGAGTTGTGGCGCTTCATACGCAACATCAAGGCGCCGATCATCTACGTCCTCGGCGGGGCGAGCAAAATCGTGCCGCCACAGACCCAGGAGGAACTCAAGCGCACGCTGCCGCAGGTGCAAATCACGAGCATGCCCAGACTCGGGCACTACCCGAGCGACGACAGGCCCGCTGAGTTTCTGGCTGTCGTCGACGGTTTTCTGTCGGCAGTGTCGCGCTAGGCCGCTTCGCGCCTTACGCCGCCGCGTAGGCTCCGATCGGGTCGGCATCGAGCCGCACCGCAATACCCTCCAGCGCCGCAGACGCCGCGGGATAGCGCTGCATGACGAGCGGGTCGTGCCCGGGGACGATGTGCTTCGGCGAAGCCGCAAGCCGCTTCAGTGTGGCATAGCCGTCGATCGCGGCACCCACGTTGAACATGGTCGTAAAAGCGCGGTTCTGTTCGAAGTGCTCGTAATAGTGGCTGGTGTCCGAGGCGAGCACCACCCAGCCGCGCCGGGTGTGCACGCGCACGCATTGCACGCCGTCGGTATGCCCGCCGATGTGGTGCAGGCTCAGGCCCGGCGCGAGGTCGGCGCTGCCTGCGTAGAAGCTCACGCGGTCCTTGTAGACGAGGCGCACCATGCCCGTCACCTCGTCGACTTCGTAGCCGTGGTTGAATTGCTTGTGCCGCATGTGGCGGCCCGTGGCATAGGCCATTTCGGCATCCTGCAGATGAAACTGCGCGATCGGAAAGGCATCGAACGTTCCGACGTGGTCATAGTGCAGATGGGTGATGATCACGTCCTTCACGAGTTTGACGTCGACGCCGAGTAGCGCCAAACCTTCGGCCGGCGTGCGTAACAGGGTACGCCCGCGCCTTGCCGCCACCGCGGCGCCGAAGCCGGTATCCACCACGTAGGTCCGCTCGGCATTGCGCACCAGCCAGACGTAGTAGTCCATCGCCATCGGCGCATCGTGCGGGTCGCCGCCGATGAAATGATTCGCGCGCCGCGCTTCGCGCGTAGCGTATCGAATTGCATATATTTCATACTCGGGCAGCGCCCCGGCTCCCACGGACTGGCTTTGTGTCATGTGATTCCCCTCGTAAAGGTTGATGGTCAATGCCAAGCGCCACCATCCACGCGTCGCGGATCGCGCTCAAGAAATCGCCCGGAGCGCTGCAGTCACCGACGCGCGCATAGGGTACGCCCACATCTTCGACCGCCTCGATCACGCCGATATTCGGCTGCGGCCCGTGCGCAAACACCAGCGCTTCGCCGATCGGCAGCTCGATCGGCGCGGCCTCGCCGATCTGCACGCATAGGCGGTGTTCCGCCATGCTCAGTATGCGGCAGCGCGTGATCAGGCGTACGCCGCTTGCTTCGAGTCGTTCGAGCAATTCAAACTTGTTGTTGCGCGCCATCCCGTTGGCCATGGCGGGGAGCATTTCCAAAACCTGGATCTGACATCCCTTCAGGCGCAACAGATCGGCCACCTCCACGCCCACCATGCCGCCGCCGATCACAGTGAGCGTCGAGCCGGCGGCGATACGCGCCGGATCATTGAACACATCCCATGCGTGCAGCACGGCGACATCGGCGGCAAGCGCGCTGGTGTCCAGCGGCGGCACGCGCGCCACGGCGCCCGTGGCGACCACGACGAAATCCGGCGCAAATGCGCGTATGCGCGCGCAATCGGCATCGACGCCCGTGCGCACGGGCACTTTCAACTCGGCGAGCTCGACCCAGCGATAATCCCAGACCGGCTGCACTTCCTTCTTGTCGGGCGCCGCCACCGCCATGTGCATCTGGCCGCCGACCCGCGCGCTCTTTTCCCAGACCTCGACCTCGTGTCCGCGCCCGCGCGCGATGCGCGCAGCCTCGATGCCGGCCACGCCGGCGCCCAGCACCAGTACGCGTCTGCGCGGCCCCGGAGGCGCTGGAAACAGATGCGGCTCGGCATATTCGAGCGCTTCGAATTCGGTTCCGACCATGGGGTTTTGCACGCAGGAAACGTCCTTTTCCAGCGTCAGCCGTTCGAAGCAGACGTTGCACGCGATGCACTGCCGGATTGGCGCCTTGATCTCACCGAACGCTTTGAGTGCCCAATGCGGATCGGCATAGAGGGCGCGGCCGATGGAGACGAAATCGGCGCTGCCCGAAGCGAGCACCTGTTCGGCGTCAGCGGGCTCGACGATCCTGCCGGCGACGAAGACCGGAATGCCGACCGCGTCCTTGATCGGTTTGGCGTAAGGGGCAAGGCAGGCACGCGGAAACGAAGGCGGCTGGATGCAGTATTTCGAGAGCTGCGGGCTTTCGTTGCTGCCGCCGGATAAATCGATGGCGGCCACGCCCGCGCGTTCCACCGCGCGCGCAAGTTCGATGATCTCTTCCTGCGTGTAGCCACCCGGCACGAACTCGCTCGCGCTCAAGCGCACGACCAGACACAATTCAGGCAAGGCCTGCCGCACGCGGTCTATGGTCTCCAGCAGCATGCGCATGCGGTTCTCGATCGCGCCGCCGTACTGATCCGTGCGCCGGTTGATGCGCCGCGTGAAGAACTGCTGGAACAGATAGCCGTTGGCCGCGTGGATCTCGACGCCGTCGTACCCTGCGCGCCAGAGCCTGCGCGCGCCGGCCACGAACAGCTGCTCGATTTCACGAATCTCGGCGACGCTGAGCGCGCGTACCGCATCGCCCGTGTTGGGATTGATCCAGTCAGACGGCCCGACCGGCTCCATGTTCAATACTGCACGCCGCAGCAATGCGCCGCGGTGATTCAATTGCCCGAAGACGCGGCAATCGTGCGCCTTGATGCCCTCGACCAGGCGCGCCAGACCCGGTATGAAACGGTCGTGATAGCAGCACAGCGAATTGTGATGCGAGCGGGCGGCTTCGGTCACGATCATGGCCTCGGTCATGATCATTGCGACGCCGCCGCGCGCGCGCTCGGCGTAGTATTCGCAGTCGCGCTGCGTCGAGAGTCCGTCCGTGGTGCTGTAATTGGTGCCCATCGGACCCATCACGACTCGGTTCTTCAGGCGCAGCCCGCCGATCAATCCGGGTTGTCGCAACAACATGGGAATCTGCCTTCCTCTTAAAACCCGTAACAAGAGCCATCTTGTTGCGGGCTCAATTAGGGGAGCACGAGGGGATGTATCCCCTCGTTTTGCTGCAAATACTTAGCCCGCGCGCCGGCCGCTATCTCTTACTTAGTTGGTGCGACATGCGTTCTGTACGTTCGCGACCCGCTAGTCTTGCGCGATGCGACGCTGTGCGCATATCGGTGCAAAGCGTCCATTTCACGCTGCGGGTTTCTTCAACCCGAGTTCGCTGAAATATTCTTCCGGAACGTCCCGGGTCCTCTTGTAGCAGTACTGATAGCACGGATCACCGGGCTTCTTGGGACGGTTATAGATCCAGGTCGGGTGCGGCGCCCCTTTCTGCACGCCCGTGATGGCGTGCATGGCGCAATGGCCGCAATAATAGAAAACGTCCGTCTGATTCCAGGTTTCGGGCATCTTGCTCTGGAATCTTCCTAGGTTAACGGGAGGTCTATCCAGTCCCTCGCGTAGCATGCGTCCGCCCGTGTTGCACGGGTCGAGCTTGAGCACGTAACGATCTTCTTCTTCGGTGAGTGTCAGCTTCGAATGATGCGCGCGGTGGATCATGGTCTTGAAGCGCACGGCGTCTTCCGGACTCATCCCGAGCATCCTTTCGGCAACCTGGGGCTGGCCCGAGTGGCGCGAGCGCATCGCTTTCACGACCTCTTCATCCCCGTAGTTCTTGCCGATATAAGTGAGTAGGACGCACACGAATTCGACCATGATGTCATGGGCGTGCTTGGCCTCGTTTTCCATGGTCAGCGCGTGCGCGCGCGCCGCCGCTATGTCTCCGCGGTCCAGCGCCTGGAGTACCTTGTCCAGGTTGGACGTGCCCAGCTCAGTCAGTTCTTTCTGATCCACTCTTTCCCCCTATCAATTCCTGAGCAGCTGCACGAGTTCTTCGACAGCACCGATTTTCTCGAGTACGAACACGGTCTCCTGGATTCTCTTGACCTTTTCTTCGCCCACCACACCCCGCGCGAGGCTCGCAAACTTGTCGAGCAATTCTTGCTCGGTGAGGGGTTTGCGCGCGTCGCCCTTGGGAAAATCGACACGTCCGCTGACCTTGCGCCCGTCGCGCAAGGTGACTTCGACGGAAGCCGGGCGCAGCGCGGGCCGCAGCTTGTCCATCTCCAGGTCGTGGATCACCTGCACCCGGGCGGCCAGGTCGTGGACGCGCGGATCGCGTGTGGCTTCGCCCATCATCTGCGCCAAACCCACTTCTCCGTACATCAAGGCGGCAGCCACGCCGTAGGGAAGGCTGAATTGGCACAGCGTGGGATCGCTTTGTGGTGTGGTCCGCGTTTGTCCGGGCACCTCGGCCGCAAAATCGTAAGTGCGCACAACGACGCTGGCAATGTCATCGAGTTTGAGCCCATGCCGGTTTTTCAAGTCGATGGCAACCTCTACCGGGGCATGGATGATGCGGCACAGCGCATAGGGCTTGAAGTAAAGCTCGGCGATCGTGGTGAACGACCCCAGCCCCTCCGTCATTTTCTCCAATTTCGGCTGGTCGCACATGATTTGCACAAACCCTTTGCCCAACTTGGGATCGCCTTCGAGCGGCGCTGCGTTCAACCCCTGGCTCGCGAGCAGCGCCGATTCGATCCCGGCCTTGGCTGCGGCACCGCCGTGGACCGGCTTGATCGTGTATCCACCCCAGAGGTTGTCGCCTGTCGAAATCGGGAGGATGAACCCGGCGATGCCCAGCGCATTGCCGGTCTGTTCGCGGTCCAGCTTCAAAATTACCGCCGCTGCCGCGGCCGCCCCCACGGCACCCGCAGTTCCGGTCGACTGGAATCCGCGCGATAGGTGGGAGGGGAAGACCACCTCTGACACCCGGTTGCCGACCTCGTAGCCTGCCGTGACGGCCGCGATCAAATCGCGCCCCGTGCGCTGCTTCCATTCCGACATCGCGAGCGAAGTGGAAATCGTGCCGCAAGACGGGTGATAGCCTCCCTTCGTGTAGCCGTCCTGGAACTCCAACGTTTCCGACAGGGACCCGTTGGCAAAGGCCGCACTTCGCGCGGATGTCTTCAGCCCGTAGCCGAGAACGCTGGCCTGCCCTTCGTCCCCCAACAGCCGCGTGTATTCCAGGATGGCTCGCCCAAAACGCGTCTGCGTGGCCCCGAGGATGATCCCGAGGTTGTCGAGGATGCACCACTTGATCTTGGCGACGACTTCGCGCGGAATGTCCTCAAAGCGTAAGCCCGCGCAAAAATCACCGAGTTTTTTTGTATAGGCTTCCATTACCCTTCACCTTGCGCTCGCCGCGGCGGCAGGTCGCGTTCTGCCCATCAACTCGTAAATCTTGTTTGGGATGTCCGAAAGCCTCATTCCCGGCGTAAACACTTCGGCGACGCCCATTCGCTTCAGTTGCTCGGCGTCTTTTGGCGGGATGGGGCCGCCGAGGATGACGCCGATATCGCTGGCGTTGTCTTTCTGCAGCAACTCCAGCACCCTGCCGGTCAACTGCATGTGGGCACCCGCGAGGATGCTCAATCCGATCATGTCTACATCCTCCTCGATCGCGGCGCGCACGATCTCCTCCGGCGACCGCCGGATCCCGGTATAGATGACTTCCATCCCCGCCTCGCGCAGGGCGTGGGTGATGACCTTCGCCCCGCGATCATGGCTGTCCAGACCCGGTTTGGCGATAAGAATCCGAACGGGGGAGGTCATACGTATCCCTTTATTTTCTTCTTGCTGAAATCTGCGTTGTCCACCGCGCCTCCCGGAACTGTGCCGACTATTGTTCGCCGAAGACCTGTTTCAAGGTTCCAAAGATCTCGCCGATGGTGGCGTAGCTCTTCACGGCTTCTTTTATCGGCACCATTATATTGTTTTCGTTGCCTTCGGGTCGGGCCGCGGTCTTGCGCACGCGGTCCAGAGAGGAAGCTACCAGGGCCATATCCCTGCGGCTCTTGAATTCCTTGAGGCTCCTTATCTGCTCGCGCTGCCTCTCCACGTTGAACTGGTAATTGGCGTGTTCGCTATACTCCTCCTCCGGTTCGACATGCAGGTTCATGCCGACGGTGATCTTCCTTTTTTCCTGCAGATCCATTTCGTAGGCAAAGGCGCTCTGGGCAATTTCGTTCTCGATATAGCCTTTCTTGATGGCGCTCACCATTCCTCCCAGATCCTCGATCCGCGCCAGGTACTGGTTGATCCTCTTTTCCACTTCATCGGTCAGCGACTCCACGAAATAGGAGCCCGCCAGCGGATCCACGGTGTGGGTGACCCCGGTCTCTTCGGCGATGATTTGCAGGGAGCGCAGGGCGATCAGACTGGCCTTGGAACTCGGGATGCCATACGCCTCATCCATGGTGCGCGTGCCCACGCTCTGCGCGCCGGAAAGAACGCCGGCAAACCCTGCCAGCGTGCAGCGGACGATATTCGCCTCGGGGAGCGAGCGCATCAGGTTCAATCCCACTGCCCCTTGGGAGGCATGAAAGCGCAGCGCGCAGATCTCTTCCTTTTTCGCGCCGAACTTTTCCTTCATCAGCCGCGCCCAGATCCGGCGCATCGCCCGGCATTTGGCGATCTCTTCGAAGAAGTCTCGGTGGTTGACGATGATCGTGAAGAAGAGCGGCCCCAGCTCGTCCACAGGGATCCCGCGCTTCGCTGCGTTCTCCACGTAGGTCGCGGCGTTTGCCAGCGTGAAGGCCGCCTCCTGCACGGCATTCGCGCCGGCCTCGCGGATCTGGTAGGAGATGGGGTTGAAGGGGTGGAAATTGGGTAGTGTTTGCTTACAGTAGACCACCGTGTCAGAGTGCAGGCGCAAGCTCGGGTCTATCGGGAAGATGTAGGTGTTGCGGGCGATGTATTCCTTCATGACGTCGTTCTGGAGAAAGCCCGTGATCTTGGTCTTGTCCAAGCCCCGCCTCTCGGCCACGACGTCGAGCATGGCGAGGATGACGGCGGCGTTGGCATTGGCGACGATGGTGATCCGCGTCTTCTCCAGATCGATGCCGTCGAGGATAGTCTCCATGTCCTGCAGGGAATTGATGGCCACACCGCACATGCCCACCTCGCCCTCCGCCTTGGGGTCGTCGGAGTCATACCCCAGCTGGCAGGGAAGATCGCAGGCCATGTAGAGGCTGTTCATTCCCTGAGCGAGCAAGCGCCGGTACAGTTGATTGGTCTCGGCCGGCGTCGCGAACCCCGCGAACTGGGCCGTCTTGTAAATCTGGCTGCGGTACATGTTCGGATCGACGCCGCGTGTGAACGGGTATTCGCCCGGAAAGCCGAGGGAACCGACATAATCGCTCCCGTTCAAATCCAGGGGGGTGTAGAGGGCTTTCACGGGGATGCCCGAATCCGTCTCGAATTTCTCCTTGCGTTCCCCCATCGTCGAGATCTGCTTCTGCAGCTTCTCCTCTTGCCACCTCGCCATCTTTCGCTGGATATCGCTGTTCTTCGTCGATGCCATTGTCCTTACTCCGTGAGAATTCTGATTCATGCAGTTTGGCGCGATCCTGCTCCCTTTGCAGGCGCGCAGTCAAGGAATGGATTAGCATCGGGCCAGCACGCCTCCACGCGTCGCCCGCCGCCCCAGCAGAGGCTTTTCAATTCCTGCGGCGCTCGATGTCGAATTGCGTAACTTTACCGCGACAGTCAAGTAATTTCCGCTTCACGCGCGGCACAGCGTAGCGCACCTTCTCGACAGGGCGTCGGGCAACGCCTGGCGCAGCCTCACGCAGCCTGCGCACACCGTCGTTGACGCAACCGCGAAATTCGATGAAAGTATCGCCCTGCGCAAAATTGGTTGAACTGCGATCCAGGTGAGAGCGACACGGGTAGGTAACCTCTGAGGAACCTCGGACGATGGTTTCTCGGCCGAGGTTCTTCACTGAGATGGGGGGAGTAGAAGAGGGGGCCATGGGCCCCTTTTTCAGAGTTTCCTTGGCGCGGTGATCCCGGATTCAAGAAAATTGAGGGAACAGAACTGATGGGCAGGCAAGCCGTCATTCCGTGAAGACATTCAAAGCGAGAAAAGGAGAGAACGATGGGACTAACGCGTGAAGTCGCTAAGTTTATTGTTGACAAGGGGTATAAGGATTTTTCCAAGGCGGAAATTCAAGCGGCGAAGAATCTGATCCTGGACGCGGTCGGCGGCATGATAGGGGGAGCCAAGGAGCCGGCGACGGCGATCACCATTCAATTCGCCAAGGACACCGGTGGAACGGCCGAATGCGGGATTCTCGGCTCCGGAGTCAAGACATCTCTGCTCAATGCGGCTTTGGCGAACGGCACCTCTTGTCACTCGCAGGAACTGGAGGCGATCGGACTGTATACGGGCAGCAATCCGATGACCAATATCCCGATCGCGCTGAACGTTGGCGAAAAATTCAACCTTTCAGGTAAAGCGGTAATCGAAGGCACCATCATCGGCCTTGAGGTCCAGACCAAATTGGGAATGGGCGGCCCGGGCTCATTCGATCGCGGACTTTCCAGCATTCCCCTCTATGGTTCGATGGGGGCGGCAGCTTCCGCAGGGAAAATGATGAACATGGACGTCGTGCAATTGCAGCATGCTTTGGGCATAGCTATCGCGCAGAGCTCCGGGCAGCAGCGCCAGCAGGGCTACATGACCCATCTTTTAGAAGCTGGCCTTGGCTGCAGGAACGGGGTCACGGCGGCGATGCTCGCGCGGGGGGGCATGACAGCGGATCCCGATTTGATCGAAGGGGAGCGCGGATTCTATGAGTTGTTCTGCGCCGGCGGGAGAGGCTACAACCACGAAAACGTCGTTCCGAGTTTGGGGAATCCATTTTGTGTGACGGGGATTTTCACCAAGAAATTCGGCTGTTGCTTCTTCAACCACCGCGCCATGGATGCTCTGGTGCAATTGCTGCAGGAACACAAGATCCGGTTCGAAGATGTGGCGGGCGTCGAAGCGGAAATCCCGCCATTCGTGGCGAATATGCTGCGTTACCCCGAGCCTAAGAATGGAGAGGAAGCCAAATTCAGTTTAGAGCAATCCCTGGGGTCCATCCTGATCGACGGGAAGTTGGACCTCCCGCATGTGCGGCCATTCAATGACGCAGGAGCCGTAGATCGGAGGTACCAAAACGCAAGAAGAATGATAAAGGTCATCGAACGCAAGGATTGGGGCGGCGGGCGTTCCGCTCCGTGGTCCACGCCGGTCACGGTTCATCTGAAGGACGGCCGCAAATATACCCAAGCCGTCAGTGCCGACGAGCTTAGAGGAGGCGGCAAGAACCCGCTCAGCCAAGAGGAGTTTGCGGGAAGATATCGTGCGATGACCCAGGGATTCCTTTCTTCCTCACAGATCGATCGTTCCATCGAGCTGGTTTCCAACCTGGAGAATCTGGACAGCATTGCGGAATTAATGAAGCTGGCCACTTTTGGCATGTCAAATTGAGGCGACACCTGAAGCTGCTGCAAACCGCTGCTCTCAGCCCGACGCGCGAAAAGAAGCAGGATTAAATCTCGAATTTCCGCGAGCGCATGCTGGCGCGCCCGGACGGTTCGAGCGCTGCGGTGTCAGGCCTCGACCCAGGCGAGCGCCTGCATCAAGTGCGCTCGGCACTCGGCCACCATGCGCTCGAGGAGTTCGGCGCAAGACGGGATGTCGTTGATCAGTCCGATCACCATACCCGCTGAGATGAGGCCGCGCGTGATGTCCCCGGATTCGTAGGCTTCGCGTCCGCGGCCGCCTGCGACCAGGTGTTTGACGTCGTCGAAAGTGCAGCCGCCGGGCCGGTTTTCGATCTTCAGCACTTCCTCGGCAATGTTGTTGCTGAACACGCGGCTGGAATTGCGCATGCTGCGGTACAAGAGCCGTGTGTCGCGCTCGGTGCCGGCCAGCAGCGCCTGCTTGACATTGATGTGGATCGGCGCCTCCTTCGTGGTCATGAAGCGCGTGCCCATGTTGACACCCTGCGCACCCAGCGACAGTGCCGCCGCCATGCCGCGCCCGTCGGCGATGCCGCCCGATGCGAGCACCGGGATGCTGAGTGCTTTAACCGCGGCCGGAATCAGCACCAGGTTCGGGATGTCGTCCTCACCCGGATGCCCGGCGCATTCGAAGCCGTCGATGCTGATGACGTCCACGCCGTTGCGCTGTGCGCTCAAGGCGTGGCGCACGGAGGTGCACTTGTGAACGATGGTTACACCGTTCGCCTTGAGCTTGGCCACGAAATCCTTGGGCGTGTTGCCGGCGGTTTCGACGATCTTTATGCCGCTCGCGATGATGGCGTCCAGGTAATCCGCATACGGCGGCGGATTGATGCTCGGCAGCGTGGTGAGGTTGACCGCGAACGGCTTGTCGGTCATGGTGCGGCAGCGCGCAATCTCCTGGCGCAGCGCATCGGGCGTGGGCTGGGTGAGGGCGGTGAGGATGCCGAGTCCTCCCGCATTCGAGACGGCAGAAGCGAGTTCGGCGCGGCCGACCCACATCATGCCGCCCTGGACGATCGGGTAGCGGATGTCCAGCATTTCAGTGATGACGGTCTTCATGTATCTTTCTTATGTGGGAGCCGCGAAGGGCTGTCCAGGGTTGATTGGCGGCTGGTGGGCGGTATCATCTGTCAATCTTGATGTTGGCGGCCTTGATGATCTTCGCGTACTTGGCGATGTCCGCCTTTATCAGCGCAGCCACCTGTTCGGGGGTGGAGATAAAGGGCTCCATCCCCTGATTAGACAGATATTTCCTGACATCCGGCATGGCCAGACTTCTTGCGACCTCGGTCGACATCTTGTCGACAATTGTCCTTGGGGTCCCAGCCGGTGCGACAATCCCGTACCAGATATTCACGTCGAAACCCGGCAGACCGGCCTCGGTGAATGTCGCAATTTGAGGAAGCGCCGACGAGCGCGCCGCCCCAGTGACGGCGATGGCCTTGAGTCTGCCGCTCCTGATATGGGCGATGGTCGCAATGGGGGTCTGAAACGACAATCCTACCTGACCGCCGATCAGGTCCGAAATGAGTGGTCCTGAGCCTTTGTAGGGAATATGTTGCAGCTTGACCCCTGCTATGACGTTGAACAACTCCCCTGCCAGATGGAGCGATCCCCCGGTGCCCGAAGAGCCGTAATCGAGTTCTCCCGGCTTTGATTTGGCGAGCGCAATGAATTCCTGCAGATTATTCGCCGGCAGCGAGGGATGAACCACGAGAACGAACTCGCTGCGAGCAATGGTTGCCACCGGAGCGAAGTCCTTGGTCGCGTCGTAGGGAATGTTAGGGTAGAGGCTGATGCCGGTGACCAGGGGAATGCCTGCAAGGAGGATGGTGTAGCCATCGGGCGCAGCTTTGGCTACGGCTTCGGTGCCGATGATGGTATTGCCGCCGGGGCGGTTGTCCACGATCACCTGCTGCCCCCAAGCCTCGGTCATTTTCTGAGCGGCCATGCGTGCAAGTGGGTCGGTGCTGCCTCCGGGCGGAAAGGGAACAATGAATCGGATTGGCTTGCTCGGATAAGCCTGCTGGGCAGCGGCAGAGCCGGCAATAGCTATCAGTAGGCATAGCAGCACCATGCGCACCACTGCATTGAACGTATTCATTTGGCACCTCCTCCACTCTGGTTAGTTCTCGATCTTTATGTTTGCGTCCCTGATGATCTTGGCGTACTTGGCCATGACCGCTTTCGTCTGTGCGGCGGTTTGTTCCGGGGTCAAAACGTAAGGTTCCATCCCTTGTTTGGCCAGATAGTCCTGCGTGTCGGGCAGCGCGAGAATTCTGGCGATCTCAGTTGAAAGTTTGTCGATGACGGCCTTCGGTGTGCCGGCAGGGGCAATGATCGCTTGCCAGTACCTCGCGTCGAATCCCGGCAGGCCTGACTCGGTGAAAGTGGCTACTTGCGGCAGGGCCGGCGAGCGGCGCTCGCCCGATATAGCGACGGCCTTCAGTTTGCCGCTCTTGATGTGGGGGACGACCGACGGGAGTACGGACAAGTACATTTGTACTTGCCCCCCGATCAAATCGGTTATGGCAGGCGGTCCGCTTTTGTATGGGATGTGCTGCATCTTGATCCCCGCCATAGCGCTCAACAATTCCATTCCCAGATGGCTCACACTGCCGCTGCCGTAGGTGGCGTAATTGAGTAGTCCAGGTTTGGACTTGGCCAACGCGATGAGTTCGCGCAAATTGTTGGCCGGTACCGACAGATTGAGTACCAGTATCAGCTCCCCGCTCGCAACTGTCGCTATCGGAGCGAAGTCCTTGATCGGATCAAAGGGAGTCTGGATCAGCAAAGAGACGAGGACGAGGTTGCTGCCTCCCAACAGGATCGTGTAGCCATCGGGTGGGGACTTAGCCACGGCATCGGAGCCGATGATGGAGTTGCCGCCGGGGCGGTTTTCCACAATCACTTGCTGGCCCACGCTTTCGCTCAACTTGCGCGCGATCAGGCGGGCCATAATGTCGTTGCCGCCTCCCGGAGAAAAAGGACTGATCAGGTGTATCGGTCTAGTGGGATACGCCGGCTGGGAGGCGGCAGTGGCCGCAACAGCCATCAGCACGGCCGCGAACAGCGTTCGCGCCGGGGCGGCTGGCAGTTTGATCATAGTGTGCGCTCCGATAGATGTGGACGATGGTGCCGCGGCTTCGCATGCGGGCGGCCGCGGCATGGATCGACTCGTGGCTATTCCTCGATCTTGATGTTGGCCGTCTTGATGATCTTGGCGTACTTGGCGTAATCCGACCGCATCAGGGCGGCGAGTTCCTCAGGCGTGGAAGGGAAGGCTTCGAATCCTTGGCTTTCCATTTTTTCCTTGAAATCGGGCAGCGCAAGCATTTTCGCGGTTTCTGCCGCGAGCTTGTCGATGATTCCCTTTGGGGTGCCGGCCGGCGCGAAAAGGCCGTACCACGAGGTGACGTCGAAACCCGGCAGGCCGCTCTCGGTGAAAGTGGGAACCTGGGGCGCGGCCGGTAGGCGCTTCTTGCCGGAGACCGCGATGCCCTTGAGTCTGCCGTTCTTGACGTGGCTGATGACGTTGGACGGAACGGCGAACATCAGCTCTACTTGGCCACCGACGATGTCGGTCTGCGCCTGCCCCCCTCCCTTGTAGGGGACGTGCTGCAATTTTGTACCCGCCAGAATGTTGAACTGCTCACTTACCACCTGCATCGTGGTGCCGGTGGCCGCGTAATTGAGCTGTCCTGGTTTGGATTTCGCCAACGCGATGAGCTCCTGCAGATTATTGGCGGGCACCGAGGGGTGAGCCGCCAGAAAGTATTCAAGGCTGGTCAAGGCGGAGATGGGCGCAAAGTCCTTGAAGGTGTCGTAGGGCAGCTTGCGGTACAGACTAGCGTTGATCAAGAGCGTGGAGCCCGCTACGAGGAGCGTGTAGCCATCCGGCGCGGATTTGGCCGCCGCATCGGAGCCGATGATGGTGTTGGCGCCGCCGCGGCTTTCGACAAGTACCTGCTGGCCCCAGCTTTCCGTCAGCTTCTGGCCGACCAGGCGGGCCAATACGCTGGTGCTACCGCCCGCAGCGTAAGGGGTAATGATGCGGATCGGTTTATTGGGATAGCCCTGCTGCGCGGCGACGTGACCGGCAATGGCCATCAGCACGCCTAGCATCGCCATGCGCACCACTGCGTTGAATGTTTTCATCTGACATCCCCTCCATTGTTGGTTATTT
>ORJL011191730.1_pt1 | contig 17678 bp, 18 predicted proteins | sample 1779941 | NCBI WGS metagenome assembly ORJL01 (sample SAMEA104232317, study PRJEB22302) | groundwater metagenome | biome: forest; feature: aquifer; material: groundwater | place: USA | collected 2011-08-07 | depth 5.8 m | reverse complement strand
GGCTTTAGAAATCTATCTCCCCAGCGGCGCGGACAAAAATATATTTGCCCGCCTGAAAGAATTGTTGTATAATTATAGGGGTGAAATCCCGGTTATTTTACGCGTTAATGGCACCACCAAACTGAAGCTGCCCATAACGGTGGCTGTGTCGGATAATCTATTAAAAGAGTTGTCGCTGCTTTTAGGCGATAAACAAATTCAAATTAAGAACCGCTTATCCCAGTAGTGAAAATATGAACTTAATTAAAACCGGACAAAAAAAGATCGCCTCAGGCACCAAAACCCTCTCCCACGCCATTTCGTTGAAATCCTACCGCAAGCTGGCGATTAATTTTTTGATTTTAACCGTTAATCTGGCGATTATCATTTTATACTTCACGCTGTCGCAGGCCACTATCACCATTGTCCCGAAAAAAGAAGTCATCACCCACCAGGCCACTATTCCGCTTACGGACATTGCCGGCCGGGCCGTGGCTACGGCTGTGGAAGCGGAAAAAAAGTTTTCCGTGGAAACCGGCGTATCCGTGCCGGCGGTGGCCACGGGCCAGGTTATTATTCACAATAAAACCGCCACCCGCAGCCAGCCCTTGGTAGCCACTACCCGCCTGGCCGCTTCAGACGGGGTTATTATCCGCTTAAAAGACGGAATAACCATTAAACCCGGTGAAAGTAAAACCGTGGCCGCTTACGCGGATAAAGCCGGCCAGGAGGGCGAAGTTGGCCCCGGCCAATTTGAGATTGTGGCCTTAAAAAACGACAAGGACAAAATCTACGGCGAAGTTACCGCCGCCTTTACCGGTGGCCTGGCTTTATCCAAGGCTTTAAACCAGGCCACTTTGGATAAAGCCAAAGCTGATTTAACGGCTGAACTGAAAACTCTGGCTTTGGCCAAATTGCAAGAGAGCGAACCCAGCCTGGCCGAGAATGATGTGGCTGTTAATATTACGGATTTCACGCCGCAGGCTAAAGTGGGGGACGAAGTTGACAGTTTTACGGCCCAGGCCACGGCCCAGGCCACAGCCCTGGTTTATGACGCCAAATTGGCGCGAGATTTTATCAGTAAAAACTTAAATGACACTCTGCCGCCCAATAAAATCGTGGCCCGCCTGGACGAAAAATCTTTCCAGGCCGCGCCGACCGCGGACGGCACCGCGCTCGCGGCCTCGATTATGGCTTACACCCAGCCCAAACTGCCGGACGCGGTGTTTGATAAACCAGCCATTATTGGCATGAACCGAAAAGAAGTGGAAACCTACTTTAAAAAAATCACCGGCATTGCCGACATCACCGTCAAATTCTCCCCTTTCTGGGTGCGCTCGGTCCCGAACTTACAGGACCACGTGGATATAGAGATAAAAAAGTAATTCTTAAATCCCCTCCTCCTTGAAAAGGGGTAGCTTGTCCGCCGGAGAGGGGGGGGGGGGGTGGTGTCTATGAAAGTTCATAAATGTGACTTATGCAAAAAAGAGCAGTCAACGCGCGATTTAATAACAGTCTATAAATATCTGAATACTGTTGAGTTGTGTGAAAAATGTGCTGAACCAATCACTAAATTTCTGAAAAAACATAAATTGATAAAAGACTAATTAAGAGCTCAAAACGTCTTGTTGTCATCCCCGCCCTTGCTTCGCAAGGATAAACTCCAGCGGGGATCCAGACTCTTTGAGAACTTGGATGGAACCGCGGGCAACTACAAAAGAAGCTCGTTCCAAGAATTACATGATATAATGAATATCATGTCCTTGGAGCGATTTTTTATTCAAACCTATGCCAAATAACATCGAAAACATCCGCCATTCCCTCTCCCACCTCTTAGCCGCGGCCGTGCTGGAGCTGTGGCCAGACACCAAACCCACCCTGGGCCCGGCCATTGATAATGGGTTTTATTATGATTTTGAATTTAGCCAGCCGATTAATGACGCGGATTTGTCAAAAATTGAGACCAAGATGCGCCAGATTGGCAAGACCTGGAAAAAATTCGCCGGCAGAAAAGTGGCTGAATCTGAAGCCAAAGCTATCTTCAAAGACAATCCCTACAAATTAGAATTGATTGCCGAGATTGTGGAAAAAAAAGAGCCCATCACGCTTTACCCTGCCGGCGAATTTACCGACCTCTGCCGCGGCGGGCATGCCGAGAACATGAAAGACGTTGACTTAGATGCTTTCAAACTGACCCGCGTGGCCGGAGCTTACTGGCGCGGAGACGAGAACAATCCCATGCTCACCCGTATTTACGGCGTGGCATTTGCGAATAAACAGGAACTAGACGAATATCTGCAGATGATGGTCGAGGCCAAAAAACGCGACCATAAAATTTTAGGACCCCAGCTGGATTTGTTCGTGTTCTCGGACCTGGTCGGCTCGGGCCTGCCCTTGTGGACCCCCAAAGGCACGGTGGTCAGAAATATTTTAGATGATTTTGTCTGGCAACTGCGGGAGAAACGCGGCTATATGCGCGTGGAGATTCCGCATATCACCAAAAAAGAATTATATCAGACCAGCGGGCACTGGGATAAGTTTAAAGATGAACTGTTCCGCATCACCACGCGCGAGGGCCATGAATTCGCCATGAAACCCATGAACTGCCCGCACCACACCCAGATCTACGCCCGCCGGGAGTGGAGCTACCGCGAACTGCCCCAGCGCTATGCCAACACCACAGTCTGCTACCGCGACGAACAAACCGGGGAGCTGGCGGGCCTCTCGCGGGTGCGCGCTTTTGCCCAGGACGACGCTCATGTGTTTTGCCGCCTGGAACAGGCTAAAGAGGAATTTTTGAAAATCTGGGACATTGTCCACGAATTTTACGGCGCTTTTGGTTTTAAACTGCAAACCCGGCTTTCCACGCACGACCCAAAACAGCCGGAAAATTATCTGGGCGATGCCAAAATTTGGAATAAAGCGGAAGCAATTTTACAGGAGATAGTCAAAGCCAAAAAAGAGGATTATATCCATGGCCTTGGCGAAGCCGCGTTTTACGGACCCAAACTTGATTTTATGGCCAAGGATGCCCTGGGCCGAGAGTGGCAGGTGGCCACTATCCAGCTGGACATGAACATGCCGGAGCGGTTTGATTTAACCTGCATCAACGAAAAAGGCGAAGCCGAACGAATTGTGATGATTCACGCCGCTATTATGGGCTCAATTGAACGGTTCTTGTCTATTTTGATTGAGCATTATGCCGGCGCTTTCCCGGCCTGGCTCGCGCCCGTGCAAGTGGCCCTGCTCCCCGTGTCAACGGAAAAGCATCTGGATTATTCACTAAAATTAGCCACGGAATTAAAAACCCAAGGCGCGCGCGTCTGGGTGGATGAGGCCAATGACAGCGTGGGCAAAAAAATCCGGATCGCGGAACAGCAAAAAATTCCTTACATGCTGGTGATTGGGGATAAAGAAATGGGGAGTGGAAAATTGGCGGTGCGGAAACATGGTGAACAAGATACCGTGGAGATGACAAAAGAAGAACTGATTGCGCAAATAAAACGATGAATAAACTCATAACCATCCTCGGCCCCACGGCCAGCGGCAAATCGTCGCTGGGCATTGCACTGGCCCAAGAGTTTGCCGGCGAGATTGTCAGCGCTGACTCGCGCCAAGTCTATCGGGGTATGGATATTGGGTCAGGCAAAGTGACCCCCAAAGAGCAGTCACAAGTCCCCCATCATCTTTTGGACATTATTGAACCAACGGCTGATTTTTCCTTGGCTCATTACCAAGAGGCGGCGTTTAAAGCAATAGACGACATCATTGCGCGCGGCAAGCTCCCTTTTCTGGTCGGCGGCACAGCGCTGTATATTTATAGCGTTATAGACAACTACGACCTGACTGCTGTGGGCGCAAATTTAAATAGACGCAAAGAGTTAGAGAAATTATCAATTGAAGAATTGCAATCAATCCTAACCCCCTCCTCTGCGAGGAGGGGGAAGGGGGTGGTGCCAGTGTTAAACGACAGTGATATGAAGACCCCCCGCCGCCTGATCCGCGCCATTGAAAAACTGGAAGCCGGCGCCACGCTCGCTGCCAACAAAAAACCACCGCTCTATGACACACTCTTGCTTGGCATAGACGTAGCGCGCGAAAAACTTTATAAAAAGATAGACCAGCGCGTGGATGAACGGATTCAGCAGGGCATGATTGAAGAAGTGATAAAATTGCGCCAAACCGTATCCGATGAAAAATTAATTAGTTTTGGCTTGGAGTATCGGTGGATAACCGAATATTTGCAGGGTAAGTGGGCCAAAGAAGTAATGACAGAACGCCTCAAGGGCGCTATCCATGCCTTTGCTAGGCGGCAGATGACCTGGTGGAAGCGCGACAAACGGATTATGTGGATTAAAAACAAGGACGAAGCGATTAAATCAATAAAAAAATTTCTGTAAAAAAAGAACGGGTCAAGGTAGTAAAACATCTACTCCTCGACCCGCTATATATTCCGTGGTTGCCCCCTACTTTCGGGGTTCTCCGGAAGCTTTTCCGGCCGCGCTTGTTTGCTCGGAAGCACGAGCCCTTAATGCCTCTTCTGTGGGCACTAGGGTCATTCTTGGATTTTTACCCATGGGCATTGGGCGCGCCATGGTTATCGCCAACGACACTCCGTTAGCCATAATGCCCCTCCTTTCAAAATACCAGAAACAGTTCCAGCTGCTTCCTGCTCTCGGCAAGTTCAATCCTTTTGATCATGGGCATCCGCATATTACAATGCGGGCACAATTTGTCCTGTCGCGGGATACCTGGGTCGATCGGCAATGAATGCCATACGTTGCCGAAGATTGCCTGACAGCACACATCCTTGCAAACCGGACAAACTTCAACCACAATGTCTTGCGCGTTTGGCATAACCGTCTCCCCACGGTTAGATTGTTGGTTGGAAACGTTCGACTTCAAGGTGCAAAAAAATAACCCCCGTCTAGGGAGTTATGTTTCTGAATTGAAATTGGAAAATAGATTTTTTACCCCGCACTTGCGGGGTGATGAAATGCTTCTTTTTCTGGGTGGTTAATTTTTTCATCTCCATTATGATATCACTCCCGGAACTTGCGCGCAAATAGGGCTGTGGATATCTCAAAAAACGTCACCCTGAACTTGTTTCAGGGTCTAGTATTCTATAATAAGCACAAGATGCCGAAACAAGTTCGGCATGACGGCTAACCAAGTTTATTTTTCAATATTTGCCCCACTGCAGCCGCGTCGGCTTTGCCGCGGGTGGCTTTCATGACTTGCCCCACCAGATACTGCAAAACCGCTTGTTTGCCGTTTTTATAATCATCCACTTGCTTTAGATTATCAGCTAATACTTGGTTCACGGCCGTCTCGATGGCTCCATCATCCACCATCTTCCCTAAATCTTTGGCATTCATAACTTCCGTGGGGTTGGTCTTGGTATTTAACACTTCTTCTAAAATCATTACAGCATTGGAAGAATTTATTTTGCTCTGATAAACCAAAGTAATTAATTCCGCCATATTCTCGGGCGTAATGTCGGATAAAGATTTTCCGGTTTTATTGAGAGCTCCGAGTAATTTAGAAAGCACCCAGCCAGATACCAGTTTGGATAATTTGGCTTTGTTCTTTTCCCAAATTTCTTCGGCCGAGCCGTCTTCCCCAGAGCTTTCCAGCCAGCCTAATAATTCCGAAATTACTTCTTCGGTAAATGAAGCCAGGGCTTTATCCTGGAAAATAATCTTGGCGTCCACGCTATTGAATCCATATTGCTCCATAAAACGCGCCCGCAACTGGGCCGGCAATTCCGGCAGTTCAGCCCGCAACTTATCCACCCAGTCCGGCGCGAATGCCAATTCCGGAATATCCGGTTCCGGGAAATAGCGATAGTCATTGGCTTCTTCTTTGGCGCGCTGGGGCGTGGTCTTGGCCTGATTTTCATCCCAGCCGCGCGTCCCCTGCTCCTCCGGCGCCTGGCCGGTTTCTTCCCAAACCTTGGTCTGGCGGATAATTTCGTAAGCCAGAGCCCGCTCCACGGCTTTGAAAGAATTTAAATTTTTTATCTCGGTTTTGGGATAAAACACCGGCTCAATTTCCCCCTCCTTTCTTAAAGATATATTGGCATCACAACGCAAATGGCCTTTTTCCATGTCTGCTTCGGACACATCCAGATAACGCATCAAGAGGCGCAGTTCGCGTAAAAACTCGCCGGCTTGTTCCGGGGTTTTGATATCCGCTTCAGTCACAATTTCCATGAGCGGCGTGCCGCCGCGGTTGTAATCGACAAATGATTCGCCTTGGTCGTTGTGGAGTAATTTGGCGGCGTCTTCTTCTAAATGCAACCGGTGAATGCGAATTTTACTTTGTTCACCCTGACGCATAATATCAACCCAGCCCTTTACGCCAATCGGCTGGTCATATTGGGAAATTTGGTAAGCCTTGGGCAAATCCGGATAAAAATAATGTTTGCGGTCGAACTTGGAATGGCGTGGAATCTCGCAATGCAAAGCCAACGCGGTTTTAACCGCCCACTCGATGGCCTGTTTATTCGGCAAAGGCAAGGTGCCGGGGTGACCTAGGCAAATGGGGCAAATAGTGGTATTGGCGGCCTGATTTTCGCCGTCATTGGAGCAAGGGCAAAACATCTTGCTCTTGGTCTTTAATTGCACATGAATTTCTAAGCCTATAACGGGTTCAAGTTTCATATAAGCTTATGTTAGCACAAAAAAACGCGTAAAAAAAGGCCCGTTTGTCGCTGCAAACGGGCCTCATGAGAACGTGGATTATTATGTGAACCTCCTACAATGGAATGACGGCCAGCATCTCATGGATGCGCTCCAGCGCCACTGGCTTCAATGCCTCGATTTCCTCGTTCTTTAAATCAAGGAGACGAAGAATGTCGGCGTTCAGAGCCGGCACCGTCAAGCCGTCGCCCCCGACGCCGAAACCCAACTGCCAAGCGAGAGCGTCCGCGACCTGAACCAGGCTAATAATTCGGCCAGACTCGCTGACATTCCGGCAATCAGGCGTATGGTGAAATTTTATCACCATCTCCAAAATAGCCGACAAGCGCCATTGCTGGGAAAATCTCGTGCCCACGGTGCAGTGCGAGACGCCGCAAAGGCCGTGTTCGGCTTCCCACATTGAGTGATCGCGGTATCTCATCAATTTGAGCACATCGCCAAATAACTCGGGCGCATGTTCGTAGAGGATGACTTTACCGACATCGTGCATAATGCCGCCGGTAAAAGCCTTTGATGCCAAGGCTGGGTCCAGTTGCAGGCGATCCCTAACCAGCTCGAAGAGCACTTCGCTTGTAACTGCACAGGCGATAAAATGCCGCCAAAATTGGTGCGGATCAAAACCCGGCACCGCGGCCATGCCTTTAACTATGTCCAACACGGCCATAGTCATGACCGCGGCATGGACCCGCAACAATCCTAATCTGCCCACGGCCACGCCCACGCTTGACACCTGTTCAATGCCTCTAATTAGCACGGTGTTGGCCAGGCGAATCATTAACGCCGTTAACTGCGGGTCCTGTTGAATCACGTCCGTGACCTGCTTTATATCAGGCGCACGGAAGGGATCACGCTGGTCCGCGGTCAACTCGATTACTCTCTGCCTGATTTCCGGCAATGTCAACGGTTCCAACGTTTGGCGGAGTAAGCCCTGTATCCGGTATCGATATTCGTCCCGGCTGGACTGCGGTTTTGGGCCGTTGATAATGTCCTGGCACAGCATCACCACTTCAGCTGGCAATTCGGAGTGCAGAACTAAACCGGCCAAACCCTTACTCCTAGCCACTTTAGCCAAAACCAAGCCATCGTGGTGCTTCACCACTGTTTCCTCAGTAATGACAACAACAAAATGAAACTTGCTTGTGGCTCGGGCCGCCTCCAGTGGGTCACCGAACGGAGTTACTTCGTACCCGGCATCAGTCAGGGCAGAAACAAGCTCTTGCCTTTTTTCCGCATCCCCAACTACCACCACAATCTTTTTCATGGCCTTAGACCTCCAAAGAATGACTTTCACAGCAAAAAGGACGATTTCAATTTTCTCCCCATTTTGCCACAAAACAAAAAATTTGTCAATAAAAAGGCCGCAAACATGCGCTGCGGCCTGGCGTCCTACTTTCAAGGCAGTCAGAAGGTAAACAGCATTGACTGCTGAAAGAAGAACGTAGCGATAAAATTTGCCCCAAAAAGGAGCAAAGTGATGAGGGCATCGCGATTATCCGGTTTGGGCTCCGGCAAGCGAAACTTAAAGAGCATGGCGATCTCCTTTCCTCAACGAGTGAGTTCAATATATGAAATCGCGTAATTTTCAAATTTACCGTTTTCTTGTTTGATTATTTTAGAAAATTCGGAATAATCCGGAAAAAATACATCTGCCTCAAAACTACCTTTTACCACTGTTAAATATAATTTGTCAATCAGGGGCAACGCCTGTTTATAAATCTCTCCCCCGCCGATTATAAAAATTTCTTTTTGATCATGTTCTTTGGCTTTGGCAATGGCTTCCTCGATAGAACCAACCACAATACATCCCTGGGCCTTAAAATCAGGATTGCGCGTTATAATAATATTTATCCGCTGGGGCAACGGCCGGCCGATTGACTCATAAGTTTTGCGGCCCATAATTATGGGGTGGCCGAGGGTTAAAACTTTGAACCGTTTTAAGTCTTCCGGAATATGCCAAAGCAGCCGGTTATTTTTCCCCAGCTCGCGGTTCTCTCCTATAGCGGCAATGGCGGATATTATCATACAGCTATCGGCGCTTTAATGGCCGAATACGGATCATAATCTTCTAAAGTAAAATCCTCAAATTTAAAAGCAAAAATATCTTTAACTTCCGGATTGATTTTCATTTTCGGCAACGGTTTCGGGACGCGGGATAATTGTTCTTTGACTTGGTCAAAATGATTATTATAAATATGCAAATCCCCGAAAGTATGGATAAACTCGCCCAACTCCAGTCCAGTTGTCTGGGCCATCATCATGGTTAATAAGGCATAGGACGCGATATTAAATGGCACGCCCAGGAAGGAGTCAGCGCTGCGCTGATAAAGCTGACACGACAATTTGCCGTTAGCCACGTAAAACTGAAACATAGTGTGGCACAAGGGCGGGGCGCCGGTTTTGGATTTAATTAAAGTCTGGATATCGGCCGTGTTCCAGGCCGCGACAATCAGGCGGCGCGAGTCCGGAGAGTTGCGAATCATATCCTGCACCTGCGCAATTTGGTTAATCTCCGTGCCGTCCGGCGAACTCCAGCGCACCCACTGCTTGCCATAGACCGGGCCAAGGTCGCCCCATTTTTTGGCAAACAATTCATCAATTTTAATTTGCTCCACAAACTCCTGCATACGCGCTTTCCAGGCTTCGGAATACATCGGGTAAATAGCATTCAAATTATTGGCATCCAGATAAGCCTGGAAAGGCCATTCATTCCAGATCTTCACGTCGTTTTGCACCAAATAACGGATATTGGTGTCGCCGGTTAAAAACCATAAGAGCTCGTGGATAATACCGCGAATAAAAACTTTCTTGGTGGTAAGAAGTGGAAAACCGTCCCCTAGATTAATCCGCATTTGGTAGCCAAAAACGCTGCGCGTGCCTGTGCCGGTGCGGTCGGATTTGTCCACCCCGTGGTCTAAAATATGTTTCAGGAGGTCATGATATTGTTTCATATTATTTTACCTATCTCCTCCCAAATTAATGTGTGAACTGTGGCAATGGTGTCATTGACACTGACTTTTACCCAGCCATATTCTTTTCCAAGTTCCAGATGCGCCTGCCGGACGCGATTGGTTAAATCCATATTTTCTTCGTGATAGTGGCCTGGTTCGGCAGAATCCAAAAAACGTTCGCCATCAAATAAAAAGGCTAAATCTTCCTTAATCAAACCCTCATTGAGCTTTATTAAGAATTGTTTATCAACTCCCGCGCCCGCGCCCCAGGCCACGCTGGTCGCCCAATAGTCTTCAGCCACAATAAAAATACCGCTCTCTAATTTCTGCCGGAGAATTGGCTGATAATGATATTTATTAACCGCACTCAATATCTGAAACTCGCGCGGGGTTAAATTATAGGGATTGTCAGCCCGCAGATAATCATTGATAATCGGACCGGTCGGCTCCAAATCATAAATGTGATACTTAACATATTCCGCCGCCTGGCCACTCTGTTTAATTTTATCCACTAATAATTTAGCCTGGGTGGTTTTCCCAAGATTATTAACTCCGTACAAAACAATCAGCTTGCCTTTGGCCATAGCTATATTTATTAGCCCGTACTCCCAAACCCCCCACGATTCTCCTTATTCATTGTATCAACTTCTTCCCAGTCCGGCTTTAACACCGCTAAAAACACCCCTTGGGCCACGCGCTCGCCCCGGTCCACCGCCACCGGCGCATCCGAGGCGCTATAGAACTGCAATAAAATTTCGTCATTGTCGCCGCAATAATCCTGGTCCACCACGCCCTCACTGATGAGAAGCCCCTTCTTTTTTAATAAGCTGGAGCGGTCCGTCAGCCACAGCATATAGCCGGCCGGCACTTCCACCACCACATTGGCCGGCGCCCGGTTCATGCCCCGCGCCGGAATAACAGTTGTCTCGCGCACCACAAAATCAAAAGCCACGGAACCGGGTGTTTCGTATTTCGGTAGTGGTAAACTTTTATCAATGCGTTTAATTTTAACTCGCATATATTTTATTGTAAAACACCAATCACCAATAATCAATCACCAAGAAAACTTCAATAACCAATAATCAAAAATTAATTTTGGAATTTGAATTTTGGTTATTTCTTGGTTATTGGTGTTTGGTTATTGGTTATTTTTACCTATTGCCACGTCTGCCTGAAGTGCTTGGAAAGCTTCGGTCCCAACCCCGTGTAGCTGGAACCGATGGATTCACTGTATAATTTGTCCGGCACCTCCAGCATGCGCTCATACACCATTTTACAGATAATCTGGCCGTCTGTTAAGCGGAACGGCACATTATGCGCCCGCACTTCTAAAACCGCCGTGGTGCCGTGCGGATGGCCAAAAGCCGGATCAAAAAAACCAGCATAGTGGGAACGCATCTCCCCCGAAGCCGCGTCATACGAGGCCATTTCCCCGGCGAACTGGGGCGGAAAACTGATCCGCTCTTTGCTGGCCAGTAAATAAAAATTTCCCGGCACCAGCACCAGTTCCTTGTTTTTGGGGCGCATGATCGGTTCCCAAAAATCGGCCGGATCATGCTGGCCAATTAAACCCAAATCAACGGCCGCGGTGGTGTCGTGCTTGGCTTTATAACCCACCACCTCGCGGCTGGCCAAATCCACGGTTAACATCAATCCACCATCACTGACTTTTAAATCTGCTTGCAAAAGCGGTACGCCTTCGTGGCTGAATAATAAACCATCCCGGGTGTGCGCCAGACGCAAATCCACTTCCCGCGCCCGGTATTGGCCCAGACTGCGGAAGCGGACCTGATTGCAGGCCAAACCCGGATGGAGTTTTACCACAAAATCCAAAGGAATAACTTCCAGATACAACGGCCCTTTGTAGCCGGCCGGAATATAATCAAAGCGCGGCGTGCCATCGCACAGCAAACGGACAAACAAACCCACGCGGCCGATGGAACTTTTCGGATTGGCGTGGCCATAAATGCCGGGCGCCAAATCCACGTATTCGGCCAGAGGAATAATATAAGATGAATTCGGCTCCAAAATGGTGCCGGGCTTTAATTCAAAATCATAAAGCGCTCGTGCGCTAATCACGTCCGCGATGCGTTCGTTGGGCTTGGGTAAAAACGAGGTGCTGATGCGGTAGACGCGGTTGCCCAAAGTCAAATCCAAACTGGCGGGCTGGATCTGGTTTTCGCTGATAAAACGGCTGGAAAATACCATAGGCCGGACCCCGAAAATCATGTCTTTAATTTTTTGGTAAGGCAGGGTCATAAAAAAAGAGGGCTTTTTTCCTCCCCTTTTTGATCACCTTATTTTAGCAAAGCCCGGATAAAATTACTAGCTTTGCCTTTAAACCCTTAATTTGTTATGCTTTTTACAGCTATGGCTAATATTTTTATCTTTCATGGAGTAGAAGGCCACCCGCAAGAAAACTGGTTTCCTTATACCAAACAGGAACTGGAAACTTTGGGTCATAAAGTTTTTATACCGCAATTTCCCACGCCCGAAAATCAGACTCTGAAAAATTGGCTGAAAGTTCTGGAAGAGTATAAAAACGAGATTAAGCCGGACACTTTTTTGGTGGGCCATAGCTTGGGCGCGCCATTCACCTTGAATGTTTTGGAAAGATACGCCGTTAAAGCCGCTTTTTTAGTGGCCGGTTTTGTCGGTCGGGCGGACAACGAATTTGATGAAAGCATGAAAACCTTTGCTCAGCGCGAATTTAACTGGGAACAAATAAAAAACCATTGCCAATATTTTAAAATTTACCATAGTGATAATGACCCCTACTTATCCCTCGACAAAGCCCAGCGCATCGCCGACAATCTGGGTGTGCCCATAACTTTAGTCAAAGGCGCCGGACATTTTAATATCACCTCCGGCTATAAAACTTTTCCTCTACTGCGGAATGATATCATTTCCATAATTTCATCTTCATCGCAGACATCATAAAATTGCTCGTAAAACTGTGGATAATAACATTGACTTTTTTAAAATACATGCTATACTGACGGCGGAGTATCAAACCATGTAACCTCATTCTTGAAACGGACTGCAGAAAACACCCGGCCAATTTGGCTGGGTGTTTTGATTTGTGAAAACGCGTGATAAAATAAGTATGGCGGTAGAGCATGGAGAGTAAAGTGCCGAGGAGGCACCACGGTTTGATACTCCGATGGTTCCGTTTACACGGAATGGGGTTCGACTCCTCTGCTCTCCGCCGCTAGGAAATTAATTAAATTTTATGTATTGTCATTGCTGCGGACGAGAGTGCGAGCAAACAACTAAGCATCACTTAATACCGCGCACTCGCCATCATAATAAAAAAGTTAAGAAAAATTTTACTCGTAATAATCTAAATCAGACACTAAATCTTTGTCAACCTTGTCATCGACAAATCCACGCCATCTTTTCTGAAAAAGAATTAGAACGGCATTATAACAAGCTTGAGAATCTACAAACTCATCCATCAATTAGGGCGTTCATCATTTGGATTAAAAACAAACCTTCTAATTTTAGACTCAATGCTAAAAGGCAAAAGAGCCGCTTGTTTTAAGCGGCTCTTTTGAATTATTTATCAAACTATTTCAGATCAACCTTGATCCCCGGCCCCATGGTGGTGCACAAAGTTATACCTTTCAAGTATGTACCTTTGATGCCAGAGGGGCGCAAGGCTTTGACAGCCTCAAACGCAGTTTGGATATTTTCTTTGATTTTATCCGGCCCAAACGCCACGCGCCCGACAATCATGTGCACATTAGCGGTGTCGTCGTTTTTGAAGTTGACTTTGCCTTTAGCCAAATCGGAAATCGCCTTAACCACATCCGGCGTCACGGTGCCGTCCTTGGGGTTGGGCATTAAGCCTTTAGGGCCCAAAATCTTGGCCACGGGCGCGAGTTTAGGCATAAAGCCGGGCTCGGCTACTAAAATATCAAAATCAATCTTGCCACCGCTTTTTAGCTCGTTAATGATTTCCTCGCCCCCGGCTTTGAAAGCACCCGCGGCTAAGGCTTCCTTGGGGTTATTGGTTAAAGCCAAAATGCGCTGGATTTTGCCGGTGCCATGCGGTAAAACCACGGTGCCGCGGACCAGTTGATCGCTTTGCTTAACATCAATGCCGGTGCGAATATGCAGTTCCACGGCTGTGTTTAATTTGGTGTTGTCGCCGGACGCTAAAATCGCCACGGCTTCATCCAGGCTATAAACTTTCGCGCTATCGATTTTGCCTTTTAAGGCGCGATAACGTTTTGATCTCTTGGGCATAAATTGTCTCCTCGTGGTCATAACGAATCCGCCGACAAGGCGGGCTCTCCCACAATGAATTAATATAAATTAGGAATTTTCTTCGTCTTTTCTCTTGCTCGCCATCCGCCAGTGATACAGGTATAACGGCAAACCGACAATAATCATGGCCAAAGAATTCGAGGCATCGCGCTGACGCTGCTGGTTGGTCTGTTTTTTCTGGATGGCTTCCTTCTCTTCTTTGCTTGGTTCGACAACTGGCTTCTCACCCGCGACTGGCGCTGGACGGGCATAATCGTAAGAGACATAATTGTCAGCTTCGGTGAACACCCAGGCCTTCAAACCCATGTCAATAAACCGCACGCCGGCGATAATCACCAGCACCAAACCGACCAAAGAGAAAAGGTACAAATAAATTGTCCGAATCCACGTAATTTTGTTTGCCATATATTTTTTTCTACTATTAAACAACATCAATGCCCATCTGCCGGGCCGTGCCTTCAATCGTGCGCATAGCCGCTTCCAGCGTTGTGGCGTTCAAATCCGGCATTTTTATGGCCGCGATTTCTTTAATCTGCGCTCTGGTGACTTTACCAACTTTTTTGGTGTTGGGCAAGCCAGAACCTTTTTCCACTTTGGCGGCGTTCTTTAATAAATCCGAAGCCGGCGGGGTTTTTAAAACAAAATCAAAACTGCGATCCTGGTAAATAGTGATAATCACCGGGATGATCTGGCCCATTTTATCGCGCGTGGCTTCATTGTAGCGGGTGCAGAATTCCTGGATGGCAATGCCCTGCGGACCCAAAGCCGTACCCACCGGCGGCGCGGGGTTAGCCTGGCCAGCCGGAATTTGTAATTTAACGATTGCTTTAACCTTTTTTGCTACTGCCATAATATTAATAGCTGCTAATTATATCTTTTCTATCTGCAAAAAGTCCAATTCCACCGGCGTCTCGCGGCCGAACATGGAGACCAGGACTTTTACCTTGCCGCGGGCTTCATCCACTTCCGAGACTTTGCCTTCAAATTCCTTGAACGGCCCGTCCGTGATTTTAACCGGTTGGTTGACGGAAATATCAATTTTGAATTTCGGCTCCTGCACGCCCATGCGTTTTTGCAGAGATTTCACTTCGTCTTCCGAGATCGGGGTCGGCGTGGTGCCGGCGCCGATAAAGCCGGTGACGTTCGGGGTGTTGCGCACCACGTACCAGGAATCATCCGTCACAATCATTTCCACCAGCACATAGCCCGGGAAAATCTTTTCCGTGACATTAGTGCGCTTGCCGTTCTTGATTTTAATCTTGGTCTCGGTCGGGATTAAAACATTAAAAATCTTATCACCCATGTCCAAGGATTCAATGCGCTGTTTCAGGTTGCGCGCCACGTTTTCCTCATAACCGGAATAAGTGTGCAGCACATACCAGCGCCGGCCCTGTTGTAAAGTTTGCTTAGGCATATTTTAAAATCTTTGCAATAAAAATTCCAGCAAGCGGTTCAAACCATAATCAATGGCTCCTAAAAACGAAGCAATAATGACGCTAAAAGCAATGACTAGAATCGTGGAATTAATAGTTTCTTGTTTTGACGGCCAGCTGACTTTTTTAAGTTCTTGGCGGGAGTCTTGAATGTATTTTAATATTGGATTCATAATTCGTAGATTCTAAAAACGCCCTTGCGGGCAGTTGTGGATAACAAATTTAATCTAGGTATATAATACAACCATTTTATGCAAAATGCAAGGAGTTGACACAAATAATGATTTATGATTAAATACTCAATTAAACCAATATTTTTTGAAACGTACATTCAACAAGGAAAGCGAGGTGAAAACATCCATGTTAACTTTAGGGGATGTAGAGAGTAAATACCAGGGGCAACTGGTATGTTGGTCTCTCTTTGGTTGTACCGGTGAGTGGCAGCAAAAAGTAAGAACGGCTTTCCGCCAAATCGGAGAGGCCGTCATGGAAGAACAGGGAGTCGGCGCAGAAAAAGCGTCCCAACTGCCAACCGACACACCGCTCGGTTCAAAAGCGGAGGAGGCCTATCGGTCTTTCTGTGAACTACTTGAGTCCGATTAGAAACTGGCCGAAAAGCAGTAAAACTCATAAAACCAAAAGGCGTTGCCGGTAGAACCTTACCGCGACAACGCCTTTTTTCTTTTTGTCTGCACCACAGATGCTCGCAGATTTTCACAGATGGCACAGATAGTGTCTTCTTTTTATCTGCGTAATCATTTCAATCTGTGGCCTATCTGCGGTTCTGACTAGATGTCAAGATTCTTCACATCCTTGGCATGAGTGTGAATGAATTTCTTGCGCGGGGCCACTTCCACGCCCATCAAAATGTCGAAAATCTCATTAGCCTTTTCCGCGTCCACAACCGTTACTTGCTTCATCATGCGCGTTTGCGGATCCATGGTAGTTTCCCAAAGCTGCTGCGGATTCATTTCTCCTAAGCCCTTGTAGCGCTGAATATTAATCCGCCCATGCGCTTCTGTCATGATTGTCTCTCCTTCCACCGCTTCATCGTTTTCTACCTCCCCCCACCCCTCCTTAGCAAGGAGGGGAGCTTTCTTTTTTCTCCCCCTTACTAAGGGGGAGTTAGAGGGGGTCTTCGCGTCCACTAAATATTTTGCCTTTAACTTATCCAATTCATTATCACTATAAATATAATTTACTTCTCTCCCCTTTTCCACGCGATAAAGCGGCGGGCAGGCGATGTATAAATGCCCCTGGGTAATCACATCCGGGAAATAGCGGAAGAATAAAGTTAAAAGCAAAGTCCGGATATGCGCGCCATCCACGTCCGCGTCAGTCATAATGATAATGCGGTCATAACGCAGATCATCAATATTAAACATTTCGCCGATGTTCGTGCCCATGGCAATGACCAAAGATTTTACTTCGTTGTTGGCCAGCATCTTGTCGATGCGGGCCCGCTCCACGTTCAAAATTTTACCGCGCAAGGGCAGAATAGCCTGGAATCTGCGATCCCGGCCTTGTTTGGCGCTGCCGCCGGCCGAGTCGCCCTCCACAATATAGAGTTCGCTTTCTTTCGGGTCGCGGGAAGAACAATCCGCCAGTTTGCCCGGCAAAGCAAAACCATCCAAAGCGCCTTTGCGCAGCACCGTGTCGCGCGCCGCGCGGGCGGCTTTGCGGGCCTGGGCCGCCAGCAAACACTTGGCCACAATCGCTTCCGCGTCCCGCGGGTGTTCCTCCAGCCAAATGGCTAAAGATTCAGAAAATACGGTATCAACAATGGGCCGGACTTCGTCATTGCCCAGTTTGGCTTTGGTCTGGCCTTCAAACTGCGGTTCCGGCACTTTGACGCTGACAATAGCGGTTAAGCCTTCGCGCGAATCTTCGCCCTGCAAATTATCATCCTTTTCTTTTAAGAAGCCTTTGTTGCGGGCGTAAGCGTTCAAAGTCCGCGTTAAGGCGGTGCGGAAACCCACCAAATGCGCGCCGCCCTCGGTGGTAAAAATATTATTGGCAAAACTGAAAACCGTTTCTTTGTAATCCTCGATATACTGCATGGCCACTTCCACGGTAATGCCCTCGGCTACTTTTTCCACGTAAAACACATTATCGTGCTTGGGGCTGTGCAGCCGGTTCAAGTGTTTGACGTACGAGGCGATGCCACCCTCAAAATAAAAAGTATAACTCGTGGTTTCCTCCGCGCGCTCATCATTGATAATAATGTGGATGCCCTTGGTTAAATAAGCCTGCTGGCGGATGTGGTCATAAATTGTCGGCAGATCAAATTCGAGAGTCGTGAAAATCGCGCTATCGGCTTTAAAAATGATAGTCGTGCCCGT